>OGYG01002105.1_pt1 | contig 10491 bp, 7 predicted proteins | sample 1576481 | NCBI WGS metagenome assembly OGYG01 (sample SAMEA3541497, study PRJEB24748) | human gut metagenome | biome: human gut; feature: human-associated habitat; material: faeces | place: China | collected 2012 | reverse complement strand
TGCAGTATCTGTCAGACAACAGAGAACACAGAAAACTCTGGAAAGGTGTTCCGCTCTCAAGGGACGGTAAAGTTCGTCTCCGCGACGGTAGAACCGGAGAATATTTTGACAGCCCGGTTACGATCGGACACATGCACTATCTGAAGCTGCATCACTTGGTAGACGATAAGATCCATGCACGTTCTACTGGTCCTTACTCACTGGTAACACAGCAGCCATTAGGTGGTAAGGCACAGTTCGGTGGACAGAGATTCGGTGAGATGGAAGTTTGGGCACTGGAGGCATACGGTGCATCTTACACACTTCAGGAAATCTTAACTGTAAAATCAGATGACGTTGTCGGCCGTGTGAAGACATACGAGGCGATTATCAAGGGAGATAACATCCCAGAACCAGGAATTCCGGAATCCTTTAAAGTACTCTTAAAAGAACTTCAGTCACTTGGACTTGATGTCAGAGTACTCAGAGAAGACCAGACAGAAGTAGAGATCATGGAGACGATCGATTACGGTGAGACGGATTTACATTCAATCATCGAAGGAGACAGAAGATATAATTCAGAAGAAGAATCTTACGGGGAACACGGGTTCAGCAAACAGGAGTTTGACGGAGAAGAACTTGTGGACATCGAGGAGGATCTGACGGATTTTGATGCAACTGATGACATCGATTTTGAAGCAATTCTTGACGAAGAATAGAAGAAGGGAGTGCCACAAATGACAGCCACAAATAATGAAACATCATATCAGCCAATGACGTTTGATGCAATTAAAATTGGATTGGCATCACCTGAGAAGATTTTAGAGTGGTCAAGGGGAGAAGTTACAAAACCTGAGACAATTAACTATAGAACATTAAAACCAGAGCGTGACGGTCTGTTCTGCGAAAGAATTTTCGGACCAAGCAAAGACTGGGAATGTCACTGTGGAAAATACAAAAAAATCCGCTACAAAGGCGTTGTCTGCGACCGCTGTGGTGTAGAGGTAACAAAGGCGAGTGTCCGCCGTGAGCGTATGGGTCATATTGACCTTGCCGCTCCGGTGTCTCACATCTGGTATTTTAAAGGAATTCCGAGCCGTATGGGACTGATCCTTGATCTTTCTCCGAGAACACTTGAGAAAGTATTGTATTTTGCTTCCTATATCGTACTGGATAAGGGAGAGACAAACTTACAGTACAAACAGGTGTTATCTGAGCAGGAATACCAGGATGCAAGAGAGGCATGGGGAAATAATTTCCGTGTCGGAATGGGAGCAGAAGCAATTCAGGAATTGCTTCAGGCAATCGATCTTGAGAAAGAATATGTAGAGCTTCAGGCAGGATTAGAAGGAGCAACTGGACAGAAGCGTGCAAGAATCGTGAAGCGTCTGGAAGTTGTAGAGGCGTTCCGTGATTCCGGAAACAAACCGGAATGGATGATCATGACTGTGATCCCGGTTATTCCGCCGGATTTACGTCCGATGGTACAGCTTGATGGTGGACGTTTTGCTACTTCTGACTTAAATGATCTTTACAGAAGAATCATCAACAGAAACAACCGTCTGAGAAGACTGTTGGAGTTAGGTGCGCCTGACATTATCGTCCGCAATGAAAAGAGAATGCTTCAAGAAGCAGTAGACGCCCTGATTGATAACGGACGCCGCGGACGTCCGGTAACAGGACCAGGAAACAGACCGTTAAAATCACTTTCCGATATGCTGAAAGGTAAATCCGGACGTTTCCGTCAGAACCTGCTCGGAAAACGTGTTGACTACTCTGGACGTTCCGTTATCGTTGTAGGACCGGAACTGAAGATTTATCAGTGTGGTCTTCCAAAAGAGATGGCGATCGAGTTATTCAAGCCGTTCGTAATGAAAGAGCTTGTAGCAAACGGTACCGCTCACAATATTAAAAACGCAAAGAAAATGGTTGAGAGATTACAGCCGGAAGTATGGGATGTCTTAGAAGACGTGATCAAAGAGCATCCGGTTATGTTAAACCGCGCCCCTACTCTTCACAGACTTGGTATTCAGGCATTTGAGCCGATTCTTGTAGAAGGTAAGGCAATCAAACTTCATCCGCTTGTATGTACAGCGTTCAACGCTGACTTCGATGGTGACCAGATGGCTGTTCACCTTCCGTTGTCTGTAGAAGCACAGGCAGAGTGCCGCTTCTTACTCTTATCTCCAAATAACCTTCTGAAACCTTCAGACGGTGGTCCGGTAGCAGTTCCTTCCCAGGATATGGTACTTGGTATCTATTACCTGACACAGGAAAGACCGGGAGCAAAGGGAGAAGGAAAGTACTTTAAGAACTTAAATGAGGCGATCCTCGCGTATGAAAATGGCGTGATCACGCTTCACTCTAAGATTAAAGTGCGTGTTACAAAGACAATGCCAAACGGTGAAGTGAAGACTGGAAATGTAGAATCTACACTGGGAAGATTTATCTTTAACGAGATCATCCCACAGGATCTTGGATTTGTAGATAGAAGCATTCCGGGAAATGAACTGCTTCTGGAAGTAGACTTCCATGTAGGAAAGAAACAGAATAAGCAGATTCTTGAAAAAGTAATCAATACACACGGTGCAACAAAGACAGCCGAAGTATTAGACTTAATCAAGGCGACAGGATATAAGTACTCTACAAGAGCAGCGATGACTGTTTCGATTTCTGATATGACAGTGCCTCCGCAGAAGCCGGAGATGATTCAGAATGCACAGGATACTGTGGATAGAATCACAAAGAACTTCAAGCGTGGTCTGATCACAGAAGAAGAACGTTACAAAGAAGTTGTAGAGACATGGAAAGAGACTGATGATAAGCTGACAGAGGCACTGTTATCAGGACTTGATAAATACAATAACATCTTCATGATGGCAGATTCCGGAGCCCGTGGTTCTGACAAGCAGATCAAACAGCTTGCAGGTATGCGTGGATTGATGGCCGATACAACAGGACGTACGATCGAGCTCCCAATCAAGTCAAACTTCCGTGAAGGTCTTGACGTATTGGAATACTTCATGTCTGCCCATGGAGCTCGTAAAGGACTTTCTGATACAGCGCTTCGTACAGCCGACTCTGGATACCTGACAAGACGTCTTGTTGACGTATCACAGGAACTTGTTATCCGCGAAGTAGACTGTGTGGAAAAAGGCGCTGAGATTCCAGGTATGTATGTAAGAGCATTCATGGATGGAAACGAAGTTATTGAAAGCTTACAGGAACGTATCACAGGACGTTATTCCTGCGAGACTATCTGTGACAAAGATGGAAATGTGCTTGTAAAAGCAAATCATATGATTACACCGAAACGTGCAGAGAACATCATGAAATACGGTGTGAATGCACAGGGCGGAGAGATTACAGAAGTGAAGATCCGTACGATTCTTTCTTGTAAGTCACACATCGGAATCTGTGCAAAATGCTACGGTGCAAACATGGCAACGGGAGAGCCGGTACAGGTTGGAGAAGCAGTCGGTATCATTGCTGCTCAGTCAATCGGTGAGCCGGGTACACAGCTTACGATGCGTACATTCCATACCGGTGGTGTTGCCGGTGACGATATCACACAGGGTCTTCCTCGTGTCGAGGAGCTTTTTGAGGCAAGAAAGCCGAAGGGTCTTGCAATCATCACAGAATTTGGTGGAGTTGCAACCATCCATGATACTAAGAAGAAACGTGAGATCATTGTGACAAACAACGAGACAGGAGAATCCAAAGCATATCTGATCCCTTACGGTTCCAGAATCAAAGTGCAGGATGGAGCAGTATTAGGAGCAGGTGATGAGCTGACAGAAGGTAGTGTGAACCCACACGATATTCTGAAGATCAAAGGACTCCGTGCAGTACAAGATTACATGATCCAGGAGGTACAGCGTGTATACCGTCTCCAAGGTGTAGAAATCAACGATAAGCATATCGAGGTCATTGTACGTCAGATGCTGAAGAAGATCCGCATCGAGGAAAAGGGTGATACAGAATTCTTACCGGGAACAATGGTAAATGTACTTGAATTTGACGATGTGAACGAGAAGATGATCGCAGAAGGAAAAGAGCCTGCAACAGGTGTTCAGGTAATGCTTGGTATTACAAAAGCTTCTCTTGCAACAGATTCCTTCTTATCAGCAGCTTCCTTCCAGGAGACAACAAAAGTCCTGACAGAGGCGGCAATCAAAGGTAAAGTGGACCATCTGATCGGTGTGAAAGAAAACGTATTGATCGGTAAACTCATTCCGGCAGGAACAGGTATGAGAAAATACCGTGATGTAAAACTGGATACAGATATGGCAATGGAAGATGAGATTTCTTTAGAAGACTTTGAGACATTTACATTATCTGAGGAAAGTGTAGCAGAGCTAGAAGCACAAGATGTATTGGTCGAGGATTTATTTAATTCGATAGAAGAATAAAAGAGGAGGGTGAGGCTGAAAAAGTCTTGCCCTCTTTTGCTGCGCGGAAGACATTCTGCTGGATATTACATAAGAGGTTTGAAGAAGGAGACATGTATGGTTGACTGGATCATAGGAATTGGAGTTGCTGTGCTGGTTGTTTTGATTATCCGACAGCAGTTTCGAAAGAAAAGAAATGGACAAAGTGGATGTGGATGAGGCGGTTGCAGCGGTTGTGCCGGAACTTGTCCGACGGACAGAAAAGATCAGAATTGACAGTAGAAAGAAGAAGAGAATATAATAAAAAATAGAGGGTTCTGCTGGGAGAATTTATCAGTGAAAGGAGAACCAGACAGAAATAGATTAAGAGATAGCAGGAGGAAGAAAAATGTTTCAAGATAAGCTGAACCGTGTATTGAATGCGATGAAAGACGCAGGACTGGAACAAATGATTGTTGCAGATCCTGCATCGATCTACTATCTGACAGGAAGAATGATCCTGCCGGGAGAGAGGATGCTAGTACTGTATCTGAACCAGAATGGAGATCACAAGCTGATCCTATCTAAACTTTTCCCGCAGGAAGGAGAAGTTGGAGTGGATGTCATCTATTTTGATGATGTGGAGGACAGTGTGGAAATCCTTGCACGATATGTGGAAAAAGAGAAAAAAGTAGGAGTGGACAAGATTTGGCCCGCAAAATTTTTACTTCGTCTGATGGAACTGGAAGCAGGAAGTGCGTTTGTCAATACTTCTTTTGTACTGGACGATATTCGGCAGATCAAAGATGCAGATGAGATTTGTAAAATGAAAGAAGCTTCCAGACTGAATGATATGGCAGTGGAGCGACTGATACCGCTTGTGAATCAGGGGATGACAGAACAAGAGTTGGCAGAAGAATTGCAGAAGATTTATCTAGAACTGGGTGCAGAAGGATATTCTTTTGAGCCGATCTGTGCTTATGGGGCAAATGCGGCAGATCCACATCATATGACAGATACGGTCAGTGTCGGCAAAACAGGAGATTCGGTTGTGCTTGATATTGGCTGTAAGAAGGATGGATATTGCTCTGATATGACGAGAACCGTCTTTATCGGTGAGGCTTCTGAGCAGGCAAGAGAAGTGTATGATACCGTGCTTCAGGCAAATCTGAGGGCGATTGCGGCAGTAAAACCAGGTGCGCGTTTCTGTGATGTGGACAAAGCAGCCCGAGATTACATTACAGAGAAAGGCTATGGACCATATTTTACACACCGCACCGGACACTGCATCGGACAAGAAGTGCATGAGGCGGGGGATGTTTCTTCTGTGAATGAAAACGTGTTGAAGCCGGGAATGATCTTCTCCATCGAGCCGGGCATTTACCTTGAAGGGAAAGTGGGAGTCCGTATCGAAGATCTTGTTCTTGTGACAGAAGAAGGGTGCGAAGTGCTGAATCGAGCAGATAAAGCATTGAGAATTATCTAAGATGGTAGTAAAAAATATGTTGAATATGCAGCTGATGATCTTTCTTCTTGTGATCATTGGTTTCTGCATCCGAAAAAAGGGGATTGTGGGCACAGAGGGGCGGAAGAACATGGTAGACCTCTGTCTCTTTGTCACACTTCCGTTTAATATTATTCATTCATTTTTTATGGAATGGGATTGGGGGATGATGGTTTCCTGCGCGATCGTATTGTTCCTGTCAATTGGATATAATGTAGTCAGTATTGTGACGAGTTTTGTATGCTACCGAAAAGAACCACATTACAGGCAGAAGACACTTCGGTATGGGACGATCGTGTCAAACGGTGGTTTCCTCGGAAATCCAATTATTGAGGGGATTTACGGAAGCAACGGACTTTTTTATGCATCTATTTTTATGATCCCTGTCCGGATTGTGATGTGGACGATTGGAATGTCTGTGTTTATGAAAGGAAGCGGGCAGGAAGAAAAAGCAGGGAAACACAGCCTGTTTCGAAAAGTGATGACCAATCCCTGCATTGTGGCGGTCTATACCGGGGCAATTCTGATGGGGAGCGGGATCAGCCTTCCGACTTTTCTGGAAGATACTATTTCGGGGATCAGCAGCTGCAATACACCGCTCAGCATGATGCTGGTAGGGATGATGCTTGCCGAAATGAATCCGAAGGGACTTTTGACCAAGTCCGTTGCATTTTACACATTTGTCCGGCTGATTGTTGTGCCAGGGATTGTGTTTGGATTGACGGCACTGCTTCCGATCGATCCGCTTCTTCGGGGAATCACAGTGATCATTGCGGCGATGCCGACACCGATTACAGCAGTACTTCTGTCAGGAAAACATGGAGGAGATGAACAGTGCGCTGCGGGAATGCTGTTTGTATCTACGCTTCTGTCACTCGTGACGTTGCCGATCTGGTGCATGTTTTTATAGAAAAGCAGGGAAAGCAGAAAAAAGTTTGCAGGATTGCGACTTTTTTTTGCTTTTTTTGTCTGGGTGCTTGACATTTGGGGAAAATCGTAATAGACTAATAGAGCGTGCATAGGAATATGTATATTTTTTATGCACAAAAAGAGTGAATAAAAGCTCAGCAACCAGGAGTTCTTCGCGAAAAGAAGAACAGGAAATATCATAGGAGGTGAAAGGAATGCCAACATTTAATCAGTTAGTAAGAAAAGGACGTCAGACATCTGTAAAGAAATCTACAGCTCCAGCTCTTCAGAAAGGTTACAACTCTTTAAAAAAGAAAGCAACTGACACATCTGCACCACAGAAAAGAGGTGTGTGTACAGCAGTTAAAACAGCTACACCTAAGAAGCCTAACTCAGCTCTTAGAAAGATTGCCAGAGTTCGTCTTTCTAACGGTATCGAAGTAACAAGCTATATCCCAGGAGAAGGACACAACCTTCAGGAACACAGCGTTGTTCTGATCCGTGGTGGTAGAGTAAAAGACTTACCAGGTACAAGATACCACATCGTCAGAGGAACACTTGATACAGCAGGTGTTGCTAAGAGAAGACAGGCTCGTTCTAAATACGGTGCTAAGAGACCGAAAGACGCAAAGAAATAAGAATCAGTAACAAAAATCGTATCACAAACAGAACTATGATTCCAGTAGGTTGCGGGTTATATCGATAGAGATAGTAAGTCCCGCACGAACACATTATCATTAGAAAGACACATGTGAGTACCGATGAATTAATTAAGTAATTTTGAACATTTCAAAACAATGATTAAGGAGGGAAGGACCGTGCCACGTAAAGGACATACTCAAAAAAGAGACGTATTAGCGGATCCATTATACAATAACAAAGTGGTTACAAAGCTTATCAACAACATCATGTTAGATGGTAAGAAAGGTGTAGCTCAGAAGATTGTATACGGAGCATTTGAAAGAATCGAAGCAAAAGCTGAGAAACCAGCGATTGAAGTATTCGAAGAAGCAATGAACAACATTATGCCAGTGCTTGAAGTAAAAGCAAGACGTATTGGTGGAGCAACATATCAGGTACCGATCGAAGTAAGAGCAGACAGAAGACAGGCTTTAGCACTTCGTTGGATCACATTGTATTCTCGTAAAAGAGGAGAGAAGACAATGGAAGAAAGACTGGCAAACGAACTTTTAGATGCAGCTAACAACACAGGTGCATCAGTGAAGAAGAAAGAAGACATGCACAAGATGGCAGAGGCTAACAAAGCATTTGCTCATTACAGATTCTAAGGGAGGAAAAAGTCTTGGCTGGAAGAGAATATCCATTAGATAGAACTAGAAACATCGGTATTATGGCTCATATTGATGCTGGTAAAACAACAACAACTGAGCGTATTCTTTACTATACTGGTGTTAACCACAAAATCGGTGATACTCACGAAGGTACTGCTACTATGGACTGGATGGCTCAGGAGCAGGAAAGAGGTATCACAATCACTTCAGCAGCTACAACATGTCACTGGACATTGCAGGAAAACTGCAAACCTAAAGCTGGCGCTTTAGAGCACCGTATCAACATCATTGATACTCCGGGACACGTTGACTTTACAGTAGAGGTTGAGCGTTCACTCCGTGTACTTGACGGTGCAGTTGGTGTATTCTGTGCAAAAGGTGGAGTAGAGCCTCAGTCAGAAAACGTATGGCGTCAGGCTGACACATACAACGTACCAAGAATGGCATTCATCAATAAGATGGACATTTTAGGTGCCAACTTCTACGCAGCAGTTGAACAGATTAAGACAAGATTAGGTAAAAATGCAATCTGCATTCAGTTGCCAATCGGAAAAGAAGATGACTTCAAAGGAATTATCGATTTATTTGAAATGAAAGCTTATATCTATAATGATGATAAAGGTGATGACATTTCTATCGTTGATATTCCGGAAGATATGAAAGATGATGCTGAGTTATATCGTACAGAATTAGTAGAAAAAATCTGCGAATTAGACGACGATTTAATGATGGCATATTTAGAAGGAGAAGAACCATCTGTAGAAGAATTGAAAGCAGCATTAAGAAAAGGAACATGTACTTGTGCAGCTGTTCCGGTATGCTGTGGTACAGCTTACAGAAACAAAGGTGTTCAGAAACTTCTTGATGCAGTTATCGAATTCATGCCTTCACCACTTGACGTACCTGCTATCCAGGGTATTGATGAAGACGGAAACGATGTTGTAAGAGAATCATCTGATGAAGAACCGTTCTCAGCATTAGTATTCAAGATTATGACTGACCCATTCGTAGGTAAGTTAGCATACTTCAGAGTTTACTCTGGAACAATGAACTCAGGTTCTTACGTATTAAATGCAACAAAAGGTAAGAAAGAACGTGTTGGACGTATCTTACAGATGCATGCAAATAAGAGAGAAGAGCTTGACAAAGTATACTCAGGAGATATCGCAGCAGCGATCGGATTTAAGTTTTCTACAACTGGAGATACAATCTGTGACGAGCAGCACCCGGTAATCCTTGAGTCTATGGAATTCCCAGAGCCGGTTATCGAGTTAGCTATTGAACCAAAGACAAAAGCTTCTCAGGGTAAATTAGGTGAATCTTTAGCAAAACTTGCAGAAGAAGACCCGACATTCCGTGCTCATACAGATCAGGAAACTGGTCAGACAATCATCGCTGGTATGGGTGAGCTTCACCTTGAAATCATCGTAGACAGACTTCTTCGTGAATTCAAAGTAGAAGCAAACGTAGGTGCACCACAGGTTGCTTACAAAGAATCCTTTACAAAAGCAGTTGATGTAGACAGCAAATATGCAAAACAGTCAGGTGGACGTGGACAGTACGGACACTGTAAAGTTAAATTTGAACCAACAGACGTCAACGGTGAAGAGACATTCTTCTTCGAGTCAACAGTTGTCGGTGGTGCAATTCCAAAAGAATACATCCCGAAGGTTGGAGAAGGTATCGAGGAAGCTATGAAGTCTGGTACACTTGGCGGATTCCCGGTAGTAGGTATCAAAGCTACTGTATATGATGGTTCTTACCATGAAGTCGATTCAAGTGAAATGGCATTCCACATTGCAGGATCTTTAGCTTTCAAAGAAGCTATGGCAAAAGCTGCACCAGTTTTACTTGAACCAATCATGAAAGTAGAAGTAACAATGCCAGAAGAATACATGGGAGATGTTATTGGTGACATCAACTCTCGTCGTGGACGTATCGAAGGTATGGATGACCTCGGCGGTGGTAAGATCGTTCGTGCATATGTTCCATTATCTGAGATGTTTGGTTACTCTACAGACTTACGTTCTAAGACACAGGGACGTGGTAACTACTCAATGTTCTTTGAGAAGTACGAGCCAGTTCCGAAGAACGTACAGGAGAAAGTGTTATCTAACAAAAACGCTTAATCAACCGTAAAATATATCGTATCTGACAACCGGATATGGCTTCTGAGATTTTCTTAGGCAGATTCGGTTGTTTGATATAAAAAAATCAGAAAAAGGCTTGAAAAACAATGCGATTTGAAATATAATCGAAGTAGTCGAGTTAAACTGAAACTAATAGAATTGTCTTCGTTAAGAAGACATATAATAAGGAGGATTATTCAAAATGGCTAAAGCTAAATTTGAAAGAAGCAAACCACATGCTAACATTGGTACAATCGGACACGTTGACCATGGTAAAACAACTTTAACAGCTGCTATCACAAAAACTC
>OGYG01002095.1_pt1 | contig 10542 bp, 9 predicted proteins | sample 1576481 | NCBI WGS metagenome assembly OGYG01 (sample SAMEA3541497, study PRJEB24748) | human gut metagenome | biome: human gut; feature: human-associated habitat; material: faeces | place: China | collected 2012 | reverse complement strand
AATCACCGGAAGTGCCAAAAGGCACATTCCGGGATTGTAAGCAGTCGCCAAGGTCCCGGGCAAGCCCGGACTTTGGCTCGTCGTCTATACAAATAAGAGCTGACACATTCTTCCAAAACGTCAACTCCTACTTCCCATTTTCTACTATATCTCCGGCTCTAATATATGACCGGTCATTTTCCGTATGATTTTTTATTTTATCAAACAAAATCTGTAAACTTGCTGATAACAAAAAACTTTTCCCTTGTTGTATTTGAAAATGTATATGTGGCTCACTCGTATTCCCGCTGTTTCCGCAACATGCAATCTGCTGCCCTCTGCAAACTTTGTCGCCTGCCTTGACACAAAAGCTTCCTTTCTTTATATGAGCGATCATACTGTATTCATGTTTTGAGTGCCGGATGATCACATAATTCCCTCTCAGATCAGAAGCGCTGCATACTGCTTCTATTTTCTCCGGAATAGGTGTGTCATCAAACGCATCTTTGATTTCCACAACGGTTCCACTTTCAGCTGCCAAAACAGGCTTACCATAACAAAAATAATCCGTCACATTTTTTCCACTATTGCAAAAAGTTTTCCCATGCTCTTGAATATAAAAGTCATACGCATATCTTTGATTGCAAATATTCCATGAATGCGAATCGTCTTTTGTGATTCCTCCATTTGCAACGATCCACCGTCCCTCAAACGGTAAACCGTATCGCACTTCCGGCTTATAATTTTTGATATCAGGCAAGTGAAATAAATTTCGCAAATAGATAATCGGGATTCCCAATAACATGCCCAAATTCTGAAACAAGAACTTTAAATCATTGATCGTTTCATCTTCTGACTTCGTTCGCAGAACAATAAAAAACGATAAAATAAAATCCACGATTCCCAATAGAAAAAATAACGCAAACCACTTTAGCGATGAAAGATCAAAAAGAATCCCTATGATCCCTATCCCGCCTAACCAGTATAACTTTTTTGTGATTTTAATAAAAGTTTCCATCGCGCCTCCCGGATCATCCGCCGCGTAATTTTCCTTGTACTCTGACTCTTCCTCCCTTGCAACAAAAGGGGGACTATCGCCCCCTCTGCTCTGCATGGTTTATTTCTGCAAATATTTCACCGCCGCAAGCGCCGCCACAGCTCCATCTGCCGCCGCGGTCGTCAGCTGACGCACTTCTTTTGTCCGGCAGTCTCCGGCCGCGAATACGCCCGGTGTTTTTGTCAGACAGTCTTCCCCTGCCTTAATAAATCCGGCTTCATCCAATTCCACCAGCTCCGCAAACAATTCATTTTTCGGCGCATGACCGATCGCCACAAAAATACCGTTCACATCAAGCTGAAAATCTTCTTTTGTCTTCTGATTTGTCAGGATCAGTCCGGTCACCATATGTTCTCCGACGATCGCTTTCGGGACTGCACTCAGAACAAACTCTACATTTTCACGTTTTCTGAGCATTTCCACCAGCCCTGCTTCCCCGCGGAATTCATCCCGCCGATGCACAAGATATACTTTATTACAATAATTTGCCAGAAATGCCGCATCCTGAAGCGCAGTATTTCCGCCGCCGATCACTGCCACATCTCTTCCGCGGAAAAACATTCCGTCACAAGTCGCACAGTAAGAAATCCCGGAACCGACAAGCTGTTCTTCGCGTTCCAGTCCGAGATGCCGGTGCGTCACGCCTGCCGCAAGGATCAGCGACTTGCATGCATAGTCCGTTCCCGCCGTCTCGATGACTTTCATCCCGTTTGAATCACGCACGCCGGTCACCTGCTCCATCACCGTCTCCGCTCCGAGATTTACTGCTTGTTCCATCAGCTTCATGGAAAATTCTGCGCCGCTGATTTTCGCGATGACCGGATAATTTTCCACTTCCGGAGAGGATGCGATCTGACCGCCGAAATTCGTCCCCTCAAATACGATCGTCTTCTTTCCTGCCCGCTGCCCGTAAATTGCCGCGGTCAGTCCGGCTGTTCCGCCGCCGATAATCCCAATATCATACATCGTAAAAACCTCCTTCCTTGTTCTGCTCTTCACTGATTTTACATATTTCTAGAAACTTCCGCACAGGCTTTCATTGCTTCGATCAGTGCGCTTCGGAACCCTTTTGCTTCCAGCACACGAACCGCCTCGATCGTCGTTCCGCCCGGAGAGCATACCATATCTTTCAATTCGCCCGGATGCCTGCCGGTTTCCAGAACCATTTTCGCACTTCCGAGTACTGCCTGCGCCGCAAATTTATAAGCCTGCGGACGTGCCATTCCGTCGGCAACCACTGCGTCTGCCATCGCTTCGATCATCATAAATACATACGCCGGAGAACTTCCGCTTGTGGATACGACTACGTCGATCAAATGCTCCGGCACCACCTCTGTTTTTCCGAATGCATTCAACATTGTAAGAACCTCTCCCAGTTCTTCTTCCGTCACTCGCTCATTTGCGCAGACGGCAGTCATCCCCTCTCCGACCATCGCCGGCGTATTCGGCATTGTGCGGACGATCTTTAACGGTCTGCCAAATTGCTCTTCCAGCCACTTTAATGTTTTTCCCGGCGCGATCGTGATGATGATCTGGTCTTCCCGGACAACGTCCTTGATCTCTTCGATCACAGATGCATAAAACTGCGGTTTCACCGATAAAATGAATTTATCCGCTTTTTCCACTACTTCCTTATTGTTCTCGGTCACATGGATTCCATACTGATCTTTTACTTTTTCTCTTCCCGCTGCAAAAACATCCGATCCGATGATCTCCGATGCCGGGATAAGTCCCTGTCCGATGATGCCTCCCATGATCGCGCCCGCCATATTTCCTGTTCCGATAAATCCTAATTTCATTTGTGCTTGTCCTCCTGTTTGTTCTTATCTCTTATGTTCTTATATTTTAAAATCCATTTCGGATTTTTTATCCTCTTACTTTAAAACCATGCTCTTCCTTGAGCGGGATTTCTTTCGTATCCATCCATTCGATCGTGATGAACTGCCCGTGGTTCAGTCCCACCAACAGCTTGTTGATCAGCGCTTCGCGCCCTTGGATCTCCATGGAAACCGTACCGTCCCACTCATTTGCCACCCAGCCGGTCAGCCCAAGCGACTGCGCCAGATATTTTGCAGTGTAACGGAATCCCACGCCCTGCACACGCCCATGAAATATAATATGTTTTCGTACTTCCGACATAATCTTTCTCCTTTTTCCGATATATGCTATAAAAAGAAACACACGGCAATTCCCCAGATCGCCAACAGATGAAGTGGATAAAATAAATAGAAAAACCATTTTGAAAATGTTTTCCCACGCACAGCACGCTTTCCGTTGTAAAAACACATCAGCACGACCGCCGCCGGAACCGCTCCGAGCACGCTTCCCGCTGTGACAAGAACTGTCATCCCCGGAGAGTAGTACAGCATATTTCCGGTAAACATCATAAATGCAAACAATGCCCAACTGATCAGAAAGGCGCGCCACATTTTCTTTTCGGAACCGTATGCATACGCAAACAATAACGTGTAAGCTGCCGCCATCGTCGGCCAGTCACAAAATCCGGTCAGAAAGATCAGGATCAGATAACCTGTCCATCGAAAGAACGGACTTTGAATCCGCGTCTTTACCTCCAGAAGCAGGAAACAGAAAAACAACGTAAACAACATATTTAGAACCATCGTCTGAAATACCAATGTATACGGAACCTGCGCCAGAACGGCAAACAAAAGCAGTCTGCCCGCATAACGTATCCTGGAATGTGTGTGATAATATCCCTCCACAAGAAAATAACACATCACCGGCGCGGTGAAATAGCCGATGTCAATCATCAGTTCCCGAAAGAATGTCCCCGGCGTAAGAAACACGATCCCGATATGATTTAGGACCATTGTAAAAGTTGCGATATATTTGATCACGTCACGATTTAAAACGCGTAAATTTTTTTCATTCAAGCTGTTCATCCTCTTCTCCTGTATCTATTTCCGGATTATTTTATTATATAAGAAAAAGGAAGCAATGTCACTTCCTTTTTCCTACATCTCACGATTCTCGCGCCATTCATTATTTCTTTTTTTCTTCCTGCTGCGGTTCGATCACAATCGTACTCAACGTATACGCCGGAATCCGGATTCGGATTACATTTCCCTCCAGACGGATCGCATACTGACAGTCTGTTCTCGTCTTATTTAAGATCACCGCCACAATAGATCCATCCTCATTTTTCGCCGCTGTCATCTCAATTTCTGTATCACACTTAGAAAATCCGATTCTCTTCGCCCTCGGCAAAATATACCGTGAAAAATGCGCGATAAAATCGAACGTAAGGTTTTTCCGATAGGTACCATCGTCATTTGCGATCATCGGTGCTGCAAATCCGCTCGGCACATGTCTCGGACCTCCGTTTTTATCTACGATCAGATTCCAGTCGATCCAGCGGTTCATTCCCGCATTCAGATTACCGATCAAATCATGTGCATAGGCAAATGCATCTTCTGTCTCCACAGTCTCCGGCAGTTTCGGATCTCCAAACAGTCCTGTAATTCCTGCTTTTCCGGGTTCATGCAGCGCACAACATTCGCTGGACATCAGAATCTTATCCGGATAACATTTCTTCGTCAGATCCACCGCTTCAAAATGATCACCGGAATACCAGTGAAATGCGATTCCCTCGACCATCGACATCGTTTCCTCATCAAGGATCTCCTGTGCATATTCCAAAACCCGCTCTTTATTATGGTCCCAGATATAAATGCCTACTTGTTTCGTCAAGCCCGCTTTCTCAAATTCCGGGTATAAATAGTCGCGTAAAAATGTCTTCTGCTCTCCTGCGGTCCACACACAGCTGTCCCAGTTCGTTGCCGCGATCGATTCGTTCTGGATCGACATCATTGTCACCGGGATCCCCTCATCCAAATACGCCTGCACAAATTTCACAAGATATTTTGCCCATGCGCCATAATACTCCGGTTTCAGACTGCCACCGTTGCACCTTGATGGTTTTGTGTAATCGACCGGTTCCACTTCAAATCCGAACAATGCTCCGTAAACGGCAAGATCATTTTGCTGCTTTTTCGGCGGAGTTTTCCATGCTGCCGGAGGAGACCAAGGACTCAAAAGCACCTCCAGCGGCTCCTTAGAAATTGCCATTGCCTCTTTCAGCATCGGAATGATATACTTCTGATCCCGTTTGATTGAAAATGTCGCAAGCTCCGGATCCGCGATCGGATCTTCCACCGCGGCATATTCTTTCAAAGAAAAATCACAGCTGTCCATATGTACGCGGACAAAACGCGTGTGATTTCCGTTTTTCCCGAAATATTCTTCGAGAGCCGCCTTTCTCACCGCCTCATCCATTTTCAAAAATAAATATGCCGAGGACTCCGTCATCGCTCCGCCAAATCCCTCGATCTCCTGAAATGTGATCTGCGGATACAGATTCAATACCCCCGATTCCAAATGTCTTGGCTCATCCGCCTCTTTTGTGACCGGGATCTCGCACGTCTTCGGATAAGCATTCCCATTTACTGTAAAAGTTGTGATCTGTCTACAATTCATAATTGGCTCCTTTCCACTCTCATGATACAATTAAAATTATCATAGAATCCGATTTTCTTCTTATAACATCGGAAATATTTTTTCCAATATTCGATCAAAACAACATTGTTTTTAACTCGGAGGAATTGAAAATGAAATCCAAAGGCTATTATGAAATCAAGAAAATGAACAGGCTCATCCCGGATCTGAACGTAGAAGCTTTTGCCGGAAACGTAAGATTTAACCGTCTGCATTGGCACGAGCATTTAGAGATCCTCTGCTGCATCGCCGGAAGTTTCCAGATCCGGATCGACGGCACACTTCTGACACTGCAGGCAGGTGATCTTATAACGATCAACAGCGGACTGGATCACGAGATCTCAAACGGCACTCCCGATGGACTGCAGCTCATCATTTCTGTCGATCCGCAATATTTACGTAATCTTTCCACAGAAGTTTATTCCTGTTCGACCATCGGAGAATGCGCACTTCCGCCAACCGATCCGGATATCCAAAGTCTCCGGCACAGCCTCGGAAAAATGACCTGGCTTCTAACACCGGATTTTCAGGATCTTCCGACGCTTCCCCCTTATGAGCATACTTCCCACCCATCCTGTACGCCGCCTGTCCTGCAGACCGAGGAAGAATGGAATGCATTCCATATGGAGCTTTACAATGTTCTCCGCATCCTGTCCCGTCATAAGCAAATAAAAAAAGAAGAAAGTACACGTTCTGTATCCAGAGAATTATTTTCCAAATGTATTCAGATCGTCCATGAGGAATATAACCGCCCCCTCAACGCAGAGATCCTGGCAAAACGCGTCCATGTCAGCGAACCGACGATATACCGGATGTTCCACCAGCGGCTCGGTATCAGCCTTATCAATTATCTGAACACCCTCCGTGTCAACATCGCCTGCGGTTATCTGGAAAACACCACGCTCCCGGTCACAGAGATCGCGGAACGGTGCGGTTTTACAAGTTTGAGTAATTTTTACCATGTATTTCATCTCATCAATGGAATCGCCCCAAACAAGTACCGCAAAAAAACCGCCGGAACACTTCCCCGCAAAGAATTACTCCATCAGGATATTATGGACTTCAACCAATTCCAACATTTCTGGGAATTGCCGTATAAAAAAGGGGATTTGCTGATCTGAAATAAATTTTTCTTTACCAAACTCCGCTTCCTTTTTCTCCCCCTCCATGCTAAAATCATCTTAAATCGTTCTGACTGCAAAGGACTGTTCTTTTCCGAACCATACGAACCGTACCTGCGCAGAAAGGCGCGCATATTTTCAAATCATACAAGAGGGCAGCGCCCTCTTACTTCTGATACCCGCGCCTTTGATTTCGGAATGGCACGGGTATTTTTTATGCTACGTGAACATCCATCCCGAAACCGGAGCCTTGAACCTTGCCGGATCTCCGGCTCAAAAAGCAAACGTCACTTTGACCCTAGACATAAGAAAGGAGAGTTTCATGGACACACGGATCGCTTTGATCGGGATCGTGCTCATAAGCAATGATTCCGTCGAAGAACTCAATCACCTGTTGAGCCGGTACGGAGAATACATCATCGGACGGATGGGACTTCCGTATCGCGAAAAAGGCATTTCCATTATCAGCATTGCCATCGATGCACCGGGTAATATCATCAGTGCGCTTTCCGGAAAACTCGGCATGCTGCCCGGCGTCAGCACAAAAACCATTTACGCAAAGACTACGGAGCCGGCTGCGGATAAGACGCTGACAAAAGCTTCCGAAAAAACACAGGCAAAGGAGGACACGTCACGTTTATGAAAGATATGAAACAGCTCATCGACCGCCTTGAAAATGAACAGGCGCTTCCCCGCGAAGACTGGATCCGGCTTCTCGAAGATTTTACACCCGAAGACGCCGCGTATCTCAGTGAACGTGCGCGTCATGTCCGGCAAATGCATTATCAAAACCGCATCTTTATCCGCGGACTGATCGAATTTACAAACTACTGTAAAAACGACTGCTTCTATTGTGGGATCCGCAGAAGCAATTCCAACGCCCACCGCTACCGTCTGTCAAAACCGGTCATCCTGGACTGCTGCCGCAGCGGATATGAACTCGGCTTCCGTACATTTGTCCTCCAGGGCGGAGAAGACGGACATTTTACCGATGCTGTTCTTACCGATATCGTTCATGCGATCCGCACGGAATTTCCGGACTGTGCGATCACGCTTTCCATCGGAGAACGTTCCCGCGACAGCTATCAGCAACTGTTTGACGCCGGAGCCAATCGTTTTCTTCTCCGGCACGAGACGTTTGACAGCACCCATTACGCGTCGCTCCATCCTGCAGGACTGACCGCCGCCTCCCGTCAGAAATGTCTCTGGAATTTAAAAGAGATCGGCTATCAGGTCGGAAGCGGATTTATGGTCGGTTCTCCCGGACAGACAACGGAAAACCTTGCCGACGACCTGCTTTTTCTTAAAAAATTGAATCCGCAGATGGTCGGGATCGGTCCGTTCATTCCACATCATGATACGCCATTTGCCAAAGAACAGGCGGGCAGTCTGGAGCTGACCTTGTTTCTGCTCGGCGCTATCCGGCTGATGCTTCCGAAAGTCCTGCTCCCGGCTACGACCGCTCTCGGAACGATCGCTCCGGACGGAAGAGAACAAGGAGTTCTCGCCGGAGCAAATGTCGTCATGCCCAACCTGTCTCCCAAAGATGTCCGCGGCGATTATCTGCTCTACGACAACAAAATCTGTACCGGAGACGAAGCTGCCGAATCCGTAGCCAATCTGAAACGCTCCATGCAGGCGATCGGCTATGACGTCGTTGTGGATCGGGGCGATTCACTGAACATGTAGCGTATTGAAAAAACAGGTAACATATAAAAAACAGTATCAACAGGCGCCGACCGGCAAATTGCTTTGTGCTTCGCACCCCCGCAATTTCGGCGTTTCAAAAATATAATCTCAGGAGGGAAACTACAATGTATGACGTAACTTCAAAATGTGCCGATGATTTTATCAACCACGAGGAAATTCTGGAAACACTCGCCTACGCCGACGAAAACAAAGACAATCTCGCATTGATCGATTCTCTGATCGAAAAAGCAAAAAAACGGAAAGGACTGTCTCACCGTGAAGCTTCCGTTCTCCTCGCCTGTTCCGACGAGGAAAAGAATCAGGAAATCTTCAAACTTGCGGAACAGATCAAAAAAGATTTCTATGGAAACCGGATCGTGATGTTTGCGCCGCTTTACCTGTCCAACTACTGCATCAACGGCTGCACTTACTGTCCGTACCATCTGAAAAATAAACATATTGCAAGAAAGAAACTGACACAGGAAGAAATCCGCAGAGAAGTCATTGCCTTGCAGGATATGGGACACAAACGTCTTGCGCTGGAAGCCGGAGAAGATCCGGTTCACAATACGATGGATTATTATCTGGATTCGATCAACACCATTTACAGCATCAAGCATAAAAACGGCGCGATCCGCCGCGTTAACATCAATATTGCCGCAACGACCGTAGATGATTACCGCCTGCTCAAAGAAGCCGGCATCGGAACCTACATTTTGTTTCAGGAGACTTACCACAAAGAAAGCTATCTGGAGCTTCATCCGACCGGACCAAAGCACGACTACAACTATCATACTGAGGCAATGGACCGCGCTATGGAGGGCGGGATCGACGACGTAGGACTTGGCGTTTTGTTCGGACTGGACAAATACCGCTACGAATTTGCCGGACTTTTGATGCACGCGGAACATCTGGAAGCGGCGTTCGGCGTCGGACCGCACACGATAAGCGTTCCGCGTCTGAAACATGCCGACGACATCGACCAGGATCAGTTCGACAACGGAATCGACGATGACATTTTCGCCAAGATCGTTGCCTGCATCCGCATCGCCGTGCCGTACACCGGCATGATCATTTCCACCCGGGAAGATCAGAAGACAAGAGAACGCGTCCTGCACCTCGGCATTTCCCAGATCAGTGGCGGCTCCCGCACAAGCGTGGGCGGTTACTACGAACCGGAACCGGAGGATGCGCGCTCCGAACAATTTGATGTCAGCGACACACGTTCTCTCGACGAAGTCGTGCGCTGGCTCATGGAAATGGACTATATCCCGAGTTTCTGTACCGCCTGCTACCGGGAGGGACGTACCGGCGACCGTTTCATGTCCCTCTGTAAGAGCGGACAGATCCAGAACTGCTGCCATCCGAATGCACTGATGACATTGAAAGAATATTTGATGGACTATGCTTCCCCTGCAACAAAAGCGATCGGCGACAAACTGATCGAACGGGAAGTCTTAAATGTCCCGAACGAAAAAGCCCGCGCCGTTGTCCTGGAAAATCTGCGCCTGATCGAGCAGAACAACCGGAGAGATTTCCGTTTCTGATCCGCTTCTGACAACGCATTTCAAGAAAGGATGCATTTTATGAGTTTAAATTCCACACCATCTGCCGACCGGATCCACATCGGGATCTTCGGTCGGCGCAACGCCGGTAAATCAAGCATCATCAATGCGATCACCGGACAAGATCTTGCGATCGTTTCCGACGTAAAGGGAACGACTACCGATCCGGTCTTAAAAGCAATGGAACTGCTTCCGTTAGGTCCAGTCGTCCTGATCGATACCCCCGGATTGGACGACGAGGGCGCACTCGGACAACTGCGGATCCAAAAAGCAAAGCAGATGCTGAACAAAACGGACATTGCACTGCTTGTGATCGATAACACGCTCGGACTGACCGACGTGGATTGGGAAATCCTCGCGCTGATACAAAAGAAAGAAATCCCCTATCTTCTTATCCGCAACAAGTGCGACCTGAAGATGGAGTCGCATGATTTTCCGCAAATGCCGCGCTCTCCGGAAGAAACTCCCGACGCCAGCCGCGCTTCCGACTTTATGGCAGTTTCAGAGGAACATCAGATCACAGTCAGCGCGAAGACCGGATTTCATATCGAGAAATTAAAAGAACGGATTGCGGCGATCGTTCCAAAAGAATCCCACTCCCGGCGCATCATCGGCG
>OGYG01002088.1_pt1 | contig 10582 bp, 6 predicted proteins | sample 1576481 | NCBI WGS metagenome assembly OGYG01 (sample SAMEA3541497, study PRJEB24748) | human gut metagenome | biome: human gut; feature: human-associated habitat; material: faeces | place: China | collected 2012 | reverse complement strand
TCGGGGAGAATCTGGAAAAGCTGAAGAAAGACGGTTTCTATGAGAAATGTGAGTCCTATTTGGAACCATGGGGGCTGAAAGCAACCGATGTGATCCGCACCTTTGAGAAACCGATCGGAACGAACGGAACGGTAGCGATTTTAAGGGGCAATCTGGCGCCGGACGGGGCAGTTGTGAAACATTCGGCGGTACCGAAAGAAATGTTCCGCGCAGTACTTCGGGCACGCCCGTTTGATTCCGAAGAGGAGGCGATCGATGCGGTTCTGACGCATAAGATCCGTCCCGGAGATGCGGTGATCATCCGGTATGAGGGACCGGTTGGTTCGGGAATGCCGGAGATGTTTTATACGACGGAAGCGATCGCTTCGGATGAAGAACTTGCCAAGAGTATCGCGCTGATCACGGACGGAAGATTTTCGGGAGCGTCCAAAGGACCTGCAATCGGACATGTTTCCCCGGAGGCGGCTGCGGGAGGACCGATCGCACTTTTGGAAACAGATGATTTGATCTTGTTAGATATTGAAGAACGAAAGTTGGAAATTGTCGGTGTGAAAGGGCGTGAGCTTTCCGAAGAACAGATCAGAAAGATACTGGAAGAGAGAAAACGTGAATGGACGCCGAAAGAGGAAAAATATAAAAGCGGCGTGCTGAAGATTTATTCGGAACATGCGGTATCTCCGATGAAAGGCGGATATATGAAGTAAAATACGGATAACAGTAGTAGCAGAAATACGAGAAGTCGGATAAAAAGAAAAACGGGAGGGCAATTATGGCATCAATTAGTTTAAAAATCTATTCAGCAGCGTTAAAAACGAGAACAAATGTGAATGTGATCATACCGACGCTTTTGCCGGCACAGGATGGGATGAATAAAAGAGAACATGAATTTTCAAGATTCTATGAAACACATGGATGTTATCCGGTGTTGTATCTGCTTCACGGAACTTATGGTGATGAGGGGGACTGGCAGAGATTTTCCAGAATCGAAGATTATGCCCGTCACCACAATGTAGTTGTGGTTATGCCGTACGGTGAAAATGGAGCTTATCGGAATGCGAAATCAGGAAAAGATTATGAAGTATATATTACGGAAGAACTTCCGAAAGTAATCCGGTGGATGTTTCCTGTTTCTGAGAAACGGGAAGATACTTATATCGCAGGACTTTCCATGGGAGGTGGAGGAGCTGTGAGATTGGGACTCTCACATCCGGAAGTGTATGGATATACAATCGGGCTTTCCGCCGACTTCGGATTGATCACAGAGAACGTAAAGAATAATGAATTTACGGTCTGGTCACATGCATTTGAAGGAGTAGATCTGGATGCAGACGAGACATCAAACAGTTATAAACTTGCAGAAAAAGCGATGACGGAGGAAAGAAACAGAACAAGGCTGTATCTTGCATGTGGCACAGAAGACTTTCTTTATCAGGAGAACTGCCGTTTTCATGAATATTTGGATGAAATCGGATATGAGCATGAGTTTTCAACGAGAGAGGGCAACCATAACTGGGATTTTTGGGACAGTGAGATTAAAAAAGTATTGGACTGGCTTCCACTTACACCGATTGAGCAGGAACTTGGATTTTAATAGGATAGAGAGGAAAAGAGGAGGACAAAAAAGATGGATGCTTATATTGTGATCGGGGTTATGATCTTGATGATCGTTGCATTTGTAATGAATAAATGGCCCTTTGGACTTATCACAATGTCATGTTGTATTATTTTGGGTGTGACCGGTGTTCTGGATGCATCCGGTACATTTGCGGGATTTTGCAATCCGTTTGTCGTTATGCTGGCAGGTTCATTTGTTGTTACAAATGCGCTTGCAAAAACCAGTTTTATTTCAAATGTCCAGAAAAGGATCATACAGCTTCAAAATGGAAAATCCGGTTTCCGTCTGATGGCAATCTTTGTGATCGCGATCATTGTGTTGTCAACATTCATGCCGGGACCGGCAATGCTTGCGATTATCATCGTAATGGCAAGAAACTTAAGCGATGCGGGAGAAGTGAATGCGGCGAGAATCATTTTCCCGGCGGCTGCACTGACTACATTATGGAACGGAAGAATCCCGTTTGGAATCGGAGCCGGAAATTTTGCGATTCTGAATGGATTTCTGGAACCGTATGGAGATCAGTATGTAGTTGAGATGTTTGACCCGATGAAAGCGGGACTGATACCGGGAATTTTGCTCGCACTTTATACGATTTTCTGTTATAAATTGCTTCCGCATAAAAGTGTAGACCGCAGTGTGGAAAATGAAGCGGCGGCAGCAGGTACAGCGGAAGTGAAGATGTCAAAGCGAGATGAAATTATTACATACATTACATTCTGTGTGATGCTTGCATTTATGGTATTGAATCAGTTTACAGGGGATCTGTTGTATATCGGACCGGCATTGTGTGCGGTGTTCCTTGTATTTATGAAGATTATTACAGTAGAAGACGTAAAACAAGGTATCACGGTAGACTTGATCTTTATGCTTGCGGGTATCTTTACATTGACGACTGCATTGTCAGAGACGGGAGCAGGACAACTGATCGGAAAGTCGATCCTGTCACTGTTCGGCGGCGCGTCCACGCAGTTTGGTCTGATCGCTCTGTTTGGCGGTATTACGATCGTGATCACCAACTTTATGAGTAACAATGCATCGATGTATTCCGTGATCCCGGTGGCGATCACAACGGCTTTGGCAGCCGGATTGAATCCGATCCCGGTGATCCTTACTGTTGACGTAACTGCAAAATGCGCATGTCTGCTGCCTTGTTCTTCGGGAGAAGCGGCAATGTGTCACGGGGCAAGTGGATATACATTAAAAGAAACATGGAAGTTTACACTTCCGGCATGTGCAATTTTCTATGTCGGAACACTTGTTGGAACGTATCTCTTCTTTTAAATAAGAAGAAAACAATAAAATATAAGAGGGAAAAAAGGTGAGCGGTGAAGCGCTCACCTTTTTGATTTCAAAAGGAATGTTGCTTTTTATAGGAGATTATTTATAATAAAAGGAAGAGATTATTTACAGATCAAGAGAGAGAAAGGGAGGTTTTACATGAAAAGAAATATGAAAAAAACATTGGTATCCGGACTGGTCTTGTCGATGCTTCTTCCGCTTGTTCCGATGGAGCCAGCTGAGGCTGCAGGCTGGAAGCAGGACGGTGCAGGCTGGTGGTGGCAGGAGGACAACACATCTTATCCGGTGAACACATGGAAACAGATTTATGGTCAGTGGTATTATTTTGACAATAACGGCTACATGCTGGATGAGGGATGGCATTGGATTGACGGAAATTGTTACTATATGTATGCGGGTGGAGCAATGGCATCGAATACATGGATCGGCGGAAGTTATGTGAATGCAAGCGGAGCATGGGTGACGGATCATTGGGTATCGTCAGCAAATGGCTGGTGGTATCAGCATGCGGACGGAAGTTATCCGGTGAATGCATGGGAAATGATCGGCGGTTCCTGGTATTATTTTGACAGTAACGGTTATATGCTGGATAAAGGATGGCATTGGATCAACGGAAATTATTATTATATGTATGCAGGCGGAGCGATGGCATCGAATACATGGATCGGCGATTATTATCTGCGTGCGGATGGTTCTATGGCGACGAATCAGTGGATCGGAAATTGTTGGGTAGGTGCGGATGGAAAATGGGTTCCGGGAAAGGATCAGAATGACAGACAACCGGAGTATTCTTATGAGGTGTATGCACTGAAACCGTTTGAAACAACGTATACCGGTGAATTTTGTATGGTATATTTAAAAACCGAAAATCCGAATGAAGAAGATATTGAATTTACGAATGTAGGTTCTTCTTGGAATTTTGATGATGTGGATTATACTTATGACGATAATCTCATTTCTTACATTGAAAAAGTTGACGGCGGATATCTGCTCTCGATCTATACAGGTAAAGCAGGCAGTGTGCCGGTTAAGATTTATGAAAAGGATCTTCTCGTAAAAGAGTTTTCGATTGAAGTACTGGATTATTCAGCTGCCAATGAGGCTTATATGAAGCAGATATTAGATAAGGTTACAACACCGGACATGACGCCGATTGAAAAGATGGAGAAAGTATCAGAATATTTGCTTGCGAATTTTGACTATTATACCTGTTTTACAGATGAAAATGGAGGACAGGGCGGTTATGCATGGCTGATGACCGAATCCGGAGTATGGTGGGAGAACTACCAGTTGAATTCTTATGATTCACCGGCTTTATTATGTAAATTTGCAGAAATGATAGGAGGGTTTGAAGATATCCATAATTGTTATGGTGACTATCCATACGGAACGGCAGAATGGTATATGTGGCATTATACATGCAGAGTGAAATATCAAGGGAAAGAATATAATTTCCAGGGGTGCCCGTATTCCGGAAATCTGGTAGATAAAGATAATATGGAGTATGTCAGCTTCGCACCCGGATCGGATGTATTCGGGGAACGGCTTGCATAGAGAAAGGTTAACGAAAGATGGAAAACGAAAGAAAATTGATGCAGTTCCATTTTATAAAAAATGATGAGATCTCCACACATTATCACCAGAACCCGGAACTGTTCTATGTGCTGAAAGGAACGCTTGAAGTGCAGATCGACGATGCGTCATTTGTCCTGAAACACGGAGATATGATCGTGATCAACGCAAATAAGCGGCACAAGATGATCGGAAGCGAAGAACTTTTAGGCGCCCGGTTTGAAATTGACTTTCATCTGTTGGCGGAAGAGCTGGGGACATTGCAGTTGTTATTCTGGTGTAATACCGTGGCGGACCGGAACGAGGCGTACCGTGATCTCAGAAAGACGCTGGACAAGATATTGGAACGGCATTTTGAGCGGGAGCAGAAAGGCGCGCTTCATCTGAATGCTCTGTGTTACGAGGCGCTTTATATCCTGACAAGTAATTTTCTTGTGAAAGCGGACGACTCGAGACTTCATATGGAAGATTCTCAGGACAGAATCAGGATCCAGCAGATCCAGAATTATATTCAGGCGAATTATCAGAGCCAGATCAGCTTGAACGATCTGGCAGACCGGCTTTATCTTTCCAATGCGTATTTGTCGAAATATGTCAAAAAACATCTTGGTATGACGTTTATGGAATATCTGAACAATGTACGGCTATTTCATGCGGTAGACGAATTGCTATACACGAAGAAAAATATCACGCGGATCGCATTGGACAACGGTTTTCCGACGTCGGCGGCATTTACGAAAGCATTCCGGGAAGTTTACCGGGAAGCGCCGAGCGAATACCGGAAAAAGATGCAGAAAGAGGAAAATCCGGGCGAGACACAGACCGAACTTGCGGAGAGCGAGCGGACGCAGATCATAGAATATCTGAATTACCGGGAACAAAAGCAGGAAGTTGCGGCAAAAGAGGGACGTGTCTGCCGGATGGACGTGACAAAGTACGAGAAAATGCGGGGGATCGCCAGCCGTGCGATCTGTGTCGGAGACGCGTACACGATCCTGCAGTCGGAAGTACAGGAACAGCTCCGGGAGATCAAGCGGAAAACAGGATTTCGGTATGCGCGGATCTGGAATATATTGTCACGGGATGAATGTTTCGACGGACAGGATGGCTACAATTTCCGGAAACTGGATCTTGTTCTGGACTTCCTTTTGGAAAACGGATGGACGCCGTATCTGGAACTGGGGCATAAACCGACGCTGTTTATGTATACGCCGGAGCGGAGCGTGCGGGAAATGGAAGAGCAGGGGATGTATACTTATGATACATTTCAGGGGATCATCCGGGCGCTTTGCGTGCATCTTGCCAATCGGTATGGGGCAGAAGAACTGGAACGATGGTATTTTGAATATTGGAACGACCCGAAACACCGGATCGCAGAGGAAGATGGGACTTATTTCCCTTATTTTGAAGTGATTTATCGGACATTGAAATCCATCTCGCCGGAAATCCGCGTGGGCGGCGCCGGATTTATCTTAGGATTTGAAACGCTCTGGTGTAAGGACGTATTTCTGAAATGGAAAGAGCGGGAGATACAGCCGGATTTCCTTTCGTTCTGTTCTTATCAGTATATTGCGATTTATGAAAATGGAAAACGTTACGGCAGAAAATCCATTGACAGCAGTTACATGCGGAATCAAGTTGCGATTATGAAAGATATGATGAAGAGCACCGGATTTGATGTTCCGGAATTTCATATTGACGAGTGGAACTTTACGATCTCCAATCGGAATCTTTTGAACGACAGTTGTGAGCAAGGCGCATATATCGTGAAAAACTGCATCGATATGGCAGGCGATATCGATCTGATGGCGTACTGGCATGCGCTGGATGTTTATTCCGAATATTACGATACGGATATGATCTTAAACGGGGATTCCGGTCTGATCTCCAGAGACGGAGTTGCAAAGCCGTCTTATTATGCGTTTGTCTTTTTGAATAAATTGCTGCCGAATGTCATTGCAAAGGAGGAAAATCTGCTTGCGACGACGAACGGAAAGGGACGGTATGTGATCACCTGTCACAATTTCAAGAGACTGTCTTCCCAGTATGTATTTACGGAAGAAGATCAGATCAAAGTTGAAGATTTAAATAATTATACCGAAGATTCCGAACCTCTCAAATTGAAATTCGTACTGGATCATGTGCGTAACGGAAGTTATCTTGTGAAATGCTTCTATATTAACAGAGAAAATGGAAGCGCGCAGGATATTTGGAAACGGATGGAGTATGCAAAAGGGCTTGCGAAAGACGAGATGGAATATCTGAAACGGAGCGCATCGCCTCGTGTGGAAATGAAAAATATCGTAGTCGATCAGGAAAAGCTGAAATTGGAATATGTGCTTTTGGAGCAGGAGATCCGACTGCTTGATATTCAGTATCGATATGATTTTTGAATGAAATACGATGATTTGTTTTAAAATCACCGGAAGTGCCAAAAGGCACATTCCGGGATTGTAAGCAGTCGCCAAGGTCTCGGGCAAGCCCGGACTTTGGCTCGTTGTCTATACAAGAAAAGGTGGGGACAAAAAATGTGCAATGTTTTTTGTCCCCACCTTTTTGCTGGTGAAAAAGATAACAAATATTACGGCCGTATCACGTCATGCACAGGAAAGCAAAAAATACTCGAATCCTGTAAATTAATAGACATAGAGAAACAAGTTATATTTATGGAGGGAACAAGATGAAAGTATTAGGGATTTCTTTCGGAAGAAAGAACCAGAGAAGTGACGTCATGGTAAAAGAAGCGCTGTTTGCAGCAAAGGCAGCAGGCGCAGACGTACAGTTCATCAACACAGTCCGCATGGACATCGGACACTGCCGTGCCTGCGATTACTGCAGCCGCATGCGCGACAACGGAGAGACAGAAATCCACTGTTGTATGAAAGATGACTATCACATTCTCGAAGAAGCATGTCTGGAAGCGGACGGAATCATCATTGCCGCACCGGTATATGCAGTCGGAATCGTCGGACAGTTCAAAAACTTCGTTGACCGTTTCGGACCGTCTCACGACCGCGCAGCGTTGATCGAGGAGAATAAGAAACGGAAAGCGGAAGGAAAACCGGAACTGGATCCGAGATACTTCAAAGACCGTTACACAGGATTTATTTCCGTAGGCGGTGCTGAGACTCACAACTGGGTATCTTTAGGACTTCCGATGCTGGATCTGTTCAGCTTCTCATTCTGCATGAAATGTGTAGGACATGTGGATGCATACGATCAGGGAAGAACCGGTCATCCGCTGTTTGATCCGGCGCTGATGGAGAAATGTGCAGAACTCGGAAAAGCAGTTGCAGAATCACTTGGAAAACCGTACGACGAAGTGGACACATGGGTAGGCGACGAGGGTGTATGTCCGGTATGCCACAATCCGCTTTTGAGCATGAACGGAACAACACATGTAGAATGCCCGATCTGCGGTATCTGGGGAGATCTTTCCGTGGACGGAGACAAGGTGAAAGTAGAGTGGTCCGAGAAAGAGATCGCGCGTGCGAGAAATACAAATATCGGAATTTACGAACATTACAATGAGATCCAGAATATGATCAAGGTTTGCGTGCCGAAGCTGGTTGCCAACAAAGACACACTTCCGAAGATGATGGAAAAATACGAAAAGTTTGACGAGACGATCGCAAATATGTAATGTCAAAGGAATGATACGGAGGGAATCATGAAAGAACAAAAATTAAATGCATACGGCATGGCGCCGTTGACTGCAAAACACTATTTTGTATATGGAATGGGTAACTTCGCATCACAGCTCTCTTGGACAATGGTAAGTACATATCTGTCTATTTTCTACACAGACGTGTTCGGACTTGGAACCGGAGCAGTAGCGCTGTTGATGCTGATCGCAAAAGTATGGGACGGAATCAATGACCCGATGATGGGAACATTGATGGAGCGTACACATACAAAACACGGAAGATTCAGACCTTATATTTTCGTTGGTGCAATCTTCCTCGTAATCTTTACAATTTTGACATTTACCGTACCGGGATTCGGCGGTCCGGGAAAACTGGTTTACGCGTATATCACTTATATCGGACTGGGAATGTCCTACACAGTAACAAACGTACCGTATTTGGCATTGCCGGTTGTTATGACCCGTGACCCAAAAGAGATCAATAAACTGAATGCGGCACAGATGATGGGTATGACAATCGGTCAGATCATCCTGAATCTGTTCGTATTGAAACTGGTTCTCTGGTTTGGTAAAGGCGATGAAGCCGCAGGATATCAGTCTACGGCAATCCTGCTGGCATTACTTGCACTGCCGATGTTCTGGGCAGTTGCGATCATGTCAAAAGAAAGAATCACCGTAAAGAAAGAAGAACAGGGAAAAATCATCGATGGACTGAAACTTGTATTCAAGAACAAGAACCTGTTATGTGCAATGATGTATTCATTCTTTAACATGTTCGGTATACTGGGACGTATTTCCGTAGCGGTATACTTCTATATGCACTGTGTACAGAACTTTGCATTCATCACAATTTTCATGATGATGCAGATGATCGTAGGAACATTGATCATGCCGTTTACACCAAAGATAATCGAGAAATTCGGAAAGAAGAATACTGCGATCCTTTCTATGGTAATTCAGGGATCCGCATTGATCATCCTCTTCTTCGGACCGTATGAGAACATCGTATTTGACTTTGTTGTACTTGTATATTACGGACTTGGATATATTGCAGGACCATGTGGATCAGGTATGATGGTTGACGCGATCGATGATTTCGATGACAAATACGGATACAGAAATGACGGAATGGCATTTTCCTTCCAGGGAACAGCGATCAAGATCGCAACAGCAATCGCAAACTCTCTGTTCCTTGTAGTTATGGGAGCATTTGGATACCAGGGAGGCGTAGATATTACACCACACGTTCAGCAAGGTATCAATATCGCTGCAAACTTACTTCCGGGAATCGTATTCTTCTTAGCAATCATTCCGCTGGCTATGTATAAACTGGATAAACCGGGATACATGGAAGGCGTACGTGAAAGACTGACTGCAAGAGATAAAGCAAAAAGAGAAGCGGAAGCAGCAGCTCAGGAAGAAAAAGCAGCAGTAGCTGAATAAGAAAAATAAGAAATTATAAAGGGAAAAGTCCTGTAAAGAGTGTAGATCTTCATTGGTGATGATAAGGCTCTTTGCAGGGCTTTTCACATGTGAGCATGTTAATAAACACAGGGTAAACAGATGGATATCATATCAAAATATTTTGATGCGAAGCGTTGACAAAATGATTTGCAAGGTTTATGATTTATACATCAAAATAATTTGATACGAGGAGTGATGATAATGAGTGATTTTTCAAAGGACATAAAAATCTTTAAGGCTCTTTGTGATACAAAAAGGCTTACTATTTTAGATTACTTAAAGAGTGGAGAAAAATGTGCGTGTGTTCTGATTGAAAACATGAACATAGGACAATCGGCTTTATCATACCACATGAAAATACTTTGCGACTCCGGTATTGTTAATGCAAGACAAGAGGGGAAATGGACGCATTACAGTCTAAGTAAAAGCGGAAGTGAATATGCGGCAAAACGATTGATGGAATTAACAACACCAAATACTGAAAATCAACCGAATTGTTGTAAATAAAGGTCATCGAAAGATGGCTTTTATATAACTTTATCACATCAAAAAAAATTGATATATTATGTAAAGGAGGGAATTTTTTGGAAGCGGTAAATTCAATATGGTTATTTTTTCAAGACCAGATATTAGGTATGAAATTGTTGAATGGCTTAATTGGTAATGGACTATCATTGCTGGGGCTAGACATTAACAGTGGTTTAGGTGGAAGTATTCAATTCTTTTTATACGATGTAATCAAAATCACGATCTTATTATGTTTACTGATTTTCGGTATTTCGTATATTCAAAGCTATTTTCCACCTGAACGAAGTAAGAAAATTTTAGGGCGATTTCATGGTATCGGAGCAAATATCATATCCGCATTGTTAGGAACGGTTACACCATTTTGTTCATGTTCTTCTATCCCGTTGTTTATAGGCTTTACAAGTGCAGGATTACCACTAGGGGTAACTTTTTCTTTTTTGATTTCTTCCCCTATG
>OGYG01002087.1_pt1 | contig 10591 bp, 7 predicted proteins | sample 1576481 | NCBI WGS metagenome assembly OGYG01 (sample SAMEA3541497, study PRJEB24748) | human gut metagenome | biome: human gut; feature: human-associated habitat; material: faeces | place: China | collected 2012 | reverse complement strand
CAATTTGTTCGGCTTTTTAATCAACTTAATTCCTATTTAGAAGCTGCAAAAATTCAGGGCTTTGACTGGTCGAAGAGTATTTATGAATTTGAAGAAGAAAATGAAAAAGTAGAAGTAAAAGTATGCTTTGATAAAAAGATATATTTGGTTTTATTGCAGAGATATAAAGAATTGAGCAGAGGAGGGGGGACAGGAGAAAGTGAGGAGGTTCCATATGATCTGAACGGATATTTAGTTGAAATTGATACGGGAGTTATTGATGCTCAGTATATGAATAGTCGTTTTGTTAAATATTTAAAATTACTAAAACAAAAGGAAATTTCACCGGACTTATTGGAGATGGCATTAAATGATTTGCACAAAACGTTTGCTACATTGACGCAGGAGGAACAAAAATATGCGAATATATTTCTCCATGATGTTGAACGAGGGGATATCCAGATAGAACAGGGAAAAACATTTCGGGAATATATTATTGAATATCAGTGTAGGGATAAGGAAGATTTAATACATCGTTTTTCAACGTATATAGGAGTAGATGAAGATAAGCTTCGAGATATGATGGGATTGAAACTCACAGAAGCAAACATAAATGAATTTGGAAGGTTTGATGAATTAAAACGGACAATTGATAAAAATAAAGCGAAGAAGTATTTTGAATCAGTTGAACATAAAAAACTTAGTCCTCCAATAATTAATATTAAACTTGATCGCATTTTGCGGAATTTTATCTTGAATGGTGGAATGGAAATGAGAAACATGTAATTGTTAAAAAGGAGCAGGAAAAATCCTGCTTCTTTTCGTTTATCAGCGCAGATTTGCAGATGACATTCAGGAGGAAGCCGCTATGTTACAGGAAGTGAAAAGGACAGATTTGTTTTGTGAATATTATAAAAAATGGGTAGCTGTTTACAAGTCAGGGGCAATTAGAAAAGTGACGTTAGACAAATATCTGATGACACAAAAATGGCTGGAAAAATTAATTCCTGATTTGCAAATATATGAAATGACTCGTATAGTGTATCAACAGATTATAAATGATTATGCGATATATCATGAACGACAGACGACGATGGACTTTCATCATCAGTTAAAAGGAGCTATTCTGGATGCAGTAGATGAAGGGCTTATTGACCGGGATCCAACGAGAAAAATAATTATAAAAGGAAAGACTCCGGCACCTAAAAAGATAAAATATTTAAATCAATTTGAGTTACATTTATTATTGACAAACTTAAATTTAGGAACAGAAATAAGTTGGGAATGGTTCATTTTATTAGTTGCAAAAACAGGAATGCGATTTTCTGAGGCATTGGCACTGACACCTAAAGATTTTGATTTTGCACATCAGGTGCTCTCTGTTAATAAAACCTGGGATTATAAAGGAAAAGGGGGATTTTTGCCAACAAAAAATAAGTCGTCAGTGCGAAAAATTCAGATAGACTGGCAGACAGTTATTCGGTTTTCTGAATTGATAAAAGGACTGCCGGAAAACGAACCGATTTTTGTAAAGGGTCAAGTTTATAATTCTACAGTGAATACTGTACTGAGTCGATGTTGTCATAAAGCAAAAGTACCAGAAATTACGGTTCATGGATTGAGACATACGCATGCTTCTCTGTTACTGTTTGCAGGTGTTTCTATTGCAAGTGTTGCAAGAAGACTTGGACATGCCAGTATGACGACTACGCAGAAAACATATTTACATATTATTCAGGAACTTGAAAATAAAGATATAGATCTTGTTATGAGATCTTTATCAGGATTAAGTTAGGAAATAAAGATAAAGTCTGTGCTGATAAACATATATGCAGAAAAAATTTTACAGCCATGCAACAAAATCATGTTAAAATGACACTAATATACAGATGCATCAAACAGAACACAGAACCGGCGGGGGCCGGGCAGAAACAGAGGTGAAACATGGACGATTTAAAAAAGCCTGAAGTATTTGCCGCATATTATGAAAAGGTGTACAGGGAACTGTATTATTTTGCACTCCACACACTGAAGAATCCGCAGGATGCGGAGGATGCCGTGAGTGAGACAGTGACAGACGCGTTTGCAACAGTGGAGAAGCTGCGTGATAATGAGAAATTCCGGGCATGGATTTTTCAGATACTGTCCAATAAATGCAGGCGCAAACTAAAAGAATATACGCAGAAGACGGTCGAACTGCCGGATGACCTGCCAGCAGGTGATGCTACGGAAGAGAGCCTGCAGGTGCGGGAGGCACTGGATCGTCTGGAGGAAACAGAACGTCAGATCATCTGCCTCAATGTCGTAGGCGGATTCAAGAGCCATGAAATCGGAGAAATGATGCAGATGAACCACAATACGGTCCGTTCGCGGATCAGCCGCGGACTGAATAAGATGAAAGAATTTCTTGCATAGAAAGGAGGCAGCAATATGGATGACAGAGAATTGATGGATAAGATCAGGAAATCAATGGAAGACACCCCGGTTCCGGAATCCCTGAAACCGGAGAATATACAGAAAATGCTCGAAGAGCAGAGCGAAAATCAGCAGCCAAATGAAGCAGCCCGGACGGAGAAAGACGATCAGCCAAAAGACACCACCACACACAGATTCTGGAATGCCAGAACTTCCCGCTATATCGGCGCTGCAGCAGCGGCAGTCGTTGTAATTGCGGCACTTGGGATTACTCCGGGGCTGCTCAAGACGCATACCGAGGCAAAGCCAGGAGACACAACAGAATTTGACACAGTTTCACCGGAAGCAGCCGAACCTGTCAAAGTTGCACAGGCGACAGATCCGGTCTCAGGCATTGCCCATATGGACAGCTATGATGATTTGTACAACATGCTTAAAGAATGGAATGAAAACCCGACTACCAGTAACTATGCCCGTGTAATGACAATCGAAGAATCGGCCGACACTGGAAGCGCAGATACAGCGGCAGCATCAGATATGGCGTCATCGGATGCAACTTCCCCGGACAGCGTAATTGCTGCGTATCCTGAGGGCGAAATCGATTCTGCTTTCAGCTATGATGAAAAATCGGATTCGGGTGATTATTCATCAACCAACACACAGGAAGAAATGGTTGACGAAGCAGATATCGTAAAGACAGACGGAACCTACATTTATGCGATGGACAGCAAGGGCACAGTCAGGATCGTAGACGCGGCGTCCATGAAGCTGATTGGAACGATTAACGGCGAAAACAGTGTCGATTACAAAGAAATGTATGTGGAGGGAAGCTGCCTGCAGTTAATCCGCCAGCAGGTAGAATACGTCACTTACAAAGGAGAACTGAACCTTCCGTCAGCGAGTGATGAGGACTCAGACAGCGACAGTACGCAGTCAGTACGCTCAAGCTACAGCATGCCGGTGACGACCGTTTCTGTTTTGACATACGATATATCGGATAGAACTGCTCCGAAACTGACAGGAACTTATCAGCAGGACGGTTCCTATCTCTCATCCAGACGAAGCAACGGTTATCTGTATCTTTTTACTTCCTACACGCCGGATACGGGAAACAATTCAGATCAGCTTGAGTATTATGTCCCGAGAAGCGGACAGGAATATATCGCATATGATCATATTTACCTGCCGGAGCAGGAGGGTGCGGATGATTTTTCCTACAATGGAAAGGCATATCTGGTTTCCGGCGTAGTTGCAGTCGGGACACCGGATCAGGCTTCTGACATCATGGCAGTTGTCAGCGGTGCAGAAACCTTCTACGTGAGTGAAAACAATATTTATTCCGCAGTATCGATCTGGAACGAAAAAGAGACCCGTACAGAACTTGTACGCATCGGTTATGCAGACGGCAAATTCACGGACGGAAGCACTGGTTCCGTCGCAGGAGAACTTAATGACAGTTTTTCATTAGACGAATATGCAGATCATCTCCGTGTGGTAACGACTGTGGAATCCTGGAGCTCCGATTATAGTGATTTTTCACGGAGCAACAGCCTGTATGTGCTGGATCCTTCAATGAAAACAGTTGGTAAGATCGAGAATCTTGCAAAAGGAGAAGAAATCAAATCTGCCCGCTTTATGGGGGAGACTGGGTATTTTGTCACATACAAAAACACAGACCCGCTTTTCTCCGTCGATCTTTCAGACCCGGAAAATCCGAAAGTGCTCGGTGAGCTGAAAATTACCGGATTTTCCTCTTACCTGCACTTCTATGGCGAAAACAGGCTGCTCGGAATCGGATGGGAGACAGATCCGGATACCGGAAATACGATTGGAATGAAATGCTCAATGTTTGACATCAGTGATTCGTCCGATGTAAAAGAAACCGACCGTTTTGTACTGAAGGATGTTTCTTTCTGCGATGCACTTACAAATTATCGTGCGATCCTGGCTGCGCCGAAGAAAGGCCTGTTTGGTTTTGCTTACGGTATGTACGGAAGCAATTCGGATGTCTATGATTCGAGTGAAAACTTCTATTACAGTGTATTCTCCTTTGATGAAGAGGACGGTTTTGTTCCGAATGCCTATGTGAAGATGAACGACTGTGGTCTTTTTGACGACGGGATGGAATGGCAGGACTACCGTACTGCACGCGGAATTTATATCAAAGATACGTTTTACCTTGTGACCGAGAAAGGAATTGCTTCCTATAATATGGCGGATGAGTATTCAGCCACCGGAATCCTTAAGTGGAATGAATAAAAACAGCGGTTCTCCCTGATTTACTCCTTGCAGGAATCTGTTGAATAGTCTATACTAGAAAGCAATTGGATGAGAAATGAATAAACAGAGAGGTATAGATTATGAAGCTCACAACGGTAAAAGAAATTTATAAAAACAGAGAAGAATACCTGAACAAAGAGGTATCCGTAGGAGGATGGGTACGAAGTGTACGTGGATCCAAGGCATTTGGATTTATCGTACTTCATGACGGTACTTTTTTTGAGACTCTGCAGGTCGTATATCATGACAACATGCCAAACTTTGCAGAGATCAGCAAATTAAATGTTGGTGCTGCGATCATTGTCAAAGGTACACTGGTTCCGACACCGGAAGCAAAACAGCCATTTGAAATTCAGGCAGAAGAAGTACAGGTAGAGGGTGCATCTGCTCCGGACTATCCGCTTCAGAAAAAACGCCATACACTGGAATACTTAAGAACCATGACACATTTAAGACCGAGAACCAACACTTTCCAGGCAGTGTTCCGTGTACGTTCTCTTTGTGCATATGCGATCCACAAATTCTTCCAGGAGAAGGGATTTGTATATGTACACACTCCACTGATCACAGGAAGTGACTGTGAGGGTGCAGGAGAGATGTTCCAGGTTACTACACTTGACATGAAAAATCCTCCGATGAATGAGGATGGTACTGTAGACTACAGCCAGGATTTCTTTGGCAAAGAGACCAACCTTACTGTAAGCGGACAGCTCAACGGTGAGACTTATGCACAGGCATTCCGTAATATCTACACATTCGGACCGACTTTCCGTGCTGAGAACTCCAACACGACACGCCATGCAGCAGAGTTCTGGATGATCGAGCCGGAATGTGCATTTGCAGATCTGGATGACAACATGGACCTTGCAGAAGAGATGCTGAAATACGTGATCCGTTATGTCCTTGAGAATGCTCCGGAGGAAATGAACTTCTTTAATTCCTTTATCGACAAGGGACTTCTGGATCGTCTGAACCATGTAGTAAATTCTGAATTCGGTCATGTAACTTACACAGAAGCAATTGAACTTCTGGAGAAAAACAACGACAAATTCGATTACAAAGTATTCTGGGGTTGTGACCTTCAGACAGAGCATGAGCGTTATCTGACAGAGCAGATCTTTAAGAAACCGGTATTTGTTACCGATTATCCGAAGGAAATCAAGGCATTCTATATGAAACAGAACGAAGACGGCAAGACCGTTGCCGCTATGGACTGCCTTGTTCCTGGAATCGGCGAGATTATCGGCGGAAGCCAGAGAGAGGATGATTATGACAAGCTGAAAGCCCGTATGGATGAGATGGGGCTGAAGGCTGAGGAGTATCAGTTCTACATGGATCTGCGTAAATACGGTTCTACCCGTCATTCCGGATTCGGACTTGGATTCGAGCGCTGCGTAATGTACCTGACAGGTATGGGCAATATCCGTGACGTAATTCCATTCCCGAGAACAGTAAACAACTGCGATTTATAAGGAGTAGTTTTGCATGATAAGATTTATTCATCTTTCTGATGTGCATTTGGGCGCAGTTCCTGACCGGGGCTGCCCCTGGAGCCACGAGAGAGAAGAAGAAATCTGGGAAACATTCCGCCGGGTTATTGCGGGTATCCGCAAGAATCCGGTGGATTTGTTGTTTATAGCCGGAGATCTTTTTCACCGGCAGCCACTGCTTGGCCAGCTTCGACAGGTCAATGAATGGTTTGCCGCGATTCCGGAAACCAGAATCTTTCTCATGGCAGGAGACCATGATTACATAAAAGAGGACTCTTTTTACAGGACATTCCGCTGGGCACCGAATGTCACATTTTTTGACACGGAAGAACAGCGCTGCGTGGAGATTCCGGAAAAAAATATATTTGTCTACGGTCTGAGCTTCGAACACAAAGAAGTGCGAACACCACTGTATGATGAGTGGAAGCCGGTTAACAAACCGGGATTCCATGTGCTTCTTGCACATGGCGGAGATTTAAGCTGCTGTCCGATGGATTTTACCGGACTTGCAGCGGCCGGTTTTGATTATGTCGCGCTTGGACATTCTCATAAGCCGCATACAGTCTGCCGTGACAAGATCGCCTATTCCGGCTCGCTGGAGCCACTGGACCGCAATGATCTTGGCAAACATGGCTATATTCAGGGAGAATATGAGGACGGCAATGTGAAAGTACGTCTTGTGCCGTGTGCGAACCGCTCCTATCAGAATCTTGTTCTGAACGTAGACAGAGATACGACGCAGTATAAGCTTGAAGAAATGCTGCGCAGTGAAGTGATGCGCCGTGGCGGCAGAAACATATACCGCCTTATTCTGAAAGGCAGGGTTTCTCCGGACAATGTACTGCTGACCGAACGGTTGCATGGACTGGGCAATATTGTTGAGATTATGGACGAATCCAGACCGGCATACAATATAGAGGAACTTTACCGACAGTATCGAGGAACGCTGATCGGTGATTATATAAACAAATTTCTGAACAAAGATCTGACCGTTGTAGAAAAGAAGGCGCTGTATTACGGATTGCAGGCCCTTTTAAGTACACAGGTTCTGGCAGATGACAGGAAACGATTATGAAAATCAGACAGATAGAAATCAAGGATTTCGGAGCAATAAAAAATAAAACACTAAAATTTACGTCCGGTCTGAATGTGCTGTACGATGAAAATGGGCAGGTGCGGGAGGCTATACGATCCTTCATAGAAAAAATGCTTTTTGGTAACGCAGAATTTCCGTATGCCGGCATACTCTGGTTTGAAAGCGGGGGAAGAAATTACCGTCTGACGCGCGATCTGCACAGGGAAACTCCGTACAGCGAACTTCTCTGCGAAACAAGCGGAGAGCTGATAGATGCAGACAGGATCAGTGATTCAAAGGTGACTCTGGGCATCAGCGAATCCGTTTTTGAGAATGCGATCTGCATTGCACCACTGAAAGGAAATACCGGATCGGAGATCGTACGTGAGGTGCAGCGTCAGATTGCCGGATTCCAGTGGAGTGCGGACCGGACAGTGGATCTTCGCCGCACTTCCCAGAGGCTTAAGATGACTCGCAAAGGATATCAGGTACAGGTAGAACGACGCAAAAAGGCAGATCAGCTTGAAAAAGGCAAAGTAAGCACGACAATCTGCCGTCTGCGAGCAGAAATCAGCGATCTGGAGGACCAGAAACAGCAGATCGGAGAGCAGCAGAGCGCACTGCGGACGGGTGGAGACAGCAATGGTTTCCAGATGCTGGACGGACGTATCAGCGAACTGGAAAAAAAGAACCGTACACAGATTATTATAATGTGTGCTACCGTTATTGCGGCTTTTTCAGCAGCAATTTATATGGGAATGAACATGCAGACAGTGGTTCCGGCAATTCTGGCGGGAATTGCGGGAGCGCTTGTGTTTATGATAGAAACAAATTGTGAGATGCGTACTGTGCGCGAGTTGGAAAAACGTAAACGGATGAAGAACCGATGGCTGGCGAAGCAGGATAAGCTTCAGGACGGCAGGAATGAACTGGATGATGAGCTTCACGAAAAGAATACGGCACTTGCCAATCTGACAGAGGAACTTCAGGAGATGGAAGAATATGCATATCTTCCTCTGATAGATGAGATAGAGATCGATTCTATTAATTATGCAATGGATACGATCGAGAAATTATCTGCCAGAATCTACGAGAAGACAGGAAACCGTCTGGTTGAGACCATGTCAGAGATTCTACGCGGAATCACAGGTGGAGAGTGCAGGGAACTTTTGATTGATGAAGACTTCCATATCCGCGTAGATACGGGAAGTGATCTTGTATCGATAGAGAATCTCCGGCTGATCACAGTAGGACAGATATATCTTTCTCTTCGCCTTGCTATGGGTGAAATCCTGTGCGGTGCTGAGAAACTTCCTGTACTGCTGGAAGAAATGTTTGGAGCATATGATCTTGAAAATGCTGCTCAGACTGTTACATGGCTTACCGGAGATCAGAGACAGGTAATCGTAAGTACCGGTAAGAAAAAAGAATTAGAAATATTGAAGAATACAGGCATTGCCTGCAATACAATAACGATATAACAATAAAGAAAACCCCTGTGGAAGAGATTCCGCAGGGGTTTTCTGTCGTCAAATATCCGGCTGCATAAACTTCTGACCGGGATATCTGAAAAATTATTTCTCGTACTGAGCCATATAGTTGCTGACGCAACGTTTGATTCTGTCAGCAGGATTCAGAAGATGGCTGACAGACATATCATGATTCAGTGTATCAATGATCAGTGCGATGTATTTGCTCATATCGCATGTGATGTAATACGGTTTGGAGAGAAGCTCAGGTGTCTGATAAACAAGGTTTGTAGTAAGAAGTTTATCAAAGATACCGTTCTGGTAAGCTTCGTCAAATTTTTCCATTCCTTCGGTGAAGAGACCGAAGGTGGTGCAGATAAAGATCTTGCCGGCGCCACGTTTTTTAAGAAGAGATGCGATCTCAAGGATACTCTTGCCGGAAGAAATCATATCATCGATCAGGATGACATCTTTGCCTTCAAGCTTTGGTCCGAGGAACTCGTAAGCTGCGATCGGATGGCGGCCTTTGACCATTTTGCTGTAGTCAAGACGGCGGTAGTACATACCCATGTCCACGCCAAGGACGTTTGCAAGATAGATGGCTCTGCGCATGCTTCCCTCGTCCGGGCTGATGATCATGAAATGGTCATTGTCAATATGAAGACCTTCCACATTGTGGAGAAGGGCTTTTATAAACTGATATGACGGCTGGATCGTCTCGAATCCGTGAAGAGGAGTTGCGTTCTGTACACGGGCATCGTGTGCATCAAATGTAATGATATTCTCTACACCCATGCCGGTGAGCTCCTGAAGTGCGGAAGCACAGTCGAGAGATTCGCGGCCGACACGTTTGCTCTGGCGGCTTTCATAGAGATACGGCATGATGACATTGATTCTGCGGGCTTTGCCGCCGATTGCAGCAATGGCACGCTTCAGATCCTGGAAGTGATCATCCGGGGACATCAGGTTTGTGAAACCGCTGATTCTGTAGGAAAGACTGTGGTTGCATACATCCACCATAAGGTAAATATCGTCACCACGGACGGATTCACCGATCTCACCTTTACCTTCACCGGAACCAAAACGTGGTGTTTTGACATCAACGATGTAAGAATCACGTCTGTATCCCTCAAATGCAAAAGAATCTAATTCAGGGCTGATGCGTTCTTTTCTCCATTGTACAAGCCACTCGTCGACTTTCTCGCCAAGTGGGCGGCAACTCTGGAGGGGAATCAGTCCAAGTCTGCCTACCGGAAGTGTTGTCAGTTCTTTGCTGTTAAGCTGTGCCATCGTTTATTTTCCTCCTAAAAATATTTTCTGGATTCGGATATCTTTGCCAATAAGTTTCAACATCTGATAATTGCTTGCTATCCGGGAAAAAGTTCTCTCGGAATAGGTGGCTGAAAAGTCTTCCAGTTTCAGGTTCGTCGAAATGATCGTGGATTTGCGGCGTGCGATACGCTCGTTAATACACAGGAACAGCTGCGACGAAACAAAACTGTTGGTCAGTTCAGTCCCGAGATCATCTATAATAAGAAGATCGCAGTTAAAAATAAAATCATCGCCCATATCTGTCTCCGGCTTCTTCGAGAAAGCTGTCTGCGCCAGACGGTCAAACAGGTCAAACGCAGAAAAGTAAAGAACACAATGTGCGCTTTCGAGAAGTGCATTGGCTATGCAGTGGGAGAGGAAGGTCTTTCCGACTCCGGTGCTGCCGTACAGAAACAGATTTTGTGAGCGTGTATCAAAATCCCGGACAAAGTTTACTGCGGCATCATAAGCGCGTTTGGCGGTCTCACGGGCAGTCAGTCCGGTAGCTTCGTTTTTTATTGTATCAGAATACCAGTCAAAAGAAAAGTGTTCAAAGTTCTCTTTTTTGAGAA
>OGYG01002084.1_pt1 | contig 10598 bp, 9 predicted proteins | sample 1576481 | NCBI WGS metagenome assembly OGYG01 (sample SAMEA3541497, study PRJEB24748) | human gut metagenome | biome: human gut; feature: human-associated habitat; material: faeces | place: China | collected 2012 | reverse complement strand
GACACCGAATCCAACTCCAAATCCGTCTACGTCGGAATTGAAGCCGCAGTCTGAAAAGCGTATTGGTATGCTTTCTAAGACAGGCGAATCGGCATCATTTGCAGCTTTGATCGCAGCGCTAGGCTTCTCGATTGCGGGACTTGCAATTCTTCGTAAGAAGAAAATGATGGAAGAAAACAATAAGTAGGCACTGCTTGTTTTAAGTAACTAGCATTGTTTATTGGAAGATGGCTCTAGCTATATGTTAGAGCCATTTTTTGTATGTCATCTTGTGAGTGTTATTTGAGATAAGCTTTCTTCTTCGATAATAAATAATATGATGCTCCGAGCTAAAGTTTCAGGATTCCTATAAATAGTTTCAGAGTACAAAGTAATAGTTTCAGAGTTCCGAGGAATAGTTTCAGAGTTCCGAGCTAAGGTTTCATTGTATCCAACACGTGATGAAACTAGATGCCACCAGTGGAATGGGATCACGCAACGGCGGCCGTGGTAGTGCCCGAACTCTTGCGCACTTTGGTCTTCGCCCGTCCCTGTGGCGGTGATCAGTTCGCTGCTGGTACGGTCTCACCGAGCCTTGACATGTCGAGGTAGCGGCGCGTCGACCACTCGTCGGATGTCACGTAGCGGACCCTCGCGCAGACGAGCATCAACGCGCTGCGTCCGTCGGGGAACGAGCCGACCACGCGGGTCCTGCGCCTGATCTCGCGGTTGAGCCGTTCGATCATGTTGTTGGTGCGGATCCGACGCCTATGCTCGCGCGGGTAGTCGTCGAGCAGGTAGGTCGTGGTCTCGCCGATGCCCTCGCGCAGGCATTTGGCGGCCTCCTTGAGTTTCCTGGATTCCATGTCCCGGGCGACGGATTCGGCCTTCTCCAACGCCTTGTCGCGTGATTCCATGGAGAACACGGCCTTCAGTGCGTCGGCCGCCCAGTCGCGGTTCCCGGGGTTGACCCTGGCGAGTATGTTGCGCTCGAAATGCACCATGCACCGCTGGTAGCGGGCATCGGGCAGCAGCTCGCCCGCGGCGGCGACCAGCCCCGCGCACCGATCTCCCGTCACCAGTCTCACGCCCTTGAGGCCTCGTGCGAGCATGCCTTTGATGAATTCGCGCCAGCTTTCCGCGTCCTCCTTCATGCCCTCGGCCACCGAAAGCACCTCGCGCCGCCCGTCCATGCCGACGCCGATGGCCACCAGGATGCCCGCGTTCTCCACGGACCCGCCCCAGCACCTTTTGTGCCACACGCCGTCCATGAACAGGTACGGGTAATCCTGTTCGAGGGGCCTGCCCCGCCATGCGTCGATATCCGCATAGACGCGCTTGAGCTTGTCGCTCAGGGTCTGCGAGGGCATGCGGTCGCCCCACAGGAGCCGGCTGACATCATCGACCTGGCGGGTGGAGACGCCGGCCAGGTACATGTCGATCAAGGCCTCCTCGACGCTCTCCTCACGCCGACGGTATCGTTCGATCACGGCCGACTCGAACACCGCGCCCTTGAGTTTCGGCACTTTCAGGCTCATTTTGCCGGCCTTGACGGTCAGGTCGCGCTCGTAGTGGCCGGCCCGGTACGCCTTGCGGTCCCCGCTGCGCTCGTAGCGCGCGGCGCCGGTGATCTCGTCGGCCTCGGCGTCGAGCATCGCGTTCAGGGTCTCCTCGACGCTTTTGCGGACCATCCGGTCCAGGGTGGTTTCCAACATGGCCTGGTCGACCTGTAGAATCTGCTGTGACATGGCTTCGTGCCCTCGTTTCCAATCGCGGTTTTCTAATGTCTGGCGACAGAAAATCGTACACAGGACACGGGCCATGCCCCTATCTCAAGCCCAAACCAAAGTGCGCAAAATCTCGGGCGTTATCCGGCGGAATGGCCGCTGCCGTACGGTTGAGGAGTTAGATTCGGCTTACGGTCGGACCGACTCCTTTGTTGTTATAGAAGCGAGGTATTCTGCAAGGCCTGGTGCAACATACGTATCCCAGTAGTCTATCACCATTGGGTCCATATAGTCTTTTTCTGTTTTTCCTTTCTTTCTCATCTGCACAGCATCCTCGAATTGCGGCTGATCGAATCGTTCGACCAATTCTTCCCCTTTGATTTCACGTGATTTATTTATATGGTCAATAAGGTGATTGAATAAATCGATAAGATATAAGTACGTCCTCTTGTTTAGTTCAATGCTTTTCTCGGAATTCGTAAGGAATGAAAACTCACTTTTCCCATTAGTTAAGTATTGCGGTATGTCTTCATATCTGAGACCAATGATTTTGTAATCTTCAATTCCGCGTGTGGCCCATCCGGCTCCCGCCTCAAAAAGGCAGAATTCACTTTTCTTAAATAACGGAGTTGCAAGATAGACAATTAAACTTTTATCATCAACTATATTATTCTTAATTTGTGTTGATAGGCTTGTAATATCGTTATATTTCTCTGTGTTATCATCGGCAGAAGTGTAAAAGAAGTCAGTCTTCCTTGCTCCTCTTTGCTCTAGTAATTTATAAATGAAATTTGTGAAACGGGCATCATCGCTTTTATGGGAAAGAAAAATTTTATAATTTTGCTTTGCTTCGACTTCCCCTTTCAGCTGCATTGCCATCATTCCTTTTACCTCAATCTTTGTCTTGCTTGGAATGTCAGGGATTTCATCTATGTATTCGCCGTAGTCTCTCACGGCTATATCTTTTGCGCGTTTTACCGTTTCTGTAATATCTTGACGCAGTGATTTTGATATCTCATTTCTCCGAGTTATTAGGCTTCTCACCAATGGACGTAGAATACTTACGAGTAAGCTCCAACGACCGTCTAACTGGTTGTACCCTTGTCTACTGGAGGTTGCGATATCGGGCAAAAGATCGTCGTCAAGCAGGTCGAAACTAATTTCTCCCTCTATGTAATTTGTGAATGCTTGTGTAATTCCTAAGGTGTCGAGTACGTTTGAGACGGCGAGTTTGTTTCTTACATACAATCGAATCTGTGCAGGATTGTAGTTCTTATTTTTCCTGAAGTTTGAATCGTTCTGTTGAGCTTGTGAATTATTTAACGTTGAATGAAATCCAATCCATCCAGTTAATTGATATGGTATCTTAGCAATTCCATCAACTATTTTTACATCCTGACGCAGGCGTAAAATTTTTGTATCGAGGAATTCTGATGAAATTTCGTATATTCCTTGATATGAGGGGCTATCTTTTACGTTTACTGAAGAAAAAGAACTAACCTGAACCTTTGTTCTCTTTGATTCATCAGAATTCGGGTAAGGAATGAGAACGGTAGAGCCATGTTCCTTAATTTCGCGAATTTCTTTGGGCTCGTTTTCAGGAGATAGATTTTCTAAAATCATCGCATAATTATGAAAAGCAATCATTTTTTCCACTTTGTGGAATTCATGCTTATTGTATTCTTTTTCATTTCGCGCAAGCCCGAGATAAATAGCTTGTGACTGCATGGATGATGATAAAAAATGATTTGCTAAATTATGAGATAAAGCATTGAATGCTACATTGCCAAGACCGGTTAGGTCGACATGATTCAAGATAAGTAATGTACCGGAAGGGGATTGCTCCCATTCGGGGTCGATGGCATCGGTAACTATTCCTGTTTCGAGTGTTAGATATGGTTTTACTGCTAAGCGTGTATCTGATGCAAGATGCCATGTAGTTGGTGCTGAATCAGAAGTTTTTGTTTGTATATAATAATCTTTTGAGAGATAAAGGGCGGCAAGTTTACCGATTCCTTTTCGTCCCATTATATTATTTTGGGCTTCTGTGGGAGAGTCCGAGTGATAGTAATAATCTCTTCTGTCGTATCCGACATTTACATATGTATCTATCGCCTTATCACGCATGCCGGTTCCATTGTCCATGATCTGAATTGACGCATCGTTTTTGGTACGTGCGTCTATGAAAACAGATACACGTGTTGCCTTTGCGTCCAATCCATTGGCTACGAGTTCGGAGATTGCTGCCCAGGCGTTTGAATATAAGCTTTTACCCAATAGATTTAATGCAGCCCAGGTAAAATTGAATTCTTTTTTCATTTGACATCTCCTTGGAGTTAGTTGGGTGAGTTGAATTCGTTATATTGCTGAAGATAGATTAGGGCTCTTGTTTCTTTATTGATGACAGTTTTTTCTTGATTTTTGAATTCTTTAATTTGAATCAAATTTTCTTGATATGCATCGATATCATCGGTGCTTTTCATCTTTAGTATGGAGTTCACCTTTCTAAGATGAGAAACTATATCTTTTGCAGATTCTACTGTCAGATTCTTTCTTATTTCAAGCCAACTTTGAAATGAAAGTGGACAGTCTTCTCCGTTATGGAATGCCGTTATTGACAGGGCAATTTGCTTGCTCAATTCAACGGGTATTGCATTCCCGACCATTATGTCTGCTTCTGAGGCGTTAGATGGCCATTTGAAGGTCGGGGGGAATGTCTGTAATTGTGCGCGTTCTTTATATGTCAATGATGAGATATTTTCTGGATTTGATTGTATTGCATCTCCAGGATGAAAATGATAGGACGCAGGCATTGGTCTATTAACTCCGCGAACGGTAGGGGCGGGCTCGTCGATTGAAAAAATCGCTCGACGTGTATAAGATCGAGGGTGCCGATAATAATATTGCGTCGGGAAGTCCGGATATTTTTCTCTAACAGTAAGAGGAAATAGTTGCTCTCTTGATTTTAGTTCATCGAACAAAAAATTATCATTATCTTTATCATGACCGATGCAGAAAAATCTTTTCCTTTTTTGTGGTACTCCGTAAAGGCTGGCATCTAGTACTATTTCTGTTAGTCCGTATCCTGATTCTTTCAGTTTTTCTCTTGCTGCTTTGTATGTATTGCTTTTTTTTGCTGTGGAGACATTCTCCATAAGAAAAAACTGTGGGTGAACTTCTGAAACAATTTCAGCAAATGACAAAGTTAATGCGGCTCTTTTGCCTTCAACTCTTTTCCCAGCGCTGGAAAAATCCTGGCATGGGGGGCCTCCGACAATGATATCTGGTTTCAGTTGTTTAATTTTCGCCACTGCTTCGGATACTTCTGACAAGTCTTGTTTTTGACACATATGACTTGGGAAATTACAATTATAGCACTTAATGGCAGCATCCCAGAATTCAAATGCTGCGGCAATTTCATAGCCGGCCTCGGAGAAACCAAGTGACATTCCTCCGCAACCTGAAAACAAATCAACGACTTTCATTCCCATATTTCTCTGCCCTGTATGATGCTGCTCTCATAGAATATTATGTAACATTGTAGTATTTATATCTTGCGCAATCACTTCGCCGATGCGATGCGGAATATCGGTGACGAGGGCGTTGCCCATGCAGAAAGCGCGGTGGCCGTCGGTCATACCGTCTGCGGTCCATCCTTTGGGGAACATCTGTAATTGATCAAGTTCGTCCGGCACAAGGCGGCGTAGACGACCGTCTTGCTCAACAACGTGCTTAGTGCGGCTCGCACCTGCTCCGCCTTCTCCTGTGAGAATGGTTCGACTGGGCGCATCGGGGGAGTCAGGGAACGCGACTGGACCTTCGGAATAAGTGTATGTATATCCGCTGGAGGCTTTTCGCTGCTCTTTCTTGCCGCCTTTGAGGTAGCGCCAGGATTCCAGCTTTGTCTCATCAATCCAAAATTGAGAAGGCACTTCAGAAGCAGGAACTAGCACGTCGCCGAGGGTTTTGTGCGGGCCGCTATATGCTGCGTCGACTTTCATGGTAGCTATTTGCCCATTAATCATGACGCCTGCATTGCGGAAAATGCTGACTTTGTCGCCCCTGCCGAAGTTCTGTGTGACTTCATAGGGATCACCGTCAAGTGACGGGTAATAAATACCACGGTCCTTCTCGTTCGGCTGAATGGGAAAGGCTCTTGCCATGACTCCAGTTGAGCGCAAGCGGTCTTCGAGGTTGCCCCAGTCGCCTTCATGCTCGGCATAGATGTAAACGCGCCGACGCCGTTGCGGCATGCCATATTCGGCGGCATTCACAACGTGCCATTCCACGTTATATCCAAGGCGATTTAAGCAACACAGGATAATTGCAAAGTCGCGGCCACGCTGACTCGCAGGAGACTTCAGTAGTCTGTCCACATTTTCCAGCAGTACATACTTCGGCAGGCGCATCTCCAACAGCCGGTTGATGCTCCACCACAGCACGCCTTTGCGCCCTTCAATGCCTGCCGCGAGAGCCAGTGGCTTCGCGACGCTGTAATCCTGGCATGGGAATCCGCCGACGAGCATATCAAACTCGGGGATAGTCCTTGTCCCGGCATCAACTTCATCCAGAACTTTGGCAATGTCCTCATTTACGCAGGAGCCTTCACCGAAGCGCTTTTCGTAGCATCGCCAAGCGAACTGCTTGCTTTCCTGTCCCGTGGGCTCCCATTGGTTGGCCCAAACCGTGTGGAAAGGGCCGGCCGGTTCCATGTAGAAGGCATCGCCTTTTTTGCCGTAGCCGTCTAACCCCAAACGGAATCCTCCGACTCCGGCAAATAGCTCAGCGATTCTGATTTCGGCAGCCACGACTTTCCTTTCGATCCGAACGATCGTTCTATATTCGTTACAGAGTATACATGGAAACGGCCTTGGGATCAACTTGTGTTGATGGTTAAGGACTTATATGTTTCCCTGCTGATGCACTCCGCAACCAATCGTGAATTGTATTAATGCAGTAAAGTGCAGGTGGCTGCAATTTTGGCGATATAGCGTTTGTCCAGCCAGAATCCTTGTTTTGTGATGATTTCCCCGTTTGGCATGACGGTTCTGTCATTTTCGTTTCCGTTGTCTTTTCCCTTATTGGCATGAGGGCGAAGGTGAAATACTTTGTTGACAGAGGGGCCTGGAATGAGATTCTTGCCGCGAATTCCATAATTCAATGGGGTGTGCTCAATGAGCAGGGTATGCATCGTTTCCCAAATTGGTTTTACATATTGCTCAATGTCGTCTTCGGGCATGTTCCAGAGGAAAGCGTCGGTGAAGATGTCTTTTGTTTTATCGTGGCCAGATTTATACGGTACTGGTGATCTGGAAACCATAATAAGGAATTTGCTGGTCTCGAAGAAGTCATGCACGAATGACTGTTCCCATACGGTATCGGGGTTGGCCCATTCCTCCCATTGCTCATCTGTGATAGCGGGGAACGACATGTGTTCTTTAGGCAGTCCGTTGGGATATATGGTTACCGATTTGAATTGATTGATGTTGGCTTTTGAGAATTGCTCAATCGCGCTGATTGAAGACCTTGAAGTTCCTAACATTGCAAGCGTGAGACTTGAGTTGTAGCTTTTGGCCGTTGGAAGTGCCGTTACTTGCAACTCGGTGGCAATGTCTTTGTTTGATTTACCGACATAAGGAGCAATCTTGGCAGCAACATATTGATTAATGGTCTGTTCCCGAGGTATCGGTAAACGAGCAGCTTCGTCCTTTTGATTCAGCAGCTTCCGCGCGATAGCCGTCATGTATGAGGCTTTCAGGCTGAAAGCTCGCTGTTTGGCAAATATAGTTGGCGAACTTGAATCTGCAGGTGCAGGTGCCTTGCGGAGCTGCTTGGCGTTAGCGCCCTTTGTACATGCGGCCAGATAGTCGGTGTCTGATTCGCTGAGTGAATCGGCGTGACCGGATGCGACTTTATCGCGGATGATGTGCCAATCGTTTTTGATTGTGACTAGGTCGTCCGCTTCATATGCCATGAGGTATGAGGCGAGTACCCTGCAATCGATGCGCAGTTCTTTCTTTTTGTCGGTTCGGTCATCGTAATAATAAACAAGAATGATGTTCCTTGCCTTATCCCACATTTTTGAGGATTCGAAGTCTGTCTCATCTGCAAGGGCCAAGTAGTTGATGATATCGATGACCAAGCGCTCCTTGGCTGAAGTCTGCTTGCCTTTTTTGATGTGCTTGAGTGGAGTGACCTTCAGCTCATAACTAGTGCCGCCAATACGTATATCGGGCTCGGCATCGGAGTTGATGGCATACTTTAAGACCGATTCTTCAATAATTTGTCCGAGAGAACCTTTGTTTCCTCCCGTTAGAGCTCTGCCTGTCTTATCCAGTTCGCGGAATGACTTGCCATTTGCCGTCAGCAGTGTGTTCATCACTTCTTCAAGGCTCGAGTATTCTCGCGCATTGTTGAACTCCGGTTCTGAACTGTTCATAGCATCCCCCTGTTGCTGGTGCATCGTTGCTCGTTGCCCCTAATCATACAGTGATGCATATGCAGCTGACGATAGAATGACGATATCCAAGTAAGTGCTGCCAAAGGAGCCTCGCCATGATTCTCGTCACCACCACCCCGTCCGTCGACGGATACACCATCACCAACTACCAGGGCATCGTCTTCGGCGAAGTGGTGTCCGGTGTGAACATGTTCAAGGATCTTGGCGCGGGCCTGCGCAACATGTTCGGCGGCCGCAGCCAAGGCTACGAGGAGGAGCTGATGCGTGCCCGCAACGAGGCCATCGCCGAGATGCAGCAGCGTGCGGAGGCGATGGGCGCGCACGCCGTGGTCGGCGTGGACATCGACTACGAGGTGCTCGGCGCCGACAACGGTATGCTGATGGTCACCGCGTCCGGCACCGCCGTGCAGATCGCGCGTACGGCCTGAGCCTATCGAACGCAGGCCGAGCCTGGGCCCAAGCCTATCGAGCACAGGCCAAACCTGGGCCCGAGCTCGTCCACCGAGCCGCGCTCTGTCGGTTATCGTGACGCATTACACTGACGCTCATGACCATACGAATCGAAGCATACGACCAGTTGCCCGACGCGGCCCGCGCCATCCGCGAGCAGGTGTTCATCCGCGAACGCGACTGGCGGCCGGAATTCGATGAATGGGATGCCGCGTCCGTGCATCTGCTGGCGTTCGATTCGGTTGATTCGTCCGATCTCCCCGGCCCGTCCGCGCAATCGGCCGCATCTATTCAGTCCGGCCAGCCCGACCGTAATCGCCCCGTGGCGACCTGCCGGTTCTATACGGACCCTGATCATCCCGACCAACCTGGGCGATACATCATCGCGCGACTGGCGGTGCTGCCCGAGGCGCAAGGCAAGCGCATCGGCTCGCGGCTGCTGGCCGACGCCGAGCGCCGCATCGCGCAAGCCGGCGGAACCATGGCTGCCGTGCACTCGGAGAACGACCACTACAAGTTCTACGAACAGCGCGGCTACCGGCTCACTGACGAGGTCTATGAAGGCGGTCGTCACGGCTGGCTGGTCAAGGACCTATCTCGTAACGTATGAAGGCCCGCCTCGGTGCTGGGCGAGCGAACCTACAGCGCGCAGACAATCAGATAAATCGCCACGACGTGGCAGGCATACCCGATGACCGTGCCCAAGTGAAACACCTCGTGAAACTCGAACCAGCCGGGGACGGGATTCGGCTTGCGTAGCGCAAAGCATACCGCGCCGGCGATGATGAGGAAGATGTTCGAATAATCGATGCCGCACAGCACGACGTGCAGCCATCCGCGCAGTCGCGGCTTGCGATTGCCGAATGCATCAACGGGGACGATCTGGCGCTTGATCGCCTTCAACGCGCCTTGGCTTGGCGATAGCGCGATTGCGCGGCCCCTGTACTGAGCTGATGCGCGATCCAGTGCGGTGGGGCTGGTGCTTGCGCTGGATTTTGACTCGCGGTTGTGGAAGACACAACTGTTGCGGCGGAAGCCATGGTTCGTCCAGATGGCGTGTTGATGGAAACGCTCATACCGATCACCTCGCTATGGCCGGCGACGCTCTCCCGGCCACTAACTTACGCTGCCGTAACCTAGTATAGGCCCGCGCAATAATCAAGGTTGATTTCGTAATGCTTACAGTTCTTCCGTGGTGTGGTATTCGGTGGTACGGTTGCGGAATGCATCGCTAAGTCTGTGAACTCGTATTATGCGTGTCTGCTGGGGTCCGACTTGTGCTGGTTCCTGATTTCGGATTGCTGCGAATGATGCTCCCGACACCGCCCTGCCAATTGTCGGATTCGTACGGCTCGGCCATTCGGTCGAGCTGGTCGTCGGTGACTCCAAATGCTTCGTTGATTTCGTCTCGGTTCATGATGCTATGTAATGCTAGTTTATGGCGGACGGAAAGTTGAGGAAAGTTAAATCTACTTCATGGGCTTCTCTCTGATCTGTATTTGTCCCGGTTCATATGTCAATCGTTTGACCTGTCGACTGGGGCAGAATCCGCTGTCCCGGTCGGCGATTTCGGCTTGTTTTCGTGAACCGGGACACTCCGGTTTCCTCAACTCATATCGTCTGGCAGACGGAATCGGCGGAATAAGGCCGATTCTGGAATTGGCACGTTGTCCCGGTTTTCGCATAAATCGATTGACATTTATACCGGGGCAACAAAAATTGTCCCGGTTTGCAAAGATCGCCCGAAATCGCGAACCGGGACAGCGGATTCTGGCCTGGCTTGAACGTCAAACGATTGATGCAGGTACCGGGACATTTTCCGCCACGAAAGTTGGGCCATAAGTCTCAAGTCCTAAGCCTCCCTCAAGGCCATCGCAACTTGAAAAACGGCGCTTGCCCGGACAAAGCAAAAGGGCTGGAACCTTCCGGCTCCAGCCCTTTAGTTGCTGGTGCGAGTGGGGGGAGTTGAACCCCCACGAGCA
>OGYG01002083.1_pt1 | contig 10600 bp, 9 predicted proteins | sample 1576481 | NCBI WGS metagenome assembly OGYG01 (sample SAMEA3541497, study PRJEB24748) | human gut metagenome | biome: human gut; feature: human-associated habitat; material: faeces | place: China | collected 2012 | reverse complement strand
TGGGAACAAATGATTTTGTTTATTTGGACCAGCCGACAGACTTGAGTCAACGCTTAAAAGAGACCTTCCAAGAATGGATTGAGACCTTGCCTAATCAAGAACTCAAGCAGGTTTGTGATTTGTTCTTTGATACCATTCTTGATTCTGGAATTGAAAGTCTGGATGATATTGGGATAAAAACTCTCCCTAAGCTAGGCCAGATGTTGCAAGAATTTGGCAATCTCTCGGACCAACAAAAGAAAGTTCTGCAGGACGGTTTCAACCAGTTGCTCTGGATATTTTGGAAGTCAGGAACCAAAATATCTAACCTGCCCAAGCTAGAACTTCCTGATTTCATCAAGAAGTTGAGTGATTTTACCAACAACGATTAGGGGCAGCGGAATCATAGAAGTGGAGAATTATATGTCTAAAAATGTACTTATTACAGGAGCAACATCAGGAATTGGTGAAGCAACGGCGCGTGCCTTTGCCGAAGAGGGAGAAAATCTCATCCTAACAGGTCGCCGCGTGGAGCGCTTAGAAGCTCTAAAAGAAGAGCTCCAAGCAACTTATCCAAATCAAAAAGTTTGGACCTTTGCCCTGGATGTCACTGATATGGCCATGGTCAAGGATGTTTGCCAAGGCATTCTCAAAAGTGTAGGTCAAGTCCATGTCTTGGTCAATAATGCAGGTCTGGCACTAGGTCTAACAGCTTATCAAGACTATGAGGAGTGGGACATGCTGACCATGCTCGACACCAATGTCAAGGGCTTGATGATGGTGACACGTCAGATTTTGCCAAGCATGGTTGCCGCCAATGAGGGCCATATCATCAATATGGGCTCTACGGCGGGCATCTATGCCTACGCAGGGGCAGCCGTTTATTCAGCTACCAAGGCCGCAGTAAAAACTTTCAGCGATGGCTTGCGTATCGATACCATTGCTACAGATATCAAGGTGACGACCATTCAACCTGGTATCGTTGAGACAGACTTCTCTCAAGTTCGCTTTCACGGTGATAAGGACAAGGCAGCCAAGGTTTATCAAGGGTTAGAAGCCTTGCAAGCCCAAGATATTGCGGACGCAGTTCTCTACGTCACCAAGCAACCACGACGCGTCCAAATTTCAGACATGACCATCATGGCTAACCAGCAAGCCACAGGGTTTACGATTTATAGGGGAGAAGACTAGGAGAAGCTTATGAAGAATCACACTAATCCAGCCATCGGCAGTAGCTGGGTAGACTTGCAAACAAAACTCTTTAGCAAGGAAGAGATTGAAGCCAGTTACCAAAGAGTGGAAAAACTCATTCAGGAAAAAATGGGTAAATAAATGATAAAAACATGACCTTCGGGCCGTGTTTTTTTGTTTGAATTTTCCCAAAACTATGAAAGAAACCGTGAAAATGCTATAATGTAAGGGATTACGACAGGACGGAGAGGTGAAACAATGGTTTCTAGAAGAGAGTTTTCAGAATTAACTAGGGTTCAGATTCCAGCAGCCTTACACTTAATGCGTTTGGGGTATACATATCTTCCTCATAATGGTAAGGAGATTATGGGGAGAGACCCCGAAACGAATATTTTAATTTCAATCTTTAGAGAGCAATTTTTAAAATTCAACAATTATGCAACTGATTTGGATGTTGAAAGAGAACTTAATAATATCAAGATTGAATTAGATCAAAATGACTTAGGACGTGCCTTTTATAACCGTATAGTAAGTGAGAGTGGTTCAACTTATATTGACTGGGAAAATCCTGAAAATAATACATTTCACCTTGCTTTAGAGGTAACCTGTCAAAATGGAGGAGACGAGTTTAGACCAGATATCGTCATTTTTATAAATGGCTTGCCTCTTTCATATATTGAGGTGAAACAACCTAATGCCATTCGTGATGGTAAGACTGCTATTCAATCTGAGCAATCACGAACAGCTGTTAGATTTGAGAATAGGAGATTCCGTCGTTTCAATAATATTACTCAATTAATTTCATTCTCAGATAATTTACCCTATATCAGTGGTCAAGGTCAACAAAAGCAAGGGTCCTTTTACTGTTCAAATGCATTTTCAAAAACTAAATTCAATGCATTTAGGGAAGAAAGAGAAGAGGAGCTAATTTATTCTATACGTTCATTAGGCGAGGAGGAGATTGATGCAGTATTAAAAGATGTTAATCGATTTGCCTTGAAATCTCAGCCAGAATTTAAGACGAATCAAGATCCAAGTACACCTTGTAATACATTTATCTCATCACTCTATCAAAAGGAAAGACTATTGTTTTTGCTTCGCTATGGATTAGCTTATGTAGAAGAGCACTCGAAAGATGGCACTATTCAGCTGCAAAAACATGTGATGCGTTATCCACAGTTTTTTGCAACAAAAGCAATTGAGGATGCAATTGGAAAAGGAGTGAAGAAAGGTGTCATCTGGCATACACAAGGGTCTGGAAAAACTGCCTTGTCTTATTTTAATATCAGGTACCTTACAAATTATTTCTCGAAACAGGAAATCGTTCCTCAATTTTATTTTGTAGTTGATCGTTTGGATCTTGCAGACCAAGCTACGCGAGAGTTTACGAAACGTGGCTTGAAAGTAAAAAGGATTAACCATCCACAAGAATTGAATGAAAAACATGATGCTTATCAAGTTGCTGTCGTTAATATTCAAAAATTTAAGGATAATTCAGATTTGACGGATCATTCAGGCTACGATTTAAATCGTCAAAATATCTATTTTATTGATGAAGCTCACCGTTCATATAATGAGAAAGGTTCCTATCTCCCAAATCTATACAATGCAGATAAAAATGCTATTAAAATTGCACTTACTGGAACACCATTAATAACGTATAAAAAAGATGGTAAAACCAAGGAAAGTCATGCAACGACCCGCGATATTTTTGGTGATTATATCCATAAATACTACTACAATCAATCGATTGATGATGGTTTTACACTTCGTCTGATGCGTGAAGAGATTGAAACCTCTTATAAAGAGACTCTTCAAACCATCAATGAAGAAATCTTGCGTGGAGATCTTTCCAAAGATGATATTTTTGCTCATCCACGATATGTCTCACCAATGTTGGATTTCATTCTGGAAGATTTCAATAGAGCACGTGATGTTGTCTTCGATGATGATTCCATCGGTGGAATGATTGTTTGTGATTCATCTAAGCAAGCACGTGAGATTGAAAAGCAATTAGAAGAACGCAGAAGTCGTGGGGAGACAAATATCACATCAGCTTTAATCCTTCATGATGAAGGTGACAAAGAGTACAAGAAAGATCGTGTAGAAAGCTATAAAGAAGGTAAAATTGATCTTGTTATTGTATATTCGATGTTACTAACAGGATTTGATGCACCTAGGTTGAAAAGATTGTACTTAGGCCGCAAAATCAAGGCTCATAACTTACTTCAAACATTGACACGTGTGAATCGTCCATATAAGGATTATCAATTTGGCTATGTGATTGACTTTGCAGATATTTCGAAAGAATTTGATAAAACCAATCGCGCTTATTTGGAGGAACTCAATCAGGAGTATGATCTAAAAAACACAGGAGAAGATGTTGAAAATGTTTTTGGTTCTCTCTTTGTTTCAGCAGATGAAATTAGTAAACAGCTTGAAAAATCAGAGACAATCTTGATGAACTATCCAACTGAGAATCTAGAGTTCTTCTCTCAAACCATCGATGAAGTGAGGGATAGACACCAGCTGATCGAGTTACGAAAAGCGCTAGAAGCGATGAAGCAATTTTATAATGTTGCTCGACTTTTAGGACATCATGAACTTCTAAGTAAGATTGACATTAACCAGGTTTCGACTTTGTTGAACGTGATTTCAAGACGTTTGTTGAACCTCTCACTTATGGAAAAACCTGATGAATTCTCAAGTCGAACCTTGCTTAATCTAGCAATGTCTGATACGACATTTAGTTTCGTTAAAATCGCAGAAGAAGAGTTACGACTAGCAGCGAATGATCTCTATGAGCTTCGCAAACGAGTTGCAGGTGGGATTAACGGTCGTCCAGATGAAAAAGACCCTGAATGGGTAAATCTCTATGAGGAATTCCGTAGAATCATGAAGAAACATATGATTTATGAGCAGGAAGGACTCACAATGGAGAATATCAAAGAAACTCAGACTGAGTATCAAAATCTGTTCGACGCATTTGAAGATTATAAGAGCCGAATGCGACGACTAGCTATGAATTTCAATGGCGATGAAATGGCAGCTCGCTCTTTCAAACATGTTACCAACTCAACCGTGGTAAGTGAATTTCCAGTTATCTTCCATGTGATCAAAGGATCAAAAGCTAATTTAGATTATCAAATTGGTCTAAATCAAGGTGTCCTTGATAACAATGATTTTTTGAAACGAATGATTCGTGAACAAGCACGCAAAGAAATGAAAAACACAGAATCAACTGGAAATGAAAGGTTGACAAAACAAGACTTCAACAATCTTGTTGAATCTTTATTTGAAGAATACGAACAGGAATATCAAAACTAATGAATGAACAATATAAGGTTCAAGTCCAAGACTTGGTAGACGATTTGAAAGCAGTCTTTACCCACGCTGGTTTAGGCGGTGAAGCAGGAGAGTACAAGCTCCTTACTCAATCTTTCTTGTACAAATTCTTGAATGACAAGTTTCTCTATGAAGCTCAAAACGTCGATTCGGAAAATACTTATGAGCATCTAGTATCTATGAGTAAAGAGGATTATGATTGGCTCTTAGAGGACATCGGAACGTCAACAGCTTGGATGAAGCCAAATCAATTCATCGAAACGCTCCATCGAAAGCAAAATGAATCCGATTTTTATGAGACGTTTGAAAACACACTCAATCAGATTGCCATTGACAACAATGATATCTTTTCTGTCCATACAGAAGGAGATACAACTGTTCGTCTCTTTAATGAGCGCCTGATTACCGATAACATATCAGATAGCAGTAAACGTAACGAAGTCGCCAAATCTATCATCAATCTCCTTGCTCGTGTCAAGTTTGATGAGGCTATTTTTTCCCAGGGCTTCGACTTTTTCTCTACCATCTTTGAGTATATGATTAAGGACTACAACAAAGATGGCGGGGGGACCTATGCCGAGTATTACACACCTCACTCTGTCGCTAAGATTATCGCAGATATCCTAGTAGGTAATGACAAACCTCAAAATGTGCGTATCTATGACCCATCTGCTGGTTCTGGAACCTTGCTCATGAACCTGGCTAGTCGTATTGGTGTGGATAAGGCAACTGTCTACAGTCAGGATATCTCACAAAAATCATCCAATCTCCTCCGTCTCAACCTCATTTTGAATGGACTGCAACACTCCATCCATAATATCGTTGAAGGCAATACCATTTTACGTAATCGTCATCCTGAAAAGATGGACTATATCGTGTCCAACCCTCCTTTCAAGTTGGACTTTTCAGAGTGGCGTGACCAAGTGGAGACCTTGCCAGAAGCCAGTGAGCGTTTCTTTGCAGGAGTGCCTAAAACACCAAAAAATAAAAAGAATTCGATGGCGATTTATGAATTATTTGTTCAGCATATCATTTACTCCTTGAAGCCAGATGGCCAAGCAGCCGTTGTTTTGCCTACAGGATTTATTACGGCGCAAAATGGCATTGATAAGAAAATCCGTCAACACTTGGTAGACAATCAAATGCTGGCTGGTGTCGTTTCTATGCCGTCCAATATCTTCGCGACGACAGGTACCAACGTCTCCATCCTCTTTATCGATAAGAAAAATAAGGGCGATGTCGTCCTCATCGATGCCTCAAACCTGGGAACCAAGGTCAAGGAAGGCAAGAACCAAAAGACCGTGCTTTCTGCTGAGGAAGAGCAGAAGATCGTCGAGACCTTTATCAAGAAAGAAGCCGTCGAGGACTTTTCTGTCACCGTATCTTATGAGGATATCAAGGAGAAAAACTACTCTCTCAGCGCTGGTCAATATTTTGACATCAAGATTGACTATGTAGATATCACAGCAGAAGAGTTTGAAGCCAAGATGACCGCCTTTCAAGATAAACTCTCAGACCTCTTCCAGCAATCACATGCATTGGAGCAGAAGATTGAAGAGCAAATGAAGGGGTTGAAGTATGAGTGAGAAGCTTACTGTTAAAAATGTTGTTAATATTAACAAATCAACTTTATCCAGTAAAGATAATTGGTCTACTTTAAAGTATTTAGATACAGGAAATATAACAGAAAATCAAATTGACACATTACAAATTTTTCAAAAAGGGGAAAAACTTCCAAGTAGAGCAAAGAGAAAAGTTGAAAAAGGTACTATTATTTATTCTACAGTTAGACCTAATCAGAAACACTTTGGTTATTTTGACACATATTCCAATGATTTAGTAGTATCGACAGGTTTTGCAACTTTAGACGTTATAGATTCACGAGTAAATTCGAAATATTTGTATTACCTATTGATTCAAAACAGTGTGATATCACAACTTCAAAGTATTGGAGAAAATAGTACCTCTTCCTATCCTTCTATTAGACCTGAGGATATTGGAAATTTATCTTTTATGTTTCCGGATATAGACATTCAAAATAAAATTGCAGATATTTTAACTTCTATAGATAAGAAAATCCAAATCAACAACCAAATCAACCAAGAGTTGGAAGCCATGGCTAAGACCCTCTATGACTACTGGTTTGTGCAATTTGATTTCCCAGACCATAATGGCAAAACCTTCAAATCATCAGGTGGAAAGATGGTCTATAACCCAGAACTCAAACGCGAAATCCCAGAAGGGTGGGGAGTGGAGAAGTTGTCACATTTTCTCACGATTAAAAACGGTAAAGATCATAAACACTTGCAAGATGGTAAGTTTGCTGTATATGGTTCAGGTGGGATTATGAGAACTGTTACAGACTATTTATATTCAGGTGAATCAATTCTCTTTCCAAGAAAAGGTACATTAAATAATGTAATGTATGTAAATGAGAAGTTTTGGACTGTAGATACAATGTTTTATTCAGAAGTCAATAAAAATAATTCAGCATTGTATGTATTCTATTCAGTAAAAGATATTGATTTTAATAAATTAAATACAGGAACGGGAGTCCCGAGTATGACTTCTTCAGTTTTATATGACTTAAATATAATTGTTCCCGAAGAAAATATTTTAGAAAAATTCAATACGATAGTTAAGAGAAACTATGAAACAATCAAATTAAATAATAATCAAAACCAAAAACTCATCCAACTTCGCGATTGGCTCTTGCCAATGCTGATGAATGGACAGGTGAAGGTGGAGTAGGGGAAAGAGGAATAAATTGATTCAAATTAATATTAATGACGAAAAAAATCGGTTGACTTCTTTTAGTCAACAACCAGATTTTGATGAATATGTTAAGGTTTTTCTAATTAAAATTGAGAAGAATAATATTTTTTTGTATAAACAAGATGCTGATAAAGAAACGAAAGAAAATGTACTTAAAGCAATTATTGAAAGTATGAAAAAATCTACTTTTAGTAATCGAGAAATAAAACCATATGATCCAGTCATAACATATAAGAATGTACATGAGCAAGTAGAGGTTTCGGAATACGAAAATGTTCAATCTGTAATTTCACAATTTAATGATGAACAACAACATCTACTAAGTACAAGTTGCGAAACCGAAAAAACATTACATAATTATTTGATTGAAATAAAAAAAGATGGTTTAATTAATCTGAAATTCATTGGTTCGTTTGTAAATGCATTTCAATTGAAAAAAAAGATGCTGTTTGGTAATTTTACGGATAGTAAAATTGAATTAAGGGAACAAAATAATCTGTTTGGTTTAAACAAGAAGATTGATCTGATGATTGTAAATGATGAAAAAATTTTAATCAATCAAGCAGAATCAAAATTTGATTCTATATTTGGGATGAATCAAAAATTTGCTGAGCAAGCGACAGAAATTCTAAATACTAATGCAAATATAAATGCTATATTTGAACAAGCTTCAATTGATTTTTTGAAAATAAAAGTGATCAATGGTAAAAGACTTGCAACAAGATTAATTAAAATTGTTTCTGATACGAATCGTTTTACGGAAACAGTTAAACATATTGACAAAATACAAACTATAAAAGACAATCCTAACCATAAATTTTATAAAGAAATTGAAGATGTTACGTACAGTAATGGAAAGTTAAGTATTACTGATGAGAAAAAATGTGTTCAATTGATTAATGCTATATCAGATGCATTTGTGAAAGCTTACATTTCTGAGGTTGAAACTGTTGAAGAAGGACGGTAATAATGCAACGAGATATTTTTTCCAAGTGGACATTGTTTATCACCTCATATTTACCACTATATTTATGGCTTCTTTTTAGTAATATTAATTATTCCAAATTCTCATATGAGAGATTAATTGCTTTTGATTTTGATCATAAGTTGATTCGTATAGTTTTTGTTGTTTTAATTTTTATTTCAGTTATCAAATTATGGAAATTATTTAAGTTTGACGGTAAGGAAAGTATCATAATACCGAGAAAAATGGAAATATCACCGGAAAGTGATTCATTGATGAACTATATTGTTACGTATTTTACTCCGTTACTGTCTTTTGATATGAATAATACAACTAGTATTCTCATGAATTCATTGTTATTTCTTTTGATTGGATTAATGTATGTTGGTAGTAATGCAAGTTATCTAAACCCTGTTTTAGGAGTTTTTGGGTTTAAGATATTTGGAGTTACGGGCTTTCCTCATGCTCATCATATCATAACAAATCTGTCATTTGATGACATAGAAACAGCGAGAGAAACAAATGTAGAATTAACTAGTTATAGATTAGGTGATGGAATTTACATTTTAAAAAGAAAATAGGTAACATCTTTATTATAAGTTAATAACTATAATCTCAGCCAAATCAACCTTTGGCTGTTTTTTATTTTCTTTGCATGATATAATTAAATTACCAAAAAGGTAATTTAAATCGAACGGAAAGGAATTTATGAAGCTTATCTATACAAATAAAACTGTTGAGAAACAGTGCACTGAGCTGAGGCGAGCGAAAAAGGATTTTTCGGATAAGGTTGCATTAAAGTTGCACCAGTTGATTAACCTTTTGGAAGTATCGGATTCTTTGGCTAGTGTGACGGCTTTTCCTAAGTATCATTTTCACCAATTAAAGGGAAAGAGAATGGACAGTTTGCTTTAGATATAGATGGTCGAAGGAGTTCCTATCGTTTGATTGTAGGATTTCGGGAGGAAGATCTTGAGAAGGTATTTTCTAGTCCGGTAGAAATCGAAATCTTGAAAATAGAGGAGGTTAGCAATCATTATGAGTAAAAAAGTTGTTGAGTACAAAGACCTGATTGCTTTTCATCCAGGTCAGTATGTTGAAGACTTAATTGAGGACTATAACGTAACTCAGAAAGAATTTGCGGAGCGTTTGGGAGTCTCAGCCAAGACTGTCAGCAAGCTAGTTAATGCTGAGGAGTCTATTAGTAAGGAGACAGCTCATAAGTTAGCCAAGTTAAGTGGTGTTTCTATGCAGACTTGGCTTAACCTTCAAAACATTTATGATGTGAAAGTGGCTGAAATTATAGAACAAAGAGAGCTTGATCAGGGTCGTGAGAAGGAAATCTGTGAGATGATTGACTTTAAGTATTTTAAACAAAAAGGCTATATTCCAGAGAAGCGCTATAGTATCGGTGAAAAGATTACAGAGCTTCGGAAGATTCTGGAGGTATCGAGTTTAGAATATCTCGTGACTTTTAACCATTTAGTGAGTTATCGTAATACACGTGATTTTACCGAAAAGAGTATCGTTAATTCCAATATCATGTTAGAGTTGGCTTCAAAAAAAGCTCGTAATAAAACGACCACGAAGCTTAATCGCAGAAAGTTAGAGAGAAGCTTACCAACTTTGAGAGAATTGACAAGACAAGATCCAAAGGATTTTGCTCAAGAGTTGACCGATATCTTGCTAGAGTGTGGGGTTGTCTTAGTGGGACTTCCTGCTTTAGCAAATGCCAATTTAAATGGTGCAACAAAGAAATTTGGAAACGGTAGTGTCTTGTTGTTATTAACAGATCGTAATAAAGCATCGGATATTTTTTGGTTTTCACTTTTCCATGAGATTGGCCATATTCTGCAGAATGACTTTTCGTCTGATGATGGAGGTAGCGACTCTTATCGACTCTCTGAGGAATTAGCAGACCAGTTTGCGAAAGATTTACTAATTGACCTTCAAGACTATCAAAGATTCATAGATGAGGCTTGCTTCGATAAACAAGCGATTAAGAAATTTGCTGATGAGATTGGTATTCATCCAAGCATTGTTTTAGGTCGCTTGCAGAATGATGAGTATTTGGGTTATGATCAATTTAGAGACTTGAAAGTGAACTATTATTTGGTTTCTTAATGGATTTTATGGTTACTATCTAAAAACTTTTTCCGAATAATAAAAGTAGAGGGGACAACCCTCTATTTTTTACTAAGGAGAAGTAGATGGAAAAAAGACATAAGCATGTCTCGCCGACCTTGGATATCATGGCTAAGAAGATTTTTAGCCTGCCTGAGGTGACGGTGGCATTTATTCGAGATATTTTGGATTTGGATGTTGTGGATGCTCAGATTTTGGAGG
>OGYG01002080.1_pt1 | contig 10618 bp, 5 predicted proteins | sample 1576481 | NCBI WGS metagenome assembly OGYG01 (sample SAMEA3541497, study PRJEB24748) | human gut metagenome | biome: human gut; feature: human-associated habitat; material: faeces | place: China | collected 2012 | reverse complement strand
GGATGTTGCCCATGCCGGTAAGGTACATTACGCAACGTTCAAATCCAAGACCAAATCCTGAATGGCGTGTGGAACCATATTTACGAAGATCAAGATAGAAGTCATAATCCTCTTTCTTAAGTCCCAGCTCGTCCATACGTTTCTCAAGTTTCTCAATGTCATCCTCTCTCTGGCTTCCACCGATGATCTCACCGATTCCAGGCACCAGACAATCCATAGCTGCAACAGTCTTGTTATCCTCATTCATCTTCATGTAGAAAGCTTTGATCTCCTTCGGATAATCTGTTACAAATACAGGTTTCTTAAAGATTTCTTCTGTAAGATAACGTTCATGCTCTGTCTGCAGATCGCATCCCCAGAATACTTTGTAGTCAAATTTATCGTTGTTCTTCTCCAGAAGCTCTACTGCTTCTGTGTAAGTAACATGACCAAACTCAGAATTGATCACATGGTTCAGTCTGTCCAGAAGTCCCTTATCAACAAAAGAATTGAAGAAATTCATCTCTTCCGGTGCATTCTCCAGTACATAACGGATCACATATTTCAGCATTGCCTCTGCAAGATCCATGTTGTCATTTAAATCTGCAAATGCGCATTCCGGCTCGATCATCCAGAACTCTGCCGCATGACGGGTTGTGTTGGAATTCTCAGCGCGGAAGGTTGGTCCGAAAGTATAAACATTGCGGAATGCCTGTGCAAAAGTCTCGCAGTTTAACTGTCCGCTTACTGTCAGATTAGTTTCTTTTCCGAAGAAATCCTGAGAGTAATCTACAGCACCCTTGTCATCTGTCGGAACGTTGTTCATATCCAGAGTAGTTACCTGGAACATCTCACCTGCACCTTCACAGTCGCTTCCTGTGATCAGCGGAGTATGCACATAAACAAATCCCTGCTCCTGGAAGAAACGGTGAATCGCATAGGCACACAGAGAACGTACACGAAATACTGCCTGGAATGTGTTTGTTCTCGGACGGAGATGTGTGATGGTTCTTAAGTATTCAAGACTGTGGCGTTTCTTCTGAAGCGGATAATCAGGTGCAGAATTACCCTCTACTGTAACTTCTGCTGCCTGGATCTCAAATGGCTGTTTTGCCTGTGGAGTTGCTACCAGTGTACCTTTGACAATGATCGCTGCACCTACGTTTAATTTGCTGATCTCAGCAAAGTTCTCCATTGTATCGTGATAAACTACCTGAAGAGTCTCAAAGAAGCTTCCGTCGTGAAGCACGATAAATCCAAATGTCTTGGAGTCACGTACGCTTCGTACCCATCCACCTACTGTAACCTCTTTATCCAGGTATTTTTCTCTCTCTTTGTAAATCTCTTTTACTGTTGTTAACTTCATATCTATGTTTCCTCTTTCTCCTCATCGTTCTGGATGTTACACATAAAAAGACGAAACGCTGTTCTCGTCTGACAGCCGTCTCGTCTTTTAGTATAGACTATTCCCTGTTTTCACGCAAGGAGTAATCTGGTATTTAACTATGTTTTTTCTTTTGTCAGGTGTAGCAAAATCATGCTCTCTGCCATTTGGTCAGGCAGGCACTCTCAATGAATCCATACATTTTGCAAAAATACGCTTATATGTCCTTGTAGTATAGTGAAGCCCGTCATCTACCGTACCGGTTCCGTAATGATCACTGGCAAAGCTGTATCCTGTTGATTTCAGATAAGAATACATATCAATATAAGTATAAGCAGAAGGCAGATTTGCTTTCATATACTGATTGAATGATCTGACTGCCGCCTCACTTCTGTCCGCTCTTCCCGCATTGGGAAGCATCAGACGATTCACTGGATTTACAGACATGAAGTACAGTTCACATCCTTTGCTTTTAAGCTGTGGTGCAATCCAGTTATAATACTCCGCATAATCTGCAGATTTTGACAAGTCGTTTACTCCAAAATTAAAGATCACTGCGGTTTTCTTTGAAAGAATACTGTTGGAATCGTGCTGTACTATGGAATAAAGCTGAGCCCATCCTGTAGTGGTAAACCAGTCCAGTCCCTTTCCTGCCGAGCAGACAAACTTCACATTTTTAGTCGCAGATTCTCCCATTCCTGTCAGAACATTTTCCATAAATTCTGTACGGGAATCACCTACAAAAATCACCTGTTTATATTTATAGATATCTACCTGCGGAAGTTGATCCTCTGTAAGGTCTGTTTCCGTTGTTCTGTTAAATACCACTGCATAGAGATCCACATTTCCATTTACCGTGATTTTTTCTTCTGCCTCATACTGCGGAGAAACACTCTGCATCGGTTTTGTGGACCACCCCATAAAAGTATAACCTTCTGCATCCCTTACGCCCGGAAGAGAATAAGAACTTCCTTTTGCCAGAGTCGTTTTCTGCCAGGTGCTGCCGTCACATCTGTGAAAAGTCAGCTGTACTGCCTTCTTCTGTACCGCATAAAGAGTGATATTTTTGTTGACTGTACATTTCGCCTTTGCTGTTGCTTTCTCAGAATTTTTCTTACTTGACCATCCCTGGTTAACATAACCGGTTCTTGCCGGTACTTTTGCAAAGGTAACAACCGTTCCCTCTTCTACTGTCTGAGTAAGTTTTTGATAAGCCGCATTAGTGCTTCCATTTCCCAGATAGTAGCTGACCGTATAATAATTACTCTTTCTGCGCACTGCATAGAACTGAGTTGCCTTTGTAATCTTTACTGTATCACCGGCTGAATATTCCGGTTCTGTTTCTCCCTTTACAGTTGTCCAGCCCAGATTTGTATAACCCTTTACTTTCGGCACATCAGGCAGTGTCACTTTCTGATTTTTTGACGCATACATGGTGAGCGAAGTATAAATTTTGCTGGTACTTGTTCCATTATTGTTATTGAAAGTAACTGTGTAAGGCAATTTCTTATATACAGCATAGAGAGTCAGTGTTTTTGATACAGTCACATTCTGGCCTGCTTTATAGTCAGCTTTGGAGGCTTTTTTACTCTTTGACCATCCCAGAGACTGATATCCTGTCTTGACAGGTACCTGCGGCATTGTAACTGTAAGTCCTTTTCCGACTTTCTGATTCAGTCTGGTAAATTTACTGTTGCTTGCCCCTGTATTGGTCTTAAAATTCACCTGAAGTGCTGTACGGCGCACAATGTAAAAATCTGTGTCACCGGTCACTGTAAATTCTGAATTCAGTTCATATTTTACAGCAGAACTTCCCTTTGTATCTGTCCATCCATAATTAATGTATTTAGATGATGGCATATCCGGAAGTATGACGTTTTTTGTCTCATATGCCCGCAGAATTCCATTGGAAAACACACTGGTTCCTGAATTATTATAAAGGGAAACCGTACATTTCTTTGGCATATAGAAGTTCAGGATGCCTTTTTCGAGAAACAGATTCCAGCTCTCGCCTTTCTTCAGAGTAAGAATATCTCCACCCTTCAGAGTGATCGCATCTCCAAGTTTTTCATTTTTTTCCAGTTTCCACATATCCGGTGCACCTGTATCCGGTACATTGGGAAGGATCAAAGATTCACCCCAGGACATCACTGTTCGCAGCTGTTCACATTCATTTCCTTCTCCGTCTATAAACCGGAGCATTACCTCTTTCTCCGGATTAATCGTCGGCGTTGGAGATGGTGATGGTGTGACTGAAGGAGTCGGTGTTGAAGACGGCATCGGTGTGACCGAAGGAGTCGGTGTTTCTGTCAGTGCAGGTGTACCCTCCGGTGTCGAAGTCACTGTTGGTGTTGGTGACAGTTCCGATGCCGTTACTTTCTCCGAATCAGAAGCTGCCGGCAAAGTATTTTCTGTATCAGTTATGCACGAATCTTCTTCCCCTGAACTGAAAATCTCTTCAAAACTGTCCGGAGTGCCGAACTCTGCTGCCTGTACGGGAACTGTTGCAGTGATCAGTGCCACAGTCAGAAACACACTTGCCAGACGCTTTCCTCTTTTGTGTCTTTTTCTGTACATATTTACCTCCATTTTGCAAAAACGTCCCAACATAAAATATGCGGGACGTTCTCTATGCATTCCCAATCATTCAAAAACATCTTCAGACTGCCCGGCTTTTGATCAGAACCGCCACAACCTGCTCATATGTAAATAATACCAGATTTGTCATCCTGCTATGTAAACACTGTTTTCTTATGGTTGAAAATATTCCTTATAATTTATTGATAAACCTCATAAATGCTTCCCTGCCTTCAGCAGTGCATTTATATACGCCGGCATCCTCAAGTACATGAACGAATACATTACCGACTTCTTTTCTGAGAACATCCTGAATGTTGTCTTTATCAAGGTTGTCATATTTCGGAAGGAATTCTGCAACCCACGCTGCATGTTTCTCAATCTTCTCATTGGAAGAAATGTCTTTTCCCTCCAGAATATATTCTGCCAGAAGTTCCAGTTCTTCTTTTAATCTTGCCGGAAGTACGGCAAGTCCCATTACTTCGATCAGACCAATATTCTCTTTCTTGATATGGTGATACTCTGCATGCGGATGGTATACACCAAGAGGATGCTCATCAGTAGTAATGTTATTTCTAAGTGTGAGATCCAGTTCAAACATATCTCCGGATCTGCGGGCGATCGGTGTGATCGTATTGTGCGGTTCTCCATCAGTTTCAGCAAAGATAAACGCACTTTCGTCTGTATAACCTCTCCACGCTTCCAGAACATGTGTAGCAAGCTCTATCAGTCTCTTCTCATCCTTATGACGGATCCTTAAAACTGAAAGAGGCCATTTAACAATACCTGCTTCTACATCCTCATATCCCGGAATAGTCACATGTTTCTCGATCGGTGCTTTTGCCATTGCGAAAGTATAATGTCCGCCCTGGAAATGATCGTGACTTAAAATAGAACCGCCTACGATAGGCAGGTCTGCATTGGATCCCAGGAAGTAATGCGGGAAAAGTTTTACAAAATCAAAAAGTTTAATAAATGTATTCTTCTCGATCTTCATCGGAACATGCTGACTGTTAAAGACGATGCAATGCTCATTGTAATACACATATGGGGAATACTGAAATCCCCAGGGACTGTCATTTACAGTGATAGGAATGATTCTGTGATTCTCTCTGGCAGGATGATTTACTCTTCCTGCATATCCTTCGTTCTCCGGGCAAAGAAGACATTTCGGATAACTGCTGGATTTTACAAGCTTGGCAGCAGCGATTGCCTTCGGATCTTTTTCCGGTTTGGAAAGATTGATGGTGATATCGATTTTACCATATTCACTGTCTACTGTCCATTTCTGATCTTTCTTTACACGATAACGACGAATATAATCGCTGTCCTGACTGAGTTTATAGAAGTAATCGGTTGCTTCCTGTGGATCTTTCTCATATCTGCTCCAGAACTCATTCTGTACCTGTGCCGGACGCGGCATCAGACAGTTCATAAGTCTGGTATCAAAAAGGTCTCTGTACACAACACTGTCTTCTATGAGATTTCTCTTCACAGCCTCATCCAGAAGTGCATTTAATACCTCTTCAAGATCGATATCCCTGTACTCTTCCTCAGGTTCCACATATTCGTCTTCTTTAAAGACATCCAGAAGAAGATTTATTGTATAATTCTTCTCGCAGGTCGGTGTAAGTCCTGTTTCTACTCCGTACTGTACTAATTTTTTAATGTTCTCATATAACATCTGTACGTTCCTCCGTTTCGCTGTTACTGTTTCACTCTTACAGTAACGTGTTTAAACAATAAATTTCTCTGCCACTGTTTGTCCTTTTTAGAATACTCAAATATCAGTGAAATGTAAAGAAGCATTTTTACAATTTTTTGGATGAATAACCGGCAGGTTGCTGTCGCGTTACTGTTCGCTCCGTTCTCAGCTGCCTGCCGGTTATGTTTTTCATCAGTAATTTACTGTTTCTATATAGGTGATAAACACATTTCCGGCTTTCTGGAAAAGATCCGTACTGTCATTCATTCCATACGGATAGGTCTCTTTTTTAACCGGATCATACAGCCAGGTATTATATTCATCATATCCTACGATCACCACGCTTGTATCTGCTCCCGTTTTGGCAATTACCGGACGCTGTGCACTTATCTCGTACAGCACACTGTCCAGACTGCAGCCGGAAAGATCGATCACAGTTCCGGTCTTTTTGAGGCTCTTTTTCAGGGTTTTAATATCATAGGTTCCCTGAAGCACAATCTCCGGAATCCCTTCTGTATCTATCTGCATTTTTGTCTTTTTATTTCCACGTTCCCATACATACTGCTGTGTACGGTTCAGCACTACACCTCCCAGCGTATCTGCACGCAATACAGCCTTCGCCGGATCTGTATAGATACCGTTCAGTCCGCCCTGTCCGTAAACATAATATGCTGTTTCCTGAGGAATCTGAGTGTCCAGAACAATGTCTTTCCGGTCGGAACTGCTTACCTTTGCATACATAGTCAGCGGAGAATCTGTCTGTTTGGTTGTGTTAAATACCAGTTTCACACGAACACCTGTTCTGGATGCAGAAATAAGTTCGATTTTTACTGTATTTGCCGCTGCCTTTTTATTATTCATGATCGTATCTTTCTTCTGGGCAACATAAGAGGTTTCTCCGGATTTTGCAGAAAGTTCAAACTCGATCAGAGTATTTCCTACTGAAATATCAGTGATATAAAGTCCGTCTTTCCGGTATTCTTTTTTTATATTTCCTTCAAAATCTTCAATACGCAGAATGCGGATCCCAACAGATTTATGTTCCTCCTCATCTGTAAGAATATCTTCTTTATTCAGCATTCCATAAATCAGATCTTCATTCATAAATCCAACTGTACGAAGTCTCTGGCCTTTCTGCGGTGCGATCAGTCGGGTTTTACAGGTATCAAAATCAATTTCCTTGATATTTCCCTTTTCATCCCCCTCTGAAACCAGCCAGGCTGCATGATCATTATTATCGGAAGATACAAAATTCGCATTTTTTATTCCTTTTTCAAGAATTTCACTGGAGTTCTCTTCGATATTGATTCTGTAAAGATTCTTCGCCAGAATCAGAAACAGCTCATTCTTTTCATTGACATAGGACAGTTTTTCAAGATCTTTTTTCAGAAATTCAAATGATTCCGAAACAGGGATAAAGGCTCTTTCTTCTGCCACGTTTTTATCACGATTGTAATGGTAAACTGCAATTCCTTCATATCCTTCATGGCTTCCTCTGTTCATATATCCATAAAGTACGAAATCAATATCTCCTTCATCAGTTACTCTGACAATCTTGATGTCATGCTGAGTTCTGGAATCGCGGAAATCTCCGTCCTTCAATTTTCTGAAACTGAAAACCTGATTTACCTTTTCATTGCCCGGTGAATAGGACCACAGATCTCCCTCCTGCACAAAAGCTATCACAGTAGCAGCATCATTCATCATATATTCTACATTCTTATCGCGCACTCCAAGGATAATCCCATCATCCTCATAAACAGGCAGTGTACCATCAAAGACCTGATTTGCAGAACGCTGGAAATCCAGCAGATAAATCCTGGTATCCTGATATTTCATTCTGTAAAATTCTTTTACGTCATATAATTCCGTTTCCTCATCCTCATTCTGCGAAGTCAGCTGATATTCCAGCACAACGCTGGCAGTTGTCTCATTGATCTCTTTGATCACAGGAATTCCCTCCTGACACAGCTGCGGAGCAAGATTCCCCCAACTGATCTCACTCAGGGAAGAATTAATATTAATTCCCGAGTAATTCGTTGCTGCTCCTGTTGTCTGTGGTTCCAGATAACTTCCCAGTGCATCTGCTGACTCTTTGTCAAGACACGCTTCATAAAAATATTTTACAAAAGCTGCATAATCTGATGCATGTACCTGTGACCTGGAAACAACTCTCGTATAATAATATGCTGTACCCTCATCCAGTTCCAGGGCGATCTGCATGGAATATTCCTGATTCATACGCAGATCACTGCCAATCTCCACGTCTACGGACAAATACTGATCTTCTTTTAAAAGATTCTTAATCTTCTTATTTTCAAGGACTTTACTTCCATCAGATGTACGGATCTCATAAGAAAAACTCTTTACTTCCGAATCATAGGGATTCACTTTAAATGTCAGTTTTTTTGATGTATCCAGAGGAGTCACACTGTCTCTGGTAAAATCCGCCTGCATAGGCTGCGCATATCCATACATCCGGTTTATCAGCGTATCATTCATATCCACCATGACTTCCGGAAACACTGCGTCATTAAAATCAGAACGGTTATCTGTGGATTCACTGTTAAGAAGCAATGCAGTACCTGCTGTACCAAGCAGAAATACCAGAAGAAGAATACCTGCTTTTTTCAGTATCCTTTTCATCGCACACTCCCTTCCTGTTCTTTTTCATTCAGAAGCCTGTCCAGTGTGGGATGGATATTCAGGGCTGCAAGCATTTTCTCCACCTTACCCTGGTCTGATCTTTTCCCTGTTCTGACTGCTCTGATCAGGAGATTCTTAGGTGTATGTTCCATATCAATAAACTCCAGGATCTGGGTATCATAACCTTTGCTCTCCAGAAGATCTGCACGCACAGCATCTGTGATCAGCGCAGACATCCTTTCTTTCAGGATTCCATAGCGCAGAACCGGCTCCAGCATTTCATTTTTGATCTGTTTATTAACTTCATGCTGACAGCAGGGTACGGAAAGAATGACTTCAGCTCCCCATTCCACTGCCTTGGCAAGTGCATAATCGGTAGCTGTGTCACAGGCATGAAGCGTTACCACCATATCCACACAGGATACACCTTCATAATCTGCAATATCACCATGATAGAAATGCAGCTTCTCATATCCGTATCTGAGTGCCAGAGAATTACATTTCTCAATTACATCTGTTTTCAGATCAAGACCTATGATATTTACATCATATCCTTTTAGTTCTCTTAAATAATAATACATGGCAAAGGTAAGATAACTCTTTCCACAGCCAAAATCCAGAATCGTTATTTCTCTGTCTCTGGAAAGTCTGGGAAGTATATCTTCAATAAATTCAAGGAAACGATTGATCTGTCTGAATTTGTCATATCTGGCATGGATAATCTTTCCCTGTTCATTCATAACTCCCAGATCGATCAAAAACGGAACTGGAACACCTTCTTTAAGAATATATTGTTTCACCCGGTTATGTGCCTGAAACTGTCTGAAATTCTCTGCAAGTTCTTTTTCCACATATTCAATCAGTTCCGTACGCCCGTAGTTTTTATGCAGAACTTTCTGTCCTTCTGTGGCAGATGCCTGATAACAGATCTGTCCTTTCAGCCGGATCGGACGAATCTTTATTTTTGATATGCCATCTTTATTTCTGCCGGCACTCAGAACAGCCTGTATCAGATTTTCATTTATCTGTTCTTCTAAATATTCTCTTAAATTTTTCATTACTCTTTCTGTCTGTTAATGTTATATAATCTGTTGTAACTGTCCGGTGTACCGGCAAACCGATTTCCCGAGCAATTACAATCTGTTTTAAAAGTATCTCCTGCAGCGATATCTGCGGCATCTTCTTCTGGATATTTCCTGACAAAGCATTACCTGTATCAGTTCATCCAGAAAATCCTCCCTGATAGCCTGAGTGCTTATTTCCGGTTCCATACTCTCCCTGATCTTGCGGCTTAAATGATAAATCATATATTTATCCGGATATTCATCATAAAGGCGGCTTCCCTCATAATCCATGAGATCACATTCCTCTTCTATTTTCTCCTGAATATGCTGTACAGTCCCTGGATAATAGGATTTCATCAGGTTAAATTCTTTATCCTGCATCCATTCTCCTTCATACAGAAGAGGATTTGCGTATGTGGTATAAAACGGAAAATATTCTTTCAGATACATCGTATGATCCTGCATTCTTTTCGATTGTCTATTTCAGTATATGCAGAGTTCTGCAGACTGTGCCGGAATACAGTTCACGTGCCGCTTTATTTCATCTGCTTCTTGCAGATTACAATTCCTGGATCATTCTTACAGTTAATTTGACACTGTGTTCAATTGCCGCCATCTCAAACTCAGCGTAATCCATGTGAGCACTTCCGTCTGCCTTATCAGAGATTGCTCTTACTACAAGGAATGGAATATGGTTCAGATAAGCAGCCTGACCGATAGCAGCACCTTCCATCTCTACTGCAAATCCGCCAAATTCTGAAATGATGGCATCTTTAACGCTCTTATCTGAGATAAACTGATCTCCGGAACAGATTCTTCCTTCAAATACACTGATCTCAGGATTTACTTCTTTACATACTTTTGCAGCCAGTTTACGAAGTTTTTCATCAGCAGGGAAGGAAAATTCATCCATCTGCGGAATCTGACCTTTCTTATATCCGAAGCCGATCGCATCCATATCATGATGCAAAACATCTGTGGAAAGAACAATATCCCCAATATTTACATCATTATTCAGACTTCCTGCAATTCCTGTATTGATCACCGCTTCCACACCAAATACATCTGCAAGGATCTGTGTGCACATACCTGCGTTTACTTTTCCGATTCCTGAGCGTACAACAACTACTTTCTTTCCTTCCAGAGTTCCCTCATAGAAATCCATACGGGCTCTGGATGTAATTGTGACATCCTGCATTTTTTCCTTGATTTTTGCAACTTCCTGTTCCATTGCTCCGATAATTCCGATACATTTCATTATTA
>OGYG01002077.1_pt1 | contig 10623 bp, 10 predicted proteins | sample 1576481 | NCBI WGS metagenome assembly OGYG01 (sample SAMEA3541497, study PRJEB24748) | human gut metagenome | biome: human gut; feature: human-associated habitat; material: faeces | place: China | collected 2012 | reverse complement strand
CCTCTGATAAATCATTCCTTGGAAACAAGAGCATGCGTTCACATACAAACGAAGGCGTTGAAGGACGGATTTTCACACAATTTATCGCATTGATAATCCGAAACAAAATTTATACTGCATTACAGGAAAAAAATGAAAAACTTGAGAGTAAACAGAATTATATGACAGTTCCAGCAGTAATCAAGGAACTTGAGAAGATTGAAATGACACGACAGACGGATAATGTATACCGGTTGGATCATGCTGTAACAGCAAAGCAGAAAAAATCTTAAAGGCTTTTGGGATGAATGAAGGAAATATTACTTATCGGGTCGGAGAGATCAGTAATACACTTAAGAAATCAAACATTCAGAAAGAAAGACGGTAAATATGGCACGTGAGATTAACGCAGAACTACTGGATACTAAAATTGAAAAAGACAGCAAGATCTGGCGAAAGCAAAACATCGATATGATGCTGTGGCAGCAACATTAAAAGATATGTTAGATAAGCGGGATGCACTTCGTCAGAAAAAGCTATTGGATGCTATAGCACAAAGCGGACGGAGCTATGAAGAAATCAAGCAGTACCTACACAGTAAATCTGAAGAGGTGTGATCAAATATTAACGGAATACTATTTTGCAGTCAGGTATGGAGATATCATTATTCTGCTCTATCATGAAGTGTATGACTGAAGTAGAGATTCAGGGTGCCAATAACATGTAAATTTCCAGCCTAAGATGCTTTAGGGCTATTTTAGGTTAGAAATTAAGGTTATCCTTATATTTCTATTGAAAAACTGGCTAAAATTAATACATCATGAAAAAGATGAGGATAACCCTGTGGCAATAAAAATTTTCAAATCCGACAGCATCATTAAGCATGTAGAAGCCCCCAACCTTATTTAGATCTTAACTTCCTGTAAAATCAACTCTCGTTTCCAAAGAATGGCTTATTTATGCGGATTTTGCGTATTGTATCGTTAATTCTCGAGAATTAATTACCTCTCGAGAATTAACATATAAAATACTCGCAAATCTACTATTCATGAGGGTTTTGGGAAATCGAGAGTTAAATTATCAGGAAGTTAAGATTAGAAGTTCTTCTGTAGCTGTATTTGATATTTCAATTGAAACAGATCCTCTCCGAATAACAACATCCTGTTTAAAAGGACTGGCAGATGAACTTGTGTGATCAGTCATTTTGATTTCAACGAAATCTGTAGTTGTTGGAACTGAATTTTCTTTAACAGCTGGCGTCAAGGTTTTCTCTAATGTAGAGAGGTATGCTTCTTCTCGGAGAATTCGTTGCCAGTAAAAAAATGATTTATCTGAAATACCATGCTCTCGGCACCAAGTCATTTTGGGCATTCCACTAGCAAGACATTCTTTGATGATATTTGTCCATTGTTCACATCGAACTTTATGAGTTATCTCATGAAAACTAGCGAAAATCTTAGTACTTACTATTCACCGTTTACTTCTATCCTATCTTTTTATGCCAATAAAAAAGCTTTCTTCCATAAATTATCGCTCTTCTTCTCTCCTTCAAGAAGAGAGAGACATACGCCGGTCGTTCCTTCTAACAGTCCACATACATCATATGGTTTTATTTTCTCCATTTTATTGTCAAGCTCCATATTTTTAAATCCATATATATAATCCGGATTATAAAAATCAGTTATTTTATTCTTCAAGAGTTCCTTTTCTAAAGAAAAAAACTCCTTTTGTAACAACATTTCTACCGAATTTAATACTTGGTATAGACCAGCATATCCATGACAAAATGTAGGTGAAAAAATACCTTTAATATTGTTCATTGTAAGTCTCAAATTTTCTATTCCGTAATCAATCAAAAGCTGATTGTCTAAAGCATTACCGGCCGATACAATTGCATAACATATTCCCGGATTTCCATAACACCATGCATCTCGCCGAATAATATTTTCATCGGTTAATTTTTTGTTTACTACTTCATCAAAATCTATCTGCCCTTTCCAGAAATCACGTTCACCATCATTCAACTTAAAATCAAAAAGGAATTTAATTATTTTTATTATAGCTTCTTCTTGTCCATCCACAATAATCCCATTAGCCATCATATCTGAAAGAATTGTTAATGGTCCTGCAATACCATGAGATAAACTGGTATTGAAATTGCCTTTTGGATAAAGATCTTGTTCTAATTCACTAAATTGGTTTTGAACCGGAATATACCAACCCGGAACAACTTGACCTTGAATCTCAATGTCTTTAGTCAAATTTACAAGAATCTCCAATCCTCTTGTGATGACATTATAATACTTTCTTTGATTTCTATAAATTCCTAGATAACTCAAAACACCGCTCAGCCCTTCAATTACGTCGTAATAGAGTGAATGTGTCCCTTCCTCTTTTACTATATTACTGTATGACTCTTCAAACCGATTTAGAATATAGTCATTCAACGTATTTAGTAATTTGTTATAGTTTAAAAAATCATTGGAAACACTAGCTACTGATAGAGCCACACCGGCAGCACCTGAAAACATAGACAGACTTTGAAATCCCTTTTTATTTAGCTCTTCTACCATTAGTGATAAATAATTATGAGCAAATCGTCCCCATTTGTCTTCTTTTGGACAACATTCCATTAATTTTCCGTACAATAAACAAATCCCCGGAAGACCATGACTCAAAGTAAGTGGTGAAAATGCTTCAAATTCTATTCCTTCCCAAGTTCGTTGGTTTTCTTTTCTCCCCATTATTTTTAACATTCTTTCGTAATCACTTAAATTTGTAGCAATGTTCTTGGTCATAGTTAAAATATCACATTCCATTTTCCTACATGTCCTCTCTTTCATATGATTCCGCTTTATATAGCTTTTGATATGTCATACAGTTTCGCAGTAGCTCATCATGTTTGCCTATTCCAACAATTTTGCCCTTATCCATAACTATAATTTTATCTGCCATTTTTGCTGCATTAAGGCGATGAGAAATAAAAACGCCAATTTTATCTTTTGATAATTCAAAAAACTTTTCAAAAACTTCTCTTTCAGATACTGTATCAAGTGCAGCATTTGGCTCATCTAAAATATAAAAAGATGCATCTCTAAAATAAACTCTTCCTAATGCTATTTTCTGCCACTGCCCTTGAGACAATTGACATCCATCTTCAAACCAATTTCCTAGCTGCAAATCCAAATTATAACTTCCATTATCCGTTTGCAAAAACTTAGTTTGTAACTTGTGAAGCATTTGAACCATTTTTTCATCATTGTTTAGATTTTGAATATCTCCAAAGCCGATATTTTCCCTTAAACTAAGCTCATATTTTACAAAATCTTGAAATAAAACAGACATCTTTGATCTATAACTTCTGATATCCAAATCTTTTAACGATCTACCATTTATCAATATTTCGCCTTCTTCGATGTTATAGAGCCCGGCTAAAATTTTCAAAAAAGTGCTTTTTCCTGATCCGTTAGGACCTACAAGAGCGACCTTTTCGCCTTGTACCAATGTCAGATTAATTTTGTCCAATACTTTTGTTTTTCCATTATATGAAAATGAAAGTTCTTTAATATCTATTTTATTAATTGGTTCCTTCATCACTATTTTTTCTGAACTATCTTCTTTTACACAGTAATTCAAAAATTGAAAAAGCATATCCATATACAATGTACTACTATATACTGTATAAATATTTGACATTATTGCCTGAGAATTTGTTTGTACTAACCCTACACTCCTAATATAACTCATAACATTACCAACAAGAATCTCACCAACATATGCTGACATTATAGCCACTCCTATAATGATTGCACTCACAATTTGTATAGATAACTCATATAGAATATTGAATAACGTTTTTCTTTTCAGGATGGAGGTGTTTTGGCGAATGAAAAGAGCACTAATACTCCAATACTTTTTAAGAAAATAGTCTTTCAAATCCAATAAGGATATCTCTTTGAATGAAAAATCATGCGTCAGTAAATACGTTAGATACCATGTTTTTCGTTCATCTTTAGCTCTATTCCACATTATTTCAAATTCCTGTTGCCCTATTTTTAAGTAATATAGCATTGATATAATAGGAACTACGAGTAATAGCATAGATATATATGGATTCCATGCAAATAATAAAAAGGCTGAAGATAGCATTGTTACAACCGAAGTAATAATTCCTATAATTGCAATCATAATTTGATATGGCTTATATGCCACTTCTCCGGTGATTTTTTCAATTTTATCATACATGGCAGGCGTCTCAAAATCTTTTAATGTCAGTTTTGTACACTTATCCATAATCAAGTAATTCAATTTGTACTGAAGAACATATTGAAATTTGCTTTCAATATAATCTTTTGCTTCTCCAAGAATACTTCCTAAAAATGAAACGATAATATAAATCGTAAATAGAATGATGGTATATCGTAATGGTAAGCTTTTCTTAACTATTGAGTTAATTAATTCCTGTGATAATACCAATGTTATTACAGGAAAAGCTCCCGCTATCATACTTAGCATTACTATAAGTGTAAATCCTTTTTTATCAACTTTTCTAATTATAGTTATAGTTTTAGGTATCTGCTTTAAAGCCCTCCAAACTTCTTTAAAACCTACTTTCTTATTATTCATTATCTTCATTCCTCTTCATTATGTATCGCTTAGCATACATTATACTTTCAGAAAATGCCATCAATTTTCTCTCCAGTTCACGATCCGTTCCAATTATTCTATTACAATGTAGATGAATTACGCTTGCAACTATACTATTTTTAAACAACGGATCCTGGTTTATATTGTTGATTTCATCCCTATATTTATTAAGTACAACTGTTCTCATATTTAATAAATTATATAGAGAAGTCCCTTCTTCATTACTTAATAATTCTTTCCAATTATTCTCACACCCGCATAATGAAACTAATCTTTGCTTTTTCTTTTTAAATTCCGACATAAAGTCTGATGTATGATAATTTATTGCCAGAAAATTCATTTGTTCTTCAAAGTTTTCATAAAATCCCTGAGTATACATAATGATTGAGATAATTGCTATATCCTCCTGATCCATAGCTAATACCCCTAATCGCTTCATTCTGAGGATACTTTCGACAATAAAGCTGTCGATAAAAAATACTTGCTCTGCAATATCCATAAGATGCAAACCGCCATACCGTTCAATCTCTCTATCATATATAGAAATTTTTAAATCACCAATTATACCATCATCCAATAATTGGTGCTGCCATTTAATAATTAGCGGATATATCTGTAACAATACCTCTTGTGTTCCTTTTACCCGTAGCCGTACATGTGGTTTAGGATCTACATAACGCATAAAGAAATACTCTACATCATATTTCTCTTTAAGCTCTTCGCAGAAATCCATGATATCAAAGGCAATCAATTCATCTTCACGATTACTATTGCAATATAGGTTAAAATATAACCAATTTTCAAAAGGTAATTCTAAATGTTTCTTTCTTTCAATAATCACTTTCTCCGCCGGATAAATATTCTGTAGTTCCTTTTCTTTTCTGAAAAGAGGAACTACAATTTCAGTTGTATGACCCCCTTCACCACTATAAGTAATATTTTCACCAGTTTCAGCTCTTTCAAGAATCAGATCACGACTACCATGTTTCTTAAATTCATCAAAAATAATCCTAATTGACAATTCTTTTTTTAAATCCAGCTTTATTCTGTTATCAGCTTCTGTTAAATAAATATCATCCGGTATGTTTTTATCTTTTATAAGTTGTAAAAACTTGCATTTAAATTCCTCAAAATTTTTCTTTTCTAATCGCATCTCACTAATGTTTAACTTCCATTTTTCATTTTCAATTACAATATCCTCAAACTTTATGGCTGGTACATGGCGGAACTCTGAGAATATATATGTCCAAGGAAATTCTGACCAAGATCTCTTCCCTTCATGTGATATGTCCTGTAAAAACCTTAATATATTAGGATTTAGCATCGGATTGTACATATTATTAGATTCAAAGACGACTAATTTCTTTGTTTTATAATCTCTTGCGTAAAACAACTCATTAAAAACCCCTATGGAAATATCTTTTATATTGATAACATCAGTAGTTCCTTTATCTGCTGCTGTAAAAATAACCGTTTTCTTTTCTCTAAATGTGCGGGTTCTAACAATATTTCCATTTCTGGCCGGTGCAGGAAGAAACCCAATCTCACACATTTCAATATTATCATCACGTAATCTTCTTTCTTCCTTATTAATCTCTTCCAACATATTCGCAAATTCATCGGAGATTGTGGAGAATCGACCAAAAGTTTTACCAGCTACAAGCGAACCACAATTAGGACCTAAATAAAGATTTAATTCATCATTTTTCTTCTTAAGTTGGAAATACAGCTCTAACGATATGGGGACTTCGTCCGTTTTAATTTCTCTTTTTAGAATCCCCTCAATTTCGTCCTGTTCTAAAGTGATAGATGTTTTATTGGTAATAGCAGATTCATATTTATTCAGCAAATAATTTTTTAACCTTAAATTGTAATTAGGTTTAGTAGAATCTTCCTCGAAAAAATCATTTTGGGGATTAAGATATGAAGTCGGTGCTCCTATTCCAATATTTGAATCTAACATTTCTAATAATGGTACTTCTCTGTCAACTCCATACTTTTCAATAAACTTATTCCTATATTCATCTAAATAAGTGTGACTCTCATTCTTATCATTGCTTATATAAACAAAAAAGCTTGCCAACCTATTAATCTTATTTGCAACTGTTGATTTTATTTCAAACTCAGCATTTTCAATTACTGTATCTACTTGTAAGTAAGATGAGCAAGAATACAGTAGCTTCATTTTAGATACTATTTTATCGTACAGAGTTATCCCTTCACCTACTGGTAAATTCATGTAGGAGCTACACATCTTGCTTATCTCTATAATATTTCCTGCTTCCTCAAAAAGCGCACTTTCTCTTAATCGCTCAATTACATATGCTATTTGATCTCTTGAATTTAACGACGGTCTAAGGTCTGAAATTAGTATTTCTTTTGAAATAAGCTCATTTAAATAAAAAGTAACTTTTTCATTTGGCACATTAGAATACTCTTCTTCAATGATTCTAGCAATCTGGTTATATTCTTTGAATTCCTGGCATGACTCATAAATAATTTCAAAGACCCTAGTCGCTCTTACACTAATTTCTTCTATTTCCTTTTCAGTAGAATATAAAAGAATAGCTCTATTTCCTTTAATATAACATGCATCATTTATTTTAAACCTAAGTCTTTGTGACTTAACCTTTTCTAACTGAGATATAAATCCAAAAAGCCATTCTGAATCAATATTGACTTTCTTTTGATATTTAGCCCCTGATACGTCAAAAGTATCACTATCTCCGAATTTTCCCAGACCGACACCCGAAAAAAGCCCAAATGGTGTAGTTCTATTTTTGCTCCTAATCAAATATTTCATAATTGAATTTTGGAAGTTTACTAACTTCTTCTCAGATAATTTCTCTGGATTTTTAATGTACAAATCCATCATATCAACCAATGCAGGACTTGCTATACTGACTTTTTCACGGAACTTTGCATCTAAACACGCATTTTTTATCTCCTCTTCCGTAAAGTCAAGTTTTCTCTCTACATCATTTGGTATACGAAACATAAACTTTTGAGTGTTATAGTATAAATTTTTCATTTCTACCTCCTAATCTGTTATAAGTCAACTATAAAGTGAAATTATCAAAAAAATATCAAGATTTTTTGAACATATTCCTAAAATATGATATACTTAAGAAAAAGATAAAGGCGCCCTTTCCATGAAAACAAAAGAAGAACTTCTACTTTCTGTTAAGGAAGACATTGAAGCATTTGGAAAAGACAAGTTAGTGTACGCACATATGTCATTGCAAAACGAAGGAACCATCTTATATGGCTACTCATATACTCCCGAAGGAAAATTTATAGACGAAGCATCATTAGAAGAGTTACTTATTATATTAGAAAGTGACACGGATATGTAAAAGTAAGAAAAGGGGGATGACCAAATTTACGGTTTCCCCCTTTTCCTCTATGTGATCGGTAATTTTATGCTTACCACAGCACCATGCTCTTTAGAATTGTATAGTTCCAATTCCCCTTCACAAGATTGAATAACTTTATTCGCATAAGCTAGGCCAATACCATAGTGAATTGAATTTCTATTATTATTTGAAGTAAAAAATAATTTAGTTCCATTCTCAAGAACCTGACTACTAAACTCTCCTTTTTCATTACATATGGTAAATATATAAGAATCATCTTTTTGTCCAATAAAACACATTATTTTGTCACCATATACCTTATATTCTATTGCGTTATCAATAATGTTAAAAATTGCCCTTTCTAAAGATATGTAGTCTATCTTAATAGTGCCCCTCACTTTTTCAACATTAAATTTAATTATTTCTTCAGATCCGCTGATATACTCTTTAATCTCAGAGACTATTTTATGAGAAAAACTGTTGCAGGGCATACTTTCCTTTTCGTGAAAATCAATTCTATCAGCTTTCACATATTTAATTAATAAATTAATGTATTCCTCCATCTTGCCCACAGCTCCCCAAATACTTTGCAGATGAGATAAACTGTACTCATCAGATGAATAACATTTTAAGAGCTCTGTATTTCCACTGATAATTGTAAGCGGTATTTTTATATCATGAGCCAATGCTGCTATTTCCTCATTTTTTTCATTTTCTATCTTCCAGGTTTGATACAATGACTCTTTTAATGCATCCCTCATCTTAATTAATGCTGTAATAATATTAGAAAATTCTTTTATCTTACTTTCTTCGTAAGTGAAATCCAGATTCTGTTTTTCTATTTCCAGCGTAATTTTCTCTATCTTTTCAAAATTATTTTTCCAGATGCCAACTAAGTGTAATGTCATAATATACACATATAGTAAAAACACTAATACCATTGTGATATACGACAAATTGTCATAGTCTATATAATTGAAAATTTTATTGTCAGAGTTAAAACGTGCTTTAATATTATACTTTATAACGCAATATTCTTCTGTTCTAGCAATTACTGAGTAAACATAATTCCCTTGAAGATTACTTTCTTTCCCTAATAATATTTTTTTAGTTACTTCTATATCTGATTTATTCATAGTCCCACGTTCATAATTATAATCTAAATCAAAGATTGAATACTTACTTCCATATGGTAAATCATTATCTGTTATCTGTTGTATATCATCTAAACGCTTTCTATTCTCTTCCAAAATAGTTTCGCTATAATTTGCTGGAATTATCACTCCGCATTCCACAAATATATTAGTTAAAGCCAACCAACAGATTATTATAATCACGATTCCCACAAACAATTTTATCAAGTACAGTAATAACTGTCTCTTCATCGTTATTATTTTATATCCCATTTATAACCTATCCCCCAAATAGTTTTTATTGGATCAAGACCAAGTATTTTGAACTTTTTTCTGATTGAGTAAATAAACTCTGTTATAGTCCTTAATTGTGCATTGGCATCTAAGTCATATAAGTATTCATATAGCTCATCTTTTGAAAAAATCTTTCCGCTATTCTGAACAAGAATTTTACATATGCGAAACTCATTTTTCGTTAATAAAATTTCACCATTATCTAATTTTATTGAGTTTGAATCTTGATTAAACACCAATCCATTGATTAAAATCCCGTTACTCCCATTTTTCAAATTTCTTCTTAATGCAACTTTCACTCTGGCTACTAACTCTCTGATACTAAAAGGTTTGGTAATATAATCATCTGCTCCACTCATCAGGCCTTTCACTTTTGCTCCTTCACTAGACTTAGCAGATAAAAAAATCACCGGACATGTTATTATGTTTTTTATTCTCTCCAAAATTTCATAACCATCTAAAAACGGTAACATAATATCCAATAATATTAAGTCAAATCCTTCAAATTCACCAATATTAGTATTGTCAACATAGCTTCTTGTTTCCACTATATAATGTTCATTTTTCAAAACTTCTTGTACTAATTCTAAAATCTTTTCGTCATCGTCAATCACAAGTATATTTTCCATTATCTGCTCCTTTATGTTTTTACTAACTAATAATAACAAAAATTAGTAATTAATCACCCAACATGTAAAAAATACTCATTTACTCGTAAAAAAAGCTCTATTATCAAAATAGAGCTTTTTTATGTATGTACACTAAAACAGATTTATTGACCCTTTAATTTACATGTGCATGTAAGCTGAGTTTTTGGTGGACAAAGAAATCCTGTTAGGCAATTGGGGGTACAAAAAGAGTGTTGACTTGTAATACTCGCAGGTATAATATCTCTTCCTACTTTTTTTTCGATAATATCCAAATCAAAATCATCAAATTTTGCCATTACGCTTCACTTTCAAACTTTATTTACCTGTGATATGGCATCCGCATGTTGCTGTCTTAAGTGGGCATGTCATAAGGATTCCTGTCGGGCATCCTGGGGTACATGCTGATTTACTCTTATACTTCAGCTCGATTCCACCCTGTGCTGCTGTCTTTGTTACATCCAAATCGAAATCATCAAATTTTGCCATCTTTTTTTCCTCCGTATTCTTTATTATTTACCTGTGATATGGCATCCGCATGTTGCTGTCTTAAGTGGGCATGTCATA
>OGYG01002076.1_pt1 | contig 10625 bp, 10 predicted proteins | sample 1576481 | NCBI WGS metagenome assembly OGYG01 (sample SAMEA3541497, study PRJEB24748) | human gut metagenome | biome: human gut; feature: human-associated habitat; material: faeces | place: China | collected 2012 | reverse complement strand
GTGCTGCCGAGCGTGCATTGTTGTCGCGTCGGCGTATGAGGCAGTGTGTGCGGTGCCGTATGTGGCGTCGGTGTGGCGTCGTGTGCGGCATTGTATGTGGCATTGTATGTGGCGGGGTGGCGTGATGCGCGACATGGGTGTGTGGAGGTGTGCGGATTACGCGCCAATGGGTTTCGCGGGTAACGACGGGAATCTATGATGGAGTGCAGTCGAATCGTTGAATACGAGGAAAGAAGTGCACCATGACTTTTGCCGAGATGTTCGTTGATGATGCCGAACCGCTGCGCAACCCAGACCAAGGTGCCGGCACGTCGGTGCTGGAGCGTCCGGAGACCAAGGAGTCGCCGGTTCGTGACGATGGTGGACGCCGATCGTTTTGCGCACTACGTATCCAAGGACCGTATCGCTGAATCGCGTGCGACCGGCCGCCCGGTGGTGGCCCTGTGCGGTAAGGTTTGGGTGCCCAAGCACGATCCGTCCAAGTACCCGGTTTGCCCCGACTGCAAGCGGATTTACGAGGAAATGACGCGCTAAAGGTGGTACTTGGCTCCCCTCAGCGAGGGGAGCCAAAATGGTCACCGAGCGGAAATCTCGTCGATGAGCTTGAGCTCCTCGTCGCTGAAGTGGGTGTTCTTCAGCGCGCCGATGTTGTCGAGAATCTGCTGCGGCTTGGAGGCTCCGGTCAGCACGGAGGTCACCTTGCCGTCGTGCAGCAGCCATGCCAGGCTCATCTCGGCCAGCGTCTGGCCGCGTTCGGCGGCCAGATTGTTCAGGTCCACAACCTGCTTGTGCAGTTTCTCGGTCAGGGCGGAATCGTTGAGGAATCGCGGATCGTGAGCCATGCGGCTGTCGGCCGGAATGCCGTTGAGATAGCGGTTGGTCAGCAGGCCCTGAGCCAGCGGGCAGAAGGTGATAAGGCCTTTGCCCAGCTTGAAGGCGGTCTCTTTCAGGCCGTTCTTTTCAACGGTGCGGTCGAGGATGTTGTACTTGTTCTGGTTGATGATGAACGGCACGTGCAGTTCTGCCAGAATTGCGGCGGCCTTTTCCATCGTCGGACCATCGTAGTTGGACAGACCCACGTACAGGGCCTTGCCGGAGTTCACGGCCTGAGCCAGCGCGCCCATCGTCTCCTCAAGCGGGGTTTCCGGATCCGGGTGGTGGTGGTAGAAGATGTCCACATAATCCAAGCCCAAGCGTTCCAGCGACTGGTCGAGGCTGGCGAGCAGGTACTTGCGGCTGCCGAGGTCGCCATACGGGCCTGCCCACATTTCATAGCCGGCCTTGGTGGAGATGACGAGTTCGTCGCGGTGATGCTTGAAGTACTTGGCGAGCAGCAGTCCGCAGTTCTTCTCTGCCTGGCCGGGCTCGGGGCCGTAGTTGTTGGCTAGGTCGGAGTGGGTGATGCCGTTGTCGAAGGCGGTGAAGACCAAGGACTTCATCTGGTCGAACGGCGTGATGTCGCCGAAGTTGTGCCAGAAGCCAAGTGAGACGGCCGGCAACTTGAGGCCGGAGGTGCCGGCACGGTTGTAGGTCATCGTGTCGTAACGGTGCGGGTTGGGGGCATAGATGGCGGTTGGCTCGAACATTGAGTCTCCTTACAATGTCATTCTTGTTCTTACGAATGCTTACCTGCGATGGGCAGACCGACGCCGATTGAGCGGTATTCGTAAGTGTTCTTGGATACTATGGTTCCAGTTCAAGTGAACTTGAATGCAAACGGCTGCGATGCTTCGGCGTGTTGCCGCAGTAAGGAGTCATGATGTCCTACACCATTCGTCAGGTGGCCACGCAGTTCCATATGCAGCCCTCTACGCTGCGCTATTACGAGGATCAGGGATTGCTGACCAACGTGGAGCGCACCGAAACCGGCCAGCGCATATACGAAGACTGCCATATCGACCGTCTGCGCGCGATTTGCTGCTTCAAGAACGCCGGCATGACCATTGACGATCTTAAAAAGTTCTTCGTGTATGAGTCCAATGAGCCCGAGCATATCGATGAAATCCTTGATCTGCTGGAATCTCGCCGCGAATCCTTGGACGAGCAGCGCCGAGCCCTCAACGAGGCGGCCATGCACGTGCAGCGCAAGCTCCATTACTATGGCGACATCAAGCGTGCCATCGACGCCGGTGAAGACTGGCCGGATTGGCGCGAGTACAAAAACCGCGCCTATTCCATTGAATGTTGAGACCATCGAATGTTGAGGCCATCGAGTGCTGAGCTGGATGCCGGCTGGGCACTAAGACCAATGCGCGTCGATCGTGGGCGCGTCTATCCGAGTAAGGCCTTGCTCGGCAGTGCGCGGTCGAGCAGCCAGACAACGAGCGATATCACGAAGAACGCTATGGCCAGCTTGCCGCAGCTAATGCCGAACCCTTGCCAGCCGAGTGCGTCGAGGTTGATGAAGTCGTACGGATACGGACTGCCGCCGGCCGCCGGTCCGGACCCCGGCCAAATCGCCGCACGGGCCGGCACGAAGACCAAGTATGCAGGGAAGTACGCCAGCCACGAGAACATGTAATGCCAGCGGAAACGCCGGTGCGGGTCGAATAGCACGAAATCGATAACCGCCATAATCGGGGCGATTTTGTGCAGCATCGTATTGGTCATGATGCCAATAACCTGTGGCACGTATGCCGGGTCGTCCGGAGGCATCAGGAAGAACGCCACCAGTGCGGTGACTATGGCGTACACAGTCAGGCACCCCTTAAGCCATGCAGGCGGCTGAATACCTTTGAGCAGTGTGGCCGCGCCGGACCACAGCATCACGATGCCCAGCACGAAACCGGTCTGGAACGTGAAATACACCCAGAACTGCGGTTTGGACCATGCCTCATATGTGCCCACGAAGCAGAAACCGGCGATCGCAAAGCGCCACAACGCCACGATGAATCTCATGCATCGAGTCTACCGCTTCGCCAGTGGGCCGTATGGTGCGGCTGGCGTATTGGCTGGTCGTGATGATTATGGTCGGTGTGACCGACCGCCATAGTGCCGATGAATATGACGATACTGAACCCGGCAATATCGAATCTGGCGATACGAGAATAAGACGAGCCCTTCCCGCACGGCTTTGCCCGGACTACACTTAGGTGCAACTTCACCACTTATGTAGGAAAGGCCTTGCAATGGTCGATTATTCGCCGGCTCTGATGACCGACATGTATGAATACACGATGCTCGACGCCGCTCTGAAAGACGGTACCGCCGACCGCAAGTGCGTGTTCGAGGTGTTCACGCGTCACTTGCCCGAAGGCCGTCGCTATGGCGTGGTGGCCGGCACCGGCCGCATTCTGGATGCGCTGGAACATTTCCACTTGGATGAAGCGGATCTGAAGTTCCTGGCCGACCGTCACGTGGTAAGCCCCGAGACCATTAAGTGGCTGGAGAACTTCCACTTTTCCGGTACGATTCGCGGTTACCGCGAAGGTGAGATGTTCTTCCCGAACTCCCCGATTTTGCAGGTCGAAGGCACGTTCGGCGAATGCACGCTACTGGAGACGTTGATTCTATCCGTGCTGAACTACGATTCCGCAGTGGCCTCCGCCGCCTCACGTATGGCGTCGGCAGCCAAGGATCGTCCTTGCATGGATATGGGCGGACGCCGCACTAACGAGTGGGCCGCCGTGGCCGCCGCTCGAGCTGCCGTAGTGGGCGGATTCAAGGGTACCGCCAATCTGCTGGCCGCCCAGCTGTATGGTCTGAAGGCCATTGGCACCGCCGCGCATTGCTTCACGTTGGTGCATGATTCCGAGCGTGACGCCTTTGAATCGCAGATCGAGGCATTGGGCAAGAACACCACGCTGCTGGTGGACACCTACAACATCGAGGAAGCCGTGAAAACCGCCGTCGAAGTGGCCGGTCCCGAACTGGGTGGCGTGCGCATCGACTCCGGCGACCTAGCCGCCATGGCCCAGCGTGTGCGCAACCAGCTGGACGCCCTGGGTGCCACGAACACCACCATTACCGTGACCAACGATTTGGATGAGTACGCGCTCGCCGCATTGCAGACCGCGCCGGTCGACTCCTATGGCGTGGGCACCATGCTGGTCACCGGCTCCGGCGCTCCCACTTGTGCGATGGTGTACAAGCTCACCGAGCGTGAAGGCGCTGACGGCACGATGGTTCCGGTCATGAAGAAGTCCAAGGATAAGGCCACAGTGCCCGGTCGCAAGTTGGCATTCCGCTCCTACGAATACGCGCTAGCCGAAGCCGAACACGTGATTTCCGGCTCGGAAGAGAAGCTGGCCGGTTTCACGCCCGAACCGACGTGGAAGAACCTGCTGGTCGATTTCGTGGACCACGGCCATATCGATGCGCAGTGGCAGGGCCATGACGCTATCATGGCCGCCCACGACTACCACGCCAAGGCGTTGTCCGAACTGCCCATCACCGCGCAGAGCCTCATGAAGGGCGAGCCAGTGATTCCTACGGAGACTCAGGTTCTCTGACGAGAACTTTCGTCTCCATAGGAATCCGTCGCAGCATAGCTGCTCCCCTTACCTACGGACAGCCCACTGGGCTGTCCGCTTAACGGTTCGACCACAGAGACCAAAGTCCTCTGGCCGTATCTCACTGGCCGCATCCCTCTGGTTACATTGGCTACTCTTCCCTCTGGATGAGTGAAACTCTCAATGGTGATAACGCGGCGGGCAACGATGACGTATCAGAGCGGCGCGATGTAGTTCGATGATGGTTGACGAGTTGCTATCCAGGCATAGAGCGGATGGCGTATGCTGGGGCGCATGGTTGAAATCAAAGACATGCTTGGCAATCACCAAATAATTCGTGCCGACGGCCGCAAGGTCGACGAACTGCGCCCTGTGCGCATCACCCGCCACTTCACCGACGCCCCCGAAGGCTCCGTGCTCATCGAATGCGGTAACACGCGCGTGATGTGCACCGCCACTTTTACTCCCGGTGTGCCGCGTTGGCGCAAGGACTCCGGCCTCGGCTGGGTCACCGCCGAATACTCGATGCTGCCGCGTGCCACCGCCGAACGCACCGACCGTGAATCCGTACGTGGCAAAATCGGTGGCCGTACCCACGAAATCAGCCGACTGATTGGCCGCTGCCTGCGTGGCGTCATCGATATGAAGGCGCTCGGCGAGAATCAGATTCAGCTTGACTGCGATGTGCTTCAGGCCGATGGTGGTACTCGCACGGCTTCCGTAACCGGTGCGTACGTGGCTTTGGTCGACGCAGTTAATTGGGCGGAGAAGCACCGCCATATCAAGTCCGCCAGCCGCGTGCTTAAGGACTATGTGTCCGCCGTATCGGTGGGCGTGATCAACGGCACTCCGATGCTTGACCTGCCATACATTGAAGACAGTCAGGCCATGACCGACATGAACGTGGCCATGACCGGTTCCGGCACCTTCATCGAGATTCAGGGCACCGCAGAACACCGTCCGTTCAACCGTGCCGAACTCGGCACCCTGCTTGACTTGGCCGAAAAGGGCAACAAGGAACTGCAAGCCGCCCAGCGTGCCGCTCTGTCCCTAGACTAAGCCAGCTCCCCTGACAAGGGGAGCCTTCTTAAAGGAGAACCTCATGCAAATCGTCGTCGCAACCCATAACGAAGGCAAGCTTGTGGAAATCCGCCGCATTCTCGAAGAGGATCTTGGCGCGGATGCCGAAAACATCGAACTGGTGTCCGCTGGCAGCCTTCACCTGCCGGATCCGGTGGAAACTGGCGTCACCTTCCAGGAGAACGCGCTACTCAAGGCCCGCGCTGTGGCCATCCGTACCGGTCTGCCCGCTGTCGCGGATGATTCAGGTCTCATCGTCGATGTGATGGGTAACGCTCCGGGCATTCTGTCTGCTCGCTGGGCGGGTGCTCACGGCCACGACAAGGCCAATAATGCGCTGCTGCTCGCCCAAATCGAAGATATTCCGGATGACAAGCGTACCGCGCGCTTCCGTTGCGCCGCCGCGCTGGTGGTCCCGGACACCGAGACCGGTGCCGACGTGACCGGTGGAGTGGCTGCCGACGGCATCACCGTTCACACCACGGCTGCCGATGGGAGCCCTGCCCCGGTGCATGCTCGATACGCCATCAAGTCGGAGACAGTGGAGCTCGGCGACATGCCGGGTCGCATCATCCGCGAGGCTCGTGGCGTACACGGTTTCGGTTACGATCCGCTGTTTGTCCCGGACGATCAGCCTGCCGGTCGCGTCAGCACTGAGCCTGACCATGAAGGCGAGCCGCTGACCAGCGCCGAGATGACTCCGGCCGAGAAGAATGCGATTTCCCACCGAGGCAAGGCGCTGAAAGCCTTGGTCCCCGCCATCGAGGCCCTGCTGCACTAAGTCGTCTAGGCTGTCTAGCTGCACTGAGCCGCGACTAAGCCACAGTTGAGTCGCGGCTCAGCACTCAGCCCCCGAATCGGGCAAGTGTCTAGCAAGCGCCTATGACCTAGCAAGGGCGATACGAAAGAAGGCCGGCGCTTAGTGCGTCGGCCTTCTTGATGAACAAGAGCCACCCGATAGAATCGAACTACCGACCTTCCCACGAACGAGGGGGATGCTCTACCACTGAGCTAAGGTGGCGTGGCTTCAAGAGCCAAGTAGAGAATATAGCACTGCGTTTGATTCACTGCAAGCCGGACATTCATCATCTTTTGGCCATTGTTCTTTGGACCATCGTGGCGGCAATAGTGCGAACGATGTGCACACCTCATCTGCTCGGCCGCCATTCGTCGTGTGCGCGCTATGCTAGCATGGTGAGCCTGATTGACTCGGAGGCAAAGGGAAGCATGCGTGATTTTGTGCTGGTGAAGTTGACAGACGAAGAGTTCGATGATTTCTCCGCCAGGCATCCACAAGGCAATTTCCAACAAACCTCGGCGATGGGACGCCTTCGCGCCGCGCAGGGGATCGACGTCGAATATTTGGCCCTCAAGGAGGGCGAGAAGATCGTCGCGGCGGCGCTGTTCGAAACTCACCGCTCTCGATTCTCTACATTTGCGGTCATCCATGATGGCCCGATGTGCGACTATCACGACACCGAAGCATTGACCTTCTTCATGGATGCGCTGAAACGCCATGCCAAGGCAAAGGGTGCTTCACAGCTGGAAATCACCCCTGAATCCCCATATCGGCTTCGCGACACCAATGGAGCTTCTTTGCCGGATGACCAGAATGGCGCTCCCGACAATAAGCTGATAGAACAGCTCGAGGCGATCGGCTTCACTCATGGCGGTTTCACCGTGGGCTACACGGCGGTTCCGCGTTGGCGCTACCTCAAGGATCTGACCGGCATTACCGATGAGAAAAGTCTGCTGAAGTCCTATGACAAGCGCACCCAGTGGAGCGTGAAGCGTGCCCAATCAATGGGTGTGCACGTGCGTGAGCTGTCGGACGACGAGCTGGGGGTATTCGCACGAATCGAGCAGCAAACCGCTGAACGCCGTAGCTTCGAATACCGTGGCGAAGCATATTTCCACCGTTTCAAGGAAGCGTTCGGCAGCAAAGCGCATTTTATGGTTGCCGAGATCCACATCGACGAATACGTAGCGGACATGACGTCCAAGCGTGAAGCGCTTTCGGCCAAGGTGGCGGCATTGACCGCCAAAAACGCCGAACACCCCACCACCAAAACCGAGCGTCAGCTGGGGGAGGAGACCCGCAATCTGGCGGCAGCCGAAAAGCGCCTGAACGAGGCGGCCGAGTTCGCCAAAGACGGGGATGTGCTGCCGGCTGCGGCATCACTATTCGTGGAGCATCCGCGCGAGGTCATCTACCTGTTCTCCGGTAGCGTCGAGCAGTACAAGCCCTTCTACGCCTCCGCGCTGATTCAGCATGACGCGATGCTGCATTTCTGCGTGGAACACGGGCTGTCTCGCTACAACTTCTACGGCATCGACGGCGTCTTTGATGATCCCGATGACGAGGGGCGTGGTGTACTGGAGTTCAAGCAGGGCTTCAACGGATATGTCGAGGAACTTCCGGGCGAGTTCGTGCTGCCGGTCAAACCGGTCGCCTATGCCATGAAGCAATTTGCGCACAAGCTGCTGTCGCGGTAAACGGACGCAGCACACAGGCCGTTCCAGAGCCCAGAGTAACGATCAGAGTAACGACAAGTAAGAAGGTTCGATTATGACGCAATCCGATGCAGGCGTCGCCTCGCTCACCCCTACCAAGATCACTCCTGCCGAGCTGGATGCGTTCTCCGCAGCTCAAGTGCAAGGTAGTTTCCAGCAGACCTCGCAGATGGCCGCCATGGGTGCGTTCAACGGTCCGGTGGACTATGTGGGTGTCAAGCGCGGTGACAAGCTGATTGCCGCCTGCTACGTGGTGTACACGCGGTCCCGTTTCGGTTTGGAAGGCTCGGTCTGGTGCGGACCGCTGTGCGATTATGACAATCCACAGGTGGTTGAGGCGATGACCGAAGCCCTGCGTCGTTCGGCCAAGGCCCATCACGCCATCAGCGTATCCTGCTGGCCGGCCGCAGTCTACCGTCTGCATGATCTGGACGGCAAGCCGACCAGCGACCCGGACACCACGATGATGGACAACATGGCCCGCTTCGGTTGGAAACATGGCGGCTTCACCGTGGGCTACGAATCCGTGGTGAACCGCTGGAACTTCGTCAAGGGGCTTGACGGCATTCATAACGAGAAGGAACTGATGGCCTCGTTCTCCAAGTACCGCCGTAAGAACATCCGCATCGCCCAGGATTCCGGTCTGCGCGTGCGCCGACTGGAACGCGGCGAACTGAGCACTTTCGTCAAGCTGTGCGATATGAGCGCCGCACGTCAAGGCTTCAAGAGCCGCGATCTGGCCTACTATGAGCGTCTGTTCGATACCTTCGGCGACCTGATCGAGTTCAAGGTGGTCGAAACCCATTTCGACGAATATCTGGACACCCTGCAATCCAAGCTGAATGCGGCCTCCAAAGACAAGCGCAACCTCGAACGCCTGCTCCAGCGCGCGCAACAGCAGCCGGAAGGCACGGCCAAGAAGGGTGCTTCCGACCCGGCAACGCTGGAAAAGCGCATCGCCACCGCAGACAAGAAGATTGCGGCGCTGGAAAAGACCATCGGCGAAGTCAATGGCATCATCGCTTCGGACGGCCCGGTCATTCCGGTGGAAGCCGGCGTCTACTTCTGGCATCCGAACGAGGTCGTCTGCCTGTCCAGCGGCGAGGACGATCGTTTCATGGATTACTACCCGTCTTCCCTAATCCACTTCGAGGCGATGCTTGACTGCATCGCCCGTGGCGTGGAGCGCTTCAACTTCTACGGCATTTCCGGTATTTTCGACGCCAACGATCCTTCCTACGGCGTCTGGCAGTTCAAGACTCGCTTCGGCGGATTCGTGGAAGAGCTTCCGGGCAAGTTCACGCTGCCGGTGGACGGACTGCGCTTCGGTGTATCCGAAGCAGCGCACAAGCTGCTGCATCGCTGACAAACAGTGGCGAGCACGGACACAGAAACAAGGCACAGGTGACGACGAGATGAGCGCGACTGCGAATCGAACAGATACGACGTATACGTTTGGCGTGATTACGCCCGAAGAGCTCGACCGGCTTTCCGAAGCCACAAGCCAGGGCAGCTTCCAGCAATGGTCCGGGCAGGTCCGTCTTGCCAAGATTCGTGGGCATGAAGCCGAATGCGTTGGCGTGTGCGACGCATCCGGCAATCTGGTAACCGGCTGCGTGATTCTGTACCTCAATGGTCGTTTCGGTGCAGATGGCTCCGTATATTTCGGCCCCATCGGCATTAGCGATGATCCGGCTCTGCTGCGGGCCATAACCGAGGCGATTTGCGAATCAGCCCGTCGCCACCATGCTGTTTCCGTGGCATGCTGGCCTAACGTCGCCTACCGTCTGTATTCCTCGGACGGGCAGCCCGACGGCGAGCCGGACGATGCACTACTGGCCGGATTCGCCGATGCCGGCTGGACGCATGGCGGATTCCATACCGGTTATGACGTGGTCTGTCAATGGATGTACGTCAAGGATCTCACCGGCATCACCAACGGCAAGGAACTGCTGGCGTCATTCGGCAAACGTGCTCAGTGGAGTGTCAAGCGGGCGCAGTCGATGGGTGTGCACGTTCGTGAGATCGGCCCCGACGAGTTCGACGTGTTCGCCGATATCGAACGGCGGACCGGTGAACGCCGCGGGTTCGCGACGCGCGGCGCGGACTATTTCCGCCAGTTCAAGCAGGCGTATGGCGCAGATGCGCATTTCATGCTCGCGGAAATCCACATCGCCGAATATGTGGCGGATATGACCGCCAAGCGTGAGGCGTTGCAGGCCAAGGTAGCTCGATTGCAGGCGAAATACGATGAACGTCCGACCACGCGTATCGAACGTCAGCTGGGGGAGGAATCGCGCAATCTCGCGGCCGCCGACAAGCGTCTGGCTGAGGTGGAGGGATATGCCAGGAAGGGCGATGTGCTGCCGGCGGCGGCTTCAATGTTCGTCAGTCACCCCAATGAGGTGGTCTATCAGTATTCCGGTTCGTTGGAGGAGTACAAGCCGTTCTACGCCTCGGCGCTGATTCAGTACGAAGCGATGCTGCATCTGTGTGTGGAGAAGGGCGTGCCCCGCTACAACTTCTACGGCATTTCCGGCGTGTGCGACGACCCGATCTATCAGTGCAGCCGCTCGCTCG
>OGYG01002075.1_pt1 | contig 10625 bp, 12 predicted proteins | sample 1576481 | NCBI WGS metagenome assembly OGYG01 (sample SAMEA3541497, study PRJEB24748) | human gut metagenome | biome: human gut; feature: human-associated habitat; material: faeces | place: China | collected 2012 | reverse complement strand
TATGAAATTCGCAGTGTAGTTTTGTGCAATTTTTCAAATTTGCTCATTTATAGCTGTATACTAAAAAACAGGAGGTGATATCACGATATGAAGAATCCCTTATGGACCAGAAATTTTTCTCTGTTGATTGCAGCTACAACTTTTGGATGTATGGGAGGAATTGTGGGCAATTTCGCATTGTCATTTCTTGTTTTTGATGAAACTGGAAGCACCTTTGCATCTGCTCTTGTAATCGCAATCCAATTGATCCCCAATTTTTTAATCCCACTGTTGGTTGCTCCCTGGATGGACCGCTTTCCCAGAAAACCATTTCTTGTATTTGGAGATTTCATCAATGGAATCTTTTATGCTCTTATGGGAATCTATTTGCTGTTTTTCGACTTTTCATACGTTGGTTATCTTGGATATTCTTTGCTTCTTGCTACACTGGGAAGTCTGGATGAACTGGCATATAACAGTATTTTTCCAAAGATCATACCAAGTGGAATGGAACAAAAAGGATATGCCATTTCTTCCATGTTATATCCCCTACTGCGTGTGATCATGCTGCCTCTGGCTGCAGTACTTATGGATACGATCGGTATGCCGTGGCTTTTTATCGGACAAGGATTATTTTCCATATGTGCTGCACTCATTGAAAACACAATTCAGTTGACGGAAGAAACACGTGTGTGTGAAAAAACATTTTCTTTTCAGGTATGGAAAGAAGATCTTCAAGAAGTTCTCCGCTATTTTAAAAAAGAACGTGGATTACAGGCTATTTACTACTATATGGCAGCCACAAATGGGGTCGCTTCCGGATATGCTCCCATTCTGGTCGCATTTTTCCGTACCGCCCCCGGAATGTCCGCCGCACTTTATTCTTTATTTTCCATTGCTGAATTTTTAGGACGCACCATCGGCGGAGTGGTGCAGTACCGGATTGAAATTCCAAAAAAGAAAAAATTCTACGTTACTTTTGCAGTCTATACCTTTTACGAATGCATGGATCTTATTCTGCTTTGGCTTCCATATCCTCTTATGCTCGTAAACCGTGCCTTTGCCGGTTTTCTCGGAACAAACAGCGCCACCTTACGTGTTGCCGCCGTCCAGTCTTACATTCCGGAATCCATGCGCGCCAGAATCAATGCATTTGAAAATATGATTCTGATGGCTGTCAGCAGCATCCTTTCTGTAATTGTAGGAGCTACTGCTGAAATCTTGGATTATCGGCTCTGCATGTCTTTTTTTGCTGCATGCTCTCTTCTCATCTGTTTCTGCACAATTTTCAGATGCCGGGCTGATGTAAAAAAGGTCTATGAAACAGACAAAAACCTCTCAGGAGCCGACTGACTCCCAAGAGGTTCTTTGTTTCGTTTTATTTTAGTATGTAGTAAATCCACCATCACTTGCAACAATGGAACCTGTAATGTGTCTTGCCTCATCACTTGCAAAATACAAAATCGTTGCTGCCTGCTCTTCCGGTGTCGCATTTTTCTTCTGCAACGTCTCTGTCTTTCCAGACAACATAGAATTCTTCAGCCATTCCATCGGATCTTTTCCCTGTGCTGCAATCTCTGCCATTCTCGTCTTAATATCTGCTGAACTTCTCTCTGTAAGCGGAGTATCTGTTCCTGCAGGGCAAATCGCATTACACGTAATTCCTTTTGTAGCATAGTCCACTGCCACTGCTTTTGTCAGTCCACTGACTGCATGCTTACTTGCAACATAAGCTGCTGCGGAAGGGAATCCACGCATTCCCGCAACACTGGACACGTTCACGATGGCTCCACCTGATGGCTGCATCAGCTTTACTTCTTCTCTGCAGCAGAAGAAACAAGAATTCAAATTTGCATCAATTACCTGGAACCAGTCATCATCCTCCAGTTCTTCTACCGTCTTAGAAGCACCAACGATTCCCGCATTATTCACTGCAACATCAAGTTTTCCGTATTTTTCCTGGATTTCTGCAAAAAGTGCCTTTACTGCATCTTTGTTGCTGACGTCACATTTCATGAATTCTCCTTTTCCACCAGCTTCTTCCATTGCTGCTACAACAGCCGCTCCACGCTCTTCGTTGCGCCCCACCGCAACAACTGTTGCACCTTCTTTTGCTGCGCGAATTGCAACCGCTCTTCCAATTCCGGAAGTAGCTCCTGTTACCAGCATAATTTTCTCATCAAAACGTCCCATAATAAAACCTCCAAAATTCATTCAATAGTGCTACTATATCACAATCCGGCAACGCTTTCTATGAAATTTGTATAAAATTTTGTATTTTTGGGTTTTTTAGTTTGTCGTTTTGACGATTACCATAAATTCAGCAGATGCTGCATACTGAGCGTTACCACGGTAATGCCAAGCCAACATGCCATTCCCATTAAAATTGGCTTTCCGCCACCTTTAATCAATTTCACTACGTTCGTATGAAATCCAATTGCTCCCATTGCCATGATGATGAAAAATTTAGAAAGTTCTTTTAATGGCTGAAAAACTTCTGCCGGTACTCCTGCTGCTGTTGCTGCTGTCGTAATCAGACTTGCTCCGATAAAAAACAGGATAAAAAATGGAAACACTTTCTTCAGAGACACTTTTTCTCCGCTTTCTGTTTCAGCCTTCCGCGCCCTGCGTAATGCAAGTACCAATGTGATTGGGATAATCGCCAATGTTCTGGTGAGCTTTACTGTCACCGCCTTATCCAGTGTCTGGCTTCCCAGATGATACATGCTGTCCCACGTAGAAGCCGCTGCAGTTACAGAAGAGGTATCATTCACCGCAGTCCCTGCAAAAATCCCAAATGCTTCCCCGGATGTTGTTGAAAATCCAAGCGCTGTTCCCAGTACCGGAAAAATCAACGCTGCCAGAATATTAAACAAAAAAATCACCGAAATTGCCTGTGCTACTTCTTCTTCATCCGCATCGATAACCGGAGCTGTTGCTGCGATCGCTGATCCCCCACAAATCGAAGATCCCACCCCAACCAGTGTAGAGATTTTTTCCGGAATGTTCATTGTGCGATGCAAAATATAAGAAATCACCAATGATGTTGTAATGGTGCACACAATAATCGGCAAAGACTGTTTTCCCGTCTCCATCACAACCTCCAAATTGAGTCCGAATCCAAGAAGTACAACGGCATATTGCAATATTTTCTTCGAAGTATATTTTATGCCACATTCCAGTGAATCCCGTTTTTTAATCACCAATGCAAGTATCATTCCAATTAAAATTGCAAACACTGGTCCACCGACGACCGGAAACAATTTTCCCAAAACAGCTGAAGGCACTGCCAAAGCCAGACAAAAAAGTAATCCCTTCCCGTTTTTCTTTATAAAGTCCATATTTGCCTCCTATCGTGCTGCATGAATTGCTGCAATCGTTCCATCTGCTACTGCTGTAGATACTTGTCGTACCTGTTTTACACGAATGTCACCAACTGCATATACACCGGGTATTTCCGTCTGCATATTTTCATCTGTCGGAAGAAATCCATTGTCCAACCTGATCTCATTATATAATTCTGTATTCGGAACCGTACCTGCATACACAAAAATTCCACATCCCGAATCTTCAATTATCTCAATTGCTCCTGTTTTCTCATCCAAGATTTCTAATGACTCTACTTTTTCCACTCCGTACACAGCATGAAGTCTGGCGTGAAGCCGTAATTCAATGTTTGGGGTATGTGCTACTTTTTCCTGAAATTGTGCAATGCATCCCAACGTTTCTTCAAAATGGATGATTGTTACTTTTTCTGCAACCCCCGCCAGATACAGTGCTTCTTTTACCGCTCCATCTGCACCTCCGATCACATATACATGTTTTCCACGATACTTCATTGCATCTTTTGCTGCATTCATTCCGATTCCTCGTCCTGCCAGTTCTATTTCTCCCGGAATCCCCAGTTTTCTTGGTGATGTACCATTCGCTAAAATTACCTTCTTCGCACAATAACATTCTTTCTCTGTATAAATCCTTTTTTCCACCCCGGCCAATTCTACTTTTTTCACCTCGGTCTTCAGAATTTCTACCCCTGCATTTTCCGCCTGTTTCCTCAGGCGCTTTGCAAAGCTTTCCCCGGTTTCTCCCTCTACAATTGCCGCATAATGTGTGACAGCGGACACTTTTCGAATCAGTCCTCCGACCTGATTTTTTTCTAAAATTAGTGTTTTTTGTCCTCTGCTCACTGCATAAATTCCTGCACTGATTCCTGCCGGTCCTGCTCCTATGATTATAACATCATACATTTTCATATCCTCCTGTTTTTCGCCTTCCTCATTTTACTTTTCCCTGTTTTCATATATACTATAAATCGCTCCTATTATTTTGTAAAATTATAAGTATTGATTATATGATAAATATTTGTTATGATTTAAGTATAAACACATCTGAAAAAGGAGAAACAATTATGTTGGATTTTCGCATGGAAACATTTCTGACTGTATGCAACGATATGAACTTTACACATGCTGCCGAGCATCTGAATCTGACACAGCCCGCAGTTTCCCAGCATATCAAACATCTGGAAAAGACCTACGGTACCGAACTTTTTATAAGAGATAAGAAAAAGCTCAGACTAACTCCTGCCGGAGAAATCTTACGTTCTGCTCTGGAAACCATGAGAAATGATGAAAATACGTTAAAAAAACGGATGCAGGAAAGTATAGAAGGAAAAAAAGTTCTGACCTTTGGCGTAACAATGACCATTGGCGAATATGCGATCGTACCTGCTCTTTCCCGTTTTATCAAAACACATCCGGATATGGATTTTCACATCCGATATGGCAACACGCAGACCCTTCTCACCTATCTTCACGAAGGAACGATCGATTTTGCAATTGTGGAAGGATATTTTAGCGGTGATCATTACGAGACACGTGTCTACAAAGCAGAAAAATACATTGCTGTTGCCTCCGCCCATCACACATTTTCAAAACCAGTACACAATCTCCGAGACCTGACATCTGAACGTCTCCTGATTCGAGAACACGGCTCTGGTACCCGGGCAATCCTGACCAAAACACTGGCATTGAAAAATATGTCTGTCAAAGACTTCCGACATCTTGTGGAAATCGAAAACATCCACACGATCGTCACTCTGTTAAAAGAAGATTGTGGAATATCCTTCCTCTACAAAGCTGCTGTCGAGCAGGAATTAAAAAAAGGAACCCTGGTGCAGATTCCTCTTTCCGACTTTATGGTCATGCATGATTTTACATTTTTATGGAATAAAGACAGTGTTTTTTCTCAGGAATACGAGTCTATTTTTCATGACTTGTGTGAGAATTAGCATTTTGTATGCCTTTTTAACTCCATTTCAAAATATTCCTCTACCCCTCATCTTCTAATGCTTCTATGGATTCCACATATTCTGGAAACCGAATTTTTTGCATAAGACCAATGATCTGACCTGATAAAACAACTGTCAGAAGTGAGTATGTAATTCTGCTCACCGGAATATAGGTAAGAGAAATCAGCAATACAACCAGATCACTGATCAAATAAATCCATTGAATATCCAATGGAAGTACTCGTTCCAAACTCATTGCAAGCGCATCATCTCCTGTCGGCGCTCCACCGACTCGAACACACAAACCTACACTGATCCCTACAAACAGCGCTCCCACAACTGCTGCCAAAAGTGGTTTTTCGCCAATGTTTGGAAATAGTGAATCAAACTGTTCAAAGATTCTATAAAAAACAGAAAATCCAATAGAAGAAATAAAAGAATATATAAGAAAACGTTTTCCCAGCAATTTCCACCCCAAAAAGTAGCACAATATCGTCAGCACAAAACCGGAAACAGATGGAGAAATGCCAAACCAATATTCCAGAAGGAGTGTTAATCCTAAGATTCCTCCCTCTGTAACATTCGACATTGAATGAATATTATAAAGTCCAAACGCTAGTATTGCACTTCCTAGTAATAAAAGTAATACGGATGACAATTTAATTTCCTTCAAAATTGAGCGCATTTTAAAAATCCTTTCTACACTTTTTTATTAAATCTATAAATTGATTATAAACTCTGGTATAATACTAGAGTCAAGGAGGGAAGTTAGGTATATGAAAAAATTTTTTAAAATCGGTGAAATTTCCAAACTATATGGAATTGGTGTAGATTCTATTCGTTATTACGAAGAAATTGGAATTATCAAACCGGAACGATCTGAATCCGGATATCGACATTATAGTATCCACGATATCTGGAGACTCAATGTGATCCGTGATCTGCGCTCTATTGGATTTACAATGGAACAAATCCGCGAATATCTGGAGCATCACACAGTTTCCTCTTCACTTTCTATGTTAGAAGACGAAAAAGAAGCTATTACCAAACAAATGCAACACTTACAAAAACTGCAAAAAAACGTAGAGCACAGACTAAACACCATTCATTCGGCATTCTCTCTGCCCCTGGATGAAATCCACTTAATGACACTTCCCCCTCGTCATTGTCATCGCCTCTTCGAAGGATACAAACACGAAGAAGAAATGGATTTTCTGATGAAACAACTTATCAACTTAAATCAAAATCGATTGTATATCATTGGCAGCAATCAAATGGGAACTATGATTTCGCTCCCCTCTCTACTAAAGAAAAAAACACTTTCCTATCAATCTGTTTTTCTTATTGACGAAGAAGGATCCGATCTCATTGATGGTGGTGATTATCTCTGCGTAACATATCGTGGAAATTATGAACAAAGTGCTTACTGGGGACAACAGCTCGCACAGTATGCACACGCCCACAAATTCAAGATACGTGGAGATCTGTTAGAAATTCTTTGGATTGATATCCACACAACTTCTGATGAATCCGAATATATCACACAATTACAACTTCCCATTGCATAAAATGCATTTCTCATTTTTGCATGCTTTATTCTTATATTCCTCATCAGTAACCAGTTCACACCATTCATTTGAAGTATCTTCTCCCGATACTTCGATCGCCAAATCAATCTTATAATGTTCCTACCCATTCAGCGATTTGCTGTTTGACTACATTATGAAATATCTTTCCTTCTGTAATCACGCTGTCCGGTGCAGAAGTCTGCAATTCTCTTGCCGTATTTCCAAATCCACTTCCACCGGAAGTAGCAAACAAAATGATCTTTTTACCTGAAAAATTATATTTTTCCAAAAAGTATTTACGATTGTCGGTGCTACATACCACCAGATTGGAAATCCTAAAATGATTTCATCATAGGCATTGATTTCTTCTATCATCTTATTTACTGCCTGCGAATAAGGAATATTTCTTCTCCAGGCAATCACGCAGTTTGCAGTAATTTCCGGATAAAGCCTTCCCTGCACAAGAGCAAGCGGGTCATCAGGACAAACTCCTACTACCCAATGGTCACTGTCTTTCATCCTGATATAATCAAATCCTTCTTATTGTATGCATTGTAACAAAAACTCCCCAGAACCGAAGTCCTGAGGAGTCGAAAAATCTTTTGAAATTGTATGTTCTGAAACGTATGATTAACGTTTAGGTAACTGAGAACGCTTGATTTTACTGGATTCTTGGAATGTGTTGTTTCAAACACGTTACAAACGCAGGACTTCTCATTACTCCTCAGGACACCTTAAAACTACATATGTTCAATATAAAATTCATCCTGACAACTCCGCCCCTCATTTTTTAATAGTAATTTATGCTCGTCATAGGAACGCATTCCATTCACACGAAGTATTTCTCCTATATTCTGTCTGCTACTTGGAATGATTCTGCTCTGTACCCAACGCATACTCCAGTCTGAATTCATGGTTCGAATACCTTTTTTTAAAAATAGCGACATCATAAACGGTGCTTCCTTAGGAGTAACATTTTCCGGAATATCTATTGTGTATTTCTTTGTTCTCTCATCATAATTTAATATTCCGACGATTTTATTTCTATTATTTCTCTTGATTGCGTACCTGTTCAAAAAAACACCACCTTTTCCAAATCATTTCCCAGATTTTCTCCCTATGAATCTCTGATAAAACATGATCTATACCGTTGAAAATATAATCCTGATCTTCTATCTTCAGTTTCCAAATCTGTAAATCATATTCTTTTGGTATCAATGACAGATTATACTCCAGAGATTTTGAACCGATATAATTATTAACCGAAAAATCTCTCATCACGTCTATTTCTTTCAGAAGTTTTTCATCACCATATGTTGAAAACAATAACGATACTCCCTGATCAAACAAAGGCGCCATTCTCACACTGTCTTCTTCATCATTTCTTAACACTTCCAGATTGCTTCCGTGCCGATCTCTATTAGCAATCAAATAATCAATACAGAACATCTGGTACATATATAATCCCCAACCGTTTCTTATTGCAAACTCTAATGGAGATTCATTATCTTCTTTTTGCAAATCATAATACAAATCATACGCCAACTTTTCTTCATTATCCTTACGAAAGTTTTCTGAAACAGAAACCCATGTTTCTTGTTCTTTACCATCAATAACAATCCTTGCATGTATCAGTTTATACTTCACATGCGGAATTCTCAAAATATCCATCACCCGGCTTACAATCAATTCGTTGACACACTCATGACCAAACACCCCTCGATAACTATCATAGTTCGATAATTTGTAATATAATCTTTTCCCATTCACTTCTTCATACGCTTTCAGAAAGCACCCCGGAGTTCCCGGTGACATTTTTCTTGCCGCCCAGTCCAGATGTTTCATATCCTGTAACTCACAAATAATATCCTGCATTATGCCACCTCATCTCAAAGATTTTATTGTTCATCTGGCTCAAATTGATCCGGATATCTGTCACTTCCCTCATATCCGCACACACCCATTCTGGGAGAATTACAAACAGGCAATAAAAATTCCGGCTCATAATCTTCTCCCTCTTCATCATTTTCCGCCTCTAAACACTCATCACACCAAAAAGGTGCTCCTTCATAATAGCCTTCTGGATTAACCCATTTCGCCTCATTTTGCCCGCAGTTACTACAGAGAATTTTAGGAGGATTATTTCTTGATAGAATTACAATGTCATTATTCTTTTTTTCTCCATCGCGGCAGCTATGTATACTTAATACCAGTTCTGTGGTTGAACCAAAATCATATTCATACAAAAAGTTATCGCCGACATCTACAACGTCTTTTAAGCGATAATTCATATTTCTGGAAGGTCTTCCCCAAAAGGCGTCCGTATCCGGATTGCTTTCATATTGCTCCTCATGAATCGTAAATGCACTCAGATGTCCACAACATTCTACCCATATGTCACGGATAAACACATCCAATTCTTTTAGCGTAGTATTCTCGCTTACTTCTACAATTAACCAATAATCTTTTCGATATTTTCCAGTAATAACAACCTGAAAATATCGGCATCTTCTTTTCTCTTTTTCTTCAGCAAACTTTGCGCTTCTCTTTTTGCACGCCTGCAAATGTCGAAGCATCCCGCCTTTTGTATACTCTTTTCCGCAATACTTACATAATCCTTTTGTTTGAACCGCCATTCTTTTTTCTCCAATCTATCTGTTTTTTCGTACAACAGTATCCAACGTTTTTCCTATAACAAGTATACCATTATCTTATTAAAAAATACATAGAAAAAACTCCCCAGAACCGAAGTTCTGAGGAGTCGAAAAATCTTTTTGAAATTGTACGTTCCGAAAACGTATGATTAACGTTTAGATAACCGAGAAACGCCGGAAAATTAGGGATTACACGGAAATTTGTTGCAGATGTGTTACAAACTCAGAGCATCTCACAGCGATTGAGGACACCTCTCTTTTTTCCCGAGTGCTGATCAATACCCGGAAGCTTAATCAGTCTGCTTTCTAACATTCGAACTCCACTTTTATATTTGTACGCTTACAATTAATGTGAATTATCAGTTCGTTTTTTGTATTATTTTTATCATTTTATATGCACTATCCATTTCGTCTATAATATTTATGTAGCCAAAATGTAGCCACCGTTTTTTATTCACCTCATTTATCTGTTAACGAATTTTCTATTCACAATAAATTTCATCTGATGGCTTACGCGGCTTTTTCTATCAATATAATGCTACTTTACTTTTCAGTGTCCCAAGCGCTTTCCACCCTTATGTATGGATTCACGCCGGTATTTACTTCAATTACATCAGTTATTTTGCTTTACTGATTTTCTGTTGCCAAAATGTTGCCACAAAATCAATTACAATACTTACTCTAAATACGCCCTCATATTTATTCGAACTCGCAGAGTCTGGTTTGATTCAGATTATTTCAATACAGTTATCTATACTATTGCGTATTGATAAACCACACCTTTTCCACACATTATTTTTCGTTTCACATATTTTTAGTACCAATCCAGTACCATTGCATTTTTTCATTATTGCGTGTAGTTCCGGTGGCTTGCAGGTTCGTTTGCCATTCACAGAATAAATTTCTGTCGGTTTGCAAGTCCACCTATGGAAATTATAATCTCCAAGCGATATTTCTGCAAGGAAAAATTTTGTGGTACTAATCGTTAGTACCACGATTGTTTTCTATGTACTGAGCGAAATCAATTACCTTTGCTGGCTTTCTCTTAGCAGCAATCCCTAGTGCACTGTATTGTTGATATTTAACTAAATATTTATAGCTATTATAGCCGCTTCATGTTAAAATAAAAGAAAA
>OGYG01002073.1_pt1 | contig 10630 bp, 10 predicted proteins | sample 1576481 | NCBI WGS metagenome assembly OGYG01 (sample SAMEA3541497, study PRJEB24748) | human gut metagenome | biome: human gut; feature: human-associated habitat; material: faeces | place: China | collected 2012 | reverse complement strand
CTCCCAATCTTATGAATTTTCTGAGCGATGGCTTGGGCAACACGACCTGAAACGCCAGTATCAACCTCATCAAAGACGATACTTGTTTTGTCTTCTTTGCGGGCAAAGGCTGACTTAATCGCTAACATGAGTCGAGATAATTCTCCTCCTGAAGCAACCTTAACAAGCGGTTTAAAGCCTTCACCTGGATTGGTTGAGATGTAAAACTCAACCTGCTCATTACCATCACGGTTAAATTTCCCTTTAGTAAAGGTAACTTTAAAATCAGCCTTATCCATGTAAAGGTCGCATAACTCGTTCTTAATCTCAGCTTCAAGGGCTGTAGCAATTTGATGACGTGCCGTTTGTAGGGTCTCTGCAGACGCAAGCAGGTCTTTTTCAAGTTGCTTAAGCTCTTGTTCCATGGCATCTGACGAGCTAGAGTTGCCAGTCAGAAGATTATATTCTTTGCTTGAATTTTCCAGATAATCCAAGACATCATCAACAGTCCCACCATATTTACGAGTAATGGCATTAATGGTATCTAAGCGGTGTTCAATCTCTTGCAGACGCCCAGCATCAAAGTCCAAATTATCCAAAAGGTCACCTAATTGCTTAGTGACATCTTCCAAAACATAATAGGCTTCTGAGAGGTTACCTGAGAGCTCTTTGTAATCTGGGTCATACTCTTCAAGAGATTGAAGATCATTCATAGCAGAACGGACATTTGAAAGACTTGAAAAATCTTCATTATCCAGCATGACATAGGCATTGGTTAAGGTATCCGCAATCTGCTTATGGTTAAGAAGTTTGTCTCGCTCCTTCATCAATGCCAAATCTTCTCCTGATTTTAGAGAGACTGCTTCAATTTCTGCAATCTGAAAAGCCAGCATTTCAATTCGAGCCTTATGCTCCTGCTCATTTTTCTGCTTTTCAAGAACGGCTTTTCTTAACTCACGATAGCGGTCAAAATACTCTTGGTACTCTTTCTTAGTCTGGAAAAATTCCTTGTCACCAAAGGCATCAAGCATGGTAATATGCAGAGCAGGCTTCATAAGCTCTTCCTGGTCATGTTGTCCATGGATATCTACCAAGAAGTGCCCAACGGCTTTAAGCGTCGTTAAATTGACCATCTGTCCATTGATACGACTAACACTTCTACCATTTTGGAAGATTTCACGACGGATAATCAATTCATCCTCGACAGGAATCCCATTATCTTCCAAGATACTAACCAAGGCAGGATTTTGTTCGATTGAAAAGAAGCCCTGAATTTCAGCCTTAGATGCTGAATGACGGACGACTTCGCTAGAAGCACGTGCGCCCAACATAAGATTCATGGCATCTATAATAATGGACTTACCAGCACCTGTTTCACCAGTAAGGACGGTCATACCATTCTCAAAGTTTAGAGAAATCTCTTCAATAATTGCGAAATTCTTTATCGTAATTTCGAGAAGCATAGGCCCTCCTATTCTTCAACCCACTTAATGATTTGCCCCTGTAGTTCGATGGCTGCTAACTCTGACTGAGCCACTAAAAAGAGGGTATCATCGTCAGCAATGACACTAAAAATCAAATGCTTGTACTCATCCAAAAGAATCTTCTTGATGAGGCGGCTAGTCCCAGGTTGAACAACGATATTCATAAAGGCATGTTGGCGATCAACACGCAACAAGCGACGAGTCGAAACAGAGGTTCCACCTACTCGTCTAGGAGCAGTTGAGAGCCCATAGATGTATGAACCGTCTTCCGTTGGTACCTTGGTAATACCAATTTCATTGATATCACGCGATACTGTCGCCTGAGTAGCCTTCCATCCCTCATTTTGGAGTAATTTTACCAATTCTCCCTGAGTCGTAATTTTATTTTCTTGGACAATCTTTCGGATCAACTCCAAACGATCATTCTTCTTCATTCTTTTTAAACTCCTTATGTGCTTGTGCTACAACTTTCTTAATAGAGGTTTGAGCATCATTTTGAGGAGAATTTGTCTTCTCCAAGTGTGCGAGAAACTCAATGTTACCATGACCACCTTGGATAGGTGAAAAGTCCAGTCCCTTAACTGAAAAGCCATAGTCAACCGCAAAGGCTGTCACTGTTTCTAACACTTTTTCATGGACACTGCTCTCACGGACAATCCCGTTTTTCCCAATTTGTTCACGGCCCGCCTCAAATTGTGGTTTCACAAGAGCAACTACTTGCCCTCCATCAACCAATATCTTAGCTAAGGCCGGCAGAATCAGATTAAGAGAGATGAAGCTGACATCAATTGATGCAAAAGACGGTAACCCTTCTGTGAAATCAACAGGTTCCGCATAACGGAAATTATATTGCTCCATGGAACGAACACGCTCATCTTGACGTAATTTCCAAACCAACTGATTGGTGCCGACATCCACAGCATAAACCAGTTTAGCCCCATTTTGAAGCATAACATCAGTAAACCCACCTGTTGAAGCTCCGATATCGATGGTCGTCATGTCTTCAACTGACAGATTGAATACTTCCAAAGCTTTTTCAAGTTTGAGTCCTCCACGGCTCACATACTTGAGTTTTTCTCCTTTAAGCTTCAACTCTGTACCGTCGTCGATTTTTTCACCGGGTTTATCGTAACGTTCACCATTGATAACATTAACAACTAAACCAGCCATAACGCCACGTTTAGCTTGTTCTCGTGTTTCAAAAAGGCCTTGTTTATAAGCCAAAACGTCTACTCTTTCCTTAGGCATGGAGTCGTAACCTTTCTATGATTTCTATAATACTGTCTTTCTTGAAACCTTGGGTCTCAGCTAGATTTTGGAAAATAGCCTCAGCTTTATTAAGTGATTCCTCGAGGATAGCATGTGATTTTTCCAGACCAAGAAGAGCCGGATAAGTTGATTTTCCAGCAACTATATCTTTTCCAGGTGTCTTCCCAAGTTCTTCGAAATCAGCAGTCACATCCAAAATATCATCACGTACTTGAAAGGCAAGACCAATCAAGCGACCAGCTTCTTGAAGATTTTCCAAGACCTGTTGATCTTTTTGAGCAACAATACCAGCCGCTACAAAAGGAAAGGTTAAAAGCTTACCTGTCTTATTCTCATGAATCTTAGCCAGTTGCGATAAATCAAGTTCCTGACCTTCACCCTTCATATCCAACATCTGTCCACCTACCATACCGAAGGTACCTGAAGAATGAGACAATGCTTGAATCAATTGAACTCGAATTTCTGCTGATAGGTCTGTTTGAGCCAGGAGATCAAATGGATCCAAAAAGAGAGAATCTCCAGCCAAGATTGCCGTTGCTTCATCAAATTTCTTATGGTTGGTTAAACGCCCTCGACGGTAATCATCATCGTCCATGGCCGGCAGATCGTCGTGAATAAGACTTCCAGTATGAATCATTTCAAGACTTGCTGCGACATCGAAATGACTAGGAGTAAGCTCTAAACCAAAACCTTCAAGTAAATCTAAGAAAATCAGTGGACGAATACGCTTGCCTCCACTATCAACTGAATAAAGGATAGCAGTGATTAAATCACTTGATACAGGAAGATTCTTTTTTTGGTAGTAATCACGGATAGCCTCATCAATTTTATTTAGCTTGCTCATTAGGCATCCATTTCCGTTTCTGTACCATCTGCTTGCATGACCTTAACTAGTGTTTTTTCGGCATCTTCCAAGGTCTTCTGCAAATCTTTAGACAAGGCCATACCTTTTTGGAACTCAGCAATAGCATCCTCAAGAGCAACATCACCTGTTTCGAGCTTAGTGACGATGGCTTCTAAGTCCTGTAAATTTTCCTCAAATGTTTTTTTAGTTGACATTTTTCACCTCTACTTCTAGTTCTCCATCTCTCATTTGGACGGTTAATTGATCACCTTCGGTAATATTCTTAGTACTTGTTAAAGGTTTATCATCTTTCTTGACAATGGCATAGCCCCTTGCAACAATACGGCTAGTATCTAGAGACAATAAGGCATCCTGTGCCTTTTCTAATCTCACACGCTTACCATTAATAGTATTCTTGGTTGTAGTCACCAATAAACGTTGTAAAGACTCTCGACGGTCTTGGTAGTTCTGAACACTAGTTAGAATATTTAAGCCTTGTAATCGTTGTCTCAAAAGTTCCGCTTCTTTTTGTTTTCGCTCGAAATCTTGACTCATGAAGGTTTCAAGCCTTGTTGTTAGTCGATCCAACTTTTGTAGATAACCATCGTAAAGGCGTTCAGGTTGTCTAAAGACAACAGATTGTGACAATTTGGCCAAGCGTTCCTGATTATATTGTATACGTCTCAAACAGGCTTGATAGGCTCTATTTTGTCTTTCACGAATCCAAACCAAGGTATCAGCCTTTGATACCGGAGTCGCAAGTTCTGCCGCTGCTGTAGGCGTAGCAGCTCTACGATCTGCAACAAAGTCAGCCAAAGTCGTATCTGTTTCGTGACCAACGCTTGAAATCACAGGTAGGCGACTCTCAAAAATCGACTGAACTACAATTTCCTCGTTAAAAGCCCAGAGGTCTTCAATAGAACCTCCACCACGACCAACGATAAGTAAATCTAGGTCATCCCTTTGATTGGCTTTTTGGATATTTTCAGCAATCTCCTGTGCAGCTCCTTCACCTTGAACCTTGGTTGGGAAAAGTAAGATTTCTACCCCAGGAAAACGACGACTAACGGTCGTAATAATATCTCGAATAACCGCACCACTAGGACTAGTGACAACCCCAATTTTTTTGACAAAATTAGGCAGAGCTTGCTTATGACGATCATCAAAGTAGCCTTCTGCAGTCAATTTTTTACGAAGCTGTTCAAACTGGATGGCCAAAGCCCCAATACCATCTGGCTCTGCCTTCTCGATAATAATGGAATAAGAACCACTAGGCTCATAAATCTGGACACGACCAACGACATTGATCTTCATCCCTTCTTCGAGTTCAAAACCAAGTTTTTTGAAAACTCCAGCCCAAATCGTCGCCTGAATAACAGCTCCTTCATCCTTAAGCGAAAAATATTGGTGACTCGGACGTCGACGAAAATTGGAAACCTGCCCCGTCAAATATACCCTCTCTAAATAAGGATCACGGTCAAATTTCATTTTCAAATATTTGGTTAAGGATGTGACCGATAAATAGTCTGACACGACAACTCTCCTTTATTTAAGCTATCCTTGAAAACCTGAAGACATTAAAAAAGTTCTGCAGAACTATCATCCCCAAATCTTCTCAGTCGGCTTTTTAATTGTATACACGATTACTTAAAATTATACCAAAAAAGACTGTCAAAAGACAGTCTCAACCACCATTGTCAGGTGTTTTATATAGTTTCATTAATCGGTTGTATATTTTTTTGAAACGACGTCCCAAGAATCGCTTGAACCGTCAATACCACCATAGGCTTCGAGTTGTCCCTTCTTATCTACACGGAAAAGAAGAACATCATTACCATAGGCATCATAAAGTTGAGCATAAACTAGATTATCATCATCATCCGTCCATGAATAGACTTTCCAACCTAGATTCTTATAATTTTCTCCAGTTGACCCTTGTTCTTTAGCATAGGTAGAAACAACCCAGTCTTCTAACTGCTGGTCAGACAAGGATGAGGTATCAACTTGAGAGGATTGATTATCTGATGATGCTGCTGCTTGTTCCTTACTTTTAGCTAACTGACCATTTTTCCATGGATTTGTTACACTCTCTTTTTGGTTATTACTATACCACATCAAGGTAACCACAGGAATAACCACTGCAAGTACTGCAACAACTCCAATTACCCATCTAATGATTTTAGGATCTTTGAGTTTATCAAAACTCGAAACTTTTCTTCCCTTTGTAGTTTCATTTTTACGACGTCTAAATTCGCTCACAGCTTTTTCCTCTTTTTCTTGAAAGTAGTCCCTTTTTTTCTTTTCCTCTTGTTCCAAGAGTTTTTGCACTTCCCTACGACCCTGCGGATCACTCGTTTGAGCCAATGAAATCTGCAACTGAAAAATACGATTATCCAAAGCTTGCTCATATTCTTTGGCTGCTTCTCTATCACCATTATCAGCTAAGGCTCTCAGATACTCTTCATTACTGAATTCAGCCATTCACTATATCGCTCCTGCTTCTAAATCGTTTCTTCTATTTTCTTAAAGCCTGAGACTTTTGTCAAGTTACTAGTTTGTAACAAATTCTTACAGCTGTAAAAAGCCGAAGAAAGTCACATTCTCCAGCTTATTTCTTGGTTGTTTCTTTATAATACTTACAATAACTTTGAAGAGGACATGTCTGGCATTTAGGATTCTTAGCCAAGCAATGATAACGTCCAAAGAAAATCATACGGTGATGACTGATAATCCAATCCCTCTTTGGGATTTTCTTCATCAGTTCTGCTTCAATTTCCTCTACACTAGCATCCTCTGGTACGATATTTAGCCTTTTAGATACACGTGAGACATGCGTATCTACAGCAATAGAAGGGATGCCATAGACTTCAGCCAATACTACGTTAGCTGTTTTTCGTCCCACACCAGGTAGACTTTCCAATTCCTTATGCGTTTTCGGAACCTGTCCATCAAAATTCATTAAAACAGCTCTAGCAGTCTTGATGATGTTCTTTGCCTTATTCTTATAAAGACCGATTGTTCGCAAACACATCTCAACATCATCGAGATTAGCAGAAGCTAAATCCTCAATTTCTGGATAACGCGCCCACAAGCCTGGTGTAATCTTATTAACAGCCTTATCAGTTGTCTGGGCCGATAAAATAACAGCAACTAATAGTTGGAAAGGAGTTTCCCACTCCAACTCTCCATGAGCATTGGGAAACATCTCCCCCATGAGAGCTAGAGCCTCATTAACACGTTTTCTTCCTAACATTATTGGCCACCCCATAATTGACGGGCTGCATCCATACCTGTTTTGAAATCATCCGAAACTTGGTGATGTTGCTTCTTACCTTGATGCTCCAAACGTCGCTCTTCAACTTGAATTTTCGTCGTAATACCACTCAATTTCCAGTTACGCAGAACCCCTTTGATGTAATTCCAATTTGTCTTGCGGTTAAATACTGCTTCTTTCAAAGCCTCACGGATAAGTTCGGGATCAGTATGTTCTTCTTGGATTTCCTTGTTTAAATCTTCGATAACCATAGGATTCAAGATTCCCAAAGCTTGTTCTAACTCATCTGTTAATTGCTTGATGAGTTGTGTATTGGTTGGCTGACCAACTACAGGCCCGGTCGTTGTCTTTTCATTGCTCACTAACTTGTCCAAAACTGCCAAGGCAGGTGAAGCATCTACAACCATCTCAATTTCATTATTAACCTTAATAGTCGTGAAATCAAGGAGTCCAGCCTCAGTCAATGTCGTAATACTTTTATTAACCTCAGTTGGTGTCTTTCCAGTTGCTTGCGCTATCTGACTAGAAGCCACTTCTCCAATCTGAGTTGTCGTTTGTAGATAGAGAAATTGCCAAACCAGAAAGTCATCCGCAGACGGGAAAATATCCTTAAAGTGGAAAAACAAGGCATTTGGAAGGACCAGATTGCCTGATCGATATTGTTCAAAAAAACTCATATTTACCTTTCAGAGTAGTTAGACACCCTAAAAAGTCTTTATGCTCTCACATAAGTCTTTTGAGACTGTCTACTACAAATAACCGTAGAATGAAAAATCGTCTTCCAACTCTTCTAAACGATAAGGTGTTTCTTGATATACCGCATAGTTAATCCAATTGCTAAAGAAGGCAGATGCCGCAAGATTCCAACGCAGTTTAGGCTCCTGACTTGGATCATCCTCTGGGAAATAGTTTACTGGTACGTCTGGATTAATCCCTGCATCCAAATCTCTTCGGTATTCTCTGGCCAGAGTATCACGGTCATATTCAAAATGACCAAAACTATATACTTCACGAAGATTTTTACTTGCTAAAATGGATAAACCAACCTCTGGTCCTGACACAACAATATCCAAATCCGTCTTGTTTTTAATATCCTCGAGCGTAACCTCAGTATAGCGAGAGTGTGGCGACACAAAGCTATCATCAAAGCCATTCATAAGGAAGTTTTCAGGCATGTCAACCGTTTGCTTATAGATACCAGATAGTTTCTCTGACAATGGGACCTTGTCGACTCCATGCTTATAATAGAGACCTGCTTGAGCTCCCCAACACAGATGAAGGGTTGAATAGACATGCTTTTTAGACCAGTCAAAAACCTGTGTCAATTCTTGCCAATAATCAACTTCTTCAAAAGGCATTTGCTCAACAGGGGCACCTGTTACGATGAGACCATCATAATACTTATGCTTAATTTCATCAAAAGTCTTATAAAAGGTTTCCATATGTTCGGCATGGGTATTTTTTGACTTATGACTAGCCATATAAAGAAACTCGACGTTAATTTGAAGTGGCGTATTGGCCAAAAGACGTAGCAATTGAGTTTCCGTAACTTCTTTAGTAGGCATAAGATTAAGGATTAAGACCTCCATTGGTCGAATATCCTGGCTACTAGCTCTGTTCTCATCCATGATGAAGACATTTTCCGAACGCAATACATCAAGAGCTGGCAACTTATTATCAAGTTTTATAGGCATAACAATATCTCCATTCTTATTTATTCTATCTTCATATTATAAACCGGGGAGGTATTGTTATCAAATATATATTTTCTCTAGTTAGCTATAGCTTTAAACTATACTTAGAGAACACTTATGTTTTAAAAGAGTTAAAAAGGCCCTAAGGCCTTTTGTTAATTCATAGATAGATTTATCCTGGGAAGTTCATCAATACTTTAGTATCGTAACCTTCAATAGCTTTACGTCCATTAAGACCATCAAGCTCAATCAAGAAGGCACAACCAGCAACGACTCCACCTAGGCGCTCAATCATTTCAATTGTAGCTTTGACGGTACCACCAGTTGCCAAAAGGTCATCAACGATAAGCACACGTTGGCCTGGTTTGATTGCATCGGCATGCATACAAAGTGTATCGATACCATACTCTTTTTCATAATCTGCTGAAATCACTTCACGTGGCAATTTACCAGGTTTACGAACTGGAGCAAAGCCAATACCAAGTTCAAAAGCAACTGGACAACCAACGATGAAACCACGAGCTTCAGGTCCAACAATCATGTCAATCTTCTTATCAGTCGCATACTGAACGATTTCACGGATAGCATAGCTATAAGCATTTCCATCAGCCATCAAAGGACTAATATCACGGAAAGTAACCCCTTCTTTAGGGTAGTTTTCAATAGATGCAATATAATCTTCTAATTTCATTTGTTCTTCCTATAGGCTTTTCGCCAAAAAAATATTTACATACCATTATAGCATGAATCTTCAGATTTAGAAAATGCTAACCCTCATTTCAAGACGAATCCTTTGGATTAAGTACTCCCCCTACTTATAAAGCCAGTCATAAATTTCCTGTGGTGTCCCTAAAGCCATAAGTTCTTGGAACTTGACGAGATGTTTAAGATCTTGGAAAATCTTGCTGTCCTCAATCTCACGTTTTTCAGCTTCTTTATTGACTGTCATAACACCATTATCAATAGTCACAAAATCCAATTCATCAAAAATCTGAATCATCTTAATCAGAAGTATCTTATCGATTTTAAGGTAATGACTGAGCTCATCCAGTTTATAGCGGACATCGAATTCTGGGAATTGGTAAATGGTTTTATAGAGTCTTGCAAATTGCTCTCTCGTTCCATATCCAGTCAGATAATAGGCTTCCTTAATACTATTTTTAAAATAGATAGCCTGGAAATCTTTACCTTCAAACCACTCTTTTACTTCTGTCGCTGAATCAGGTAAGGTGTTGAGGACAACCGCAGGTTCAGTGTCTGATGCTTCTTCTACCGTTGGTAGGCCTTCAGGTAGTGCCATATTTTTTGAGCGAAAATCAAATAATTGAACACCATCCACACGCGCATCTTCTAGCATGAGCTGGAGCGTTGTCTGACCATTCCAAACATTAATAGACAAGGTAACTGCCAATTCCAAACCCTGAGCTTGTTGGAATTCTTGAAGCAGATTACCTTTGTTAAAAGCGACAACGTCAAAGCTATCCTTACCTTGCTTAACCTTAAACTTAAGATGGGCTCCATTTTGTCCCATTGTCCTAGCTTGAGTAACGGTAATATCATGTAACCAAAAGACTGGCTTTTTATTATCCATACCAAAAGGTGCTAGTTTTTCTAGGCTCTTAATGGTATCCAAGCTAAGCTCACTGAGTTGGAGCTCTTCGTCTAAATTAAGCGTATTTTTGGCACTCGTATCAATGTCATTATCGTAGACATAATGACACAAAATCTCTGATAGTCGTCCAAGATTTTCTTCAGGAAGTGTCATCCCCGCCGCTCCAGCATGTCCTCCAAAAGCAGTAAAGATGTCTCGTTGGTCATCAAGCGCATGGAAGATATTGATAGATTCCAAACTACGGGCTGAACCCTTAGCCAAGCCATCTTCAATATTCAAAACCACTACTGTCTGACTGATTTGTTCCATGATACGCCCCGCCACAATACCTAGGACGCCAGGATGCCAACCTTCCTTGGCCAAAACCTGAACAGGTTTATCCAAATCCACCATAGTCATGGCTTCATCAAAGATTTTTTGAACAACTTCCTTACGTTCTTCATTTTTAGCATTGATTTCCAGAGCAATGGCTTG
>OGYG01002065.1_pt1 | contig 10676 bp, 10 predicted proteins | sample 1576481 | NCBI WGS metagenome assembly OGYG01 (sample SAMEA3541497, study PRJEB24748) | human gut metagenome | biome: human gut; feature: human-associated habitat; material: faeces | place: China | collected 2012 | reverse complement strand
GGCTCCGGCTGAGGCTGCGGGTCCGGCTGAGGCTGGGGATCGGGCTGAGGCTGCGGGTCCGGCTGAGGCTGCGGATCGGGCTGAGGCTCGACCCACGGGGCCGGCGCCGTCGCGTCCTGCTTCACAGACTTCACAACGGCGATCGTCGTCGCCGTTGCCTCGGTTCCGTCGGGCAGGGTGGCGGTCAGGTTCACCTGATCCCAGTCAGCAACGTTGCCGCCGGTGATCGTCGCACTCTTGCCATCCTCGGCCGCCTTCAGGATGACCACACCGCCATACTCCAGGCCCCAGGTCAGGGTCGCGTCCTTGAACTTCTCGGGCAGCAGCGGCTTGAGGGTGACGGTCTCACCCTCCTCCATATCCACGCGCAGGTGGTTGACGGCGATCTCGTCCTCGCCCAGCTCGGTGGCACAGACGTTGACGGTGGCCATCACCGGGTCGAAGACCATCGGATCCATGTAGTCGGAGACGGCTCGGACGTCCGAGCAGCCCTCCTTCAGGGCAGTCACGAGGCCCGACTCTTCATCGACGTTCAGGACGTCGATGTCATCGCCGGACCAATTGATCTTCGTCATGTTGGCGTTCTCAGGCTGGTGCGTGACGCCAATGTTCGTCTGCTGACCGACAGTCATGTTGAGCTGACCGGACTCGATACCAAAGTCGAGGGAGGTCATGGCGATGGGTTCAATCGCGATGTCAGCGCGCTTCGAAGGCTTTCCGTCGCTCCCCCACGCGACGAGCTTAACGGTCGCAGGTAGGGCCTCCGTGTGGCCTGCCTTGGTCCAGGCCGCCTGAATGTCGGAGAACTTGATTTCAAAGCTGTAGTGATGGACCCCATCGTCAGTGACGTTGCCGGGGAAGTCGACAACTCGATGATAAAAGATCGCGTCGGTCGACGGATCGCGCAGATCGATGCTGGACAGGCCAGGGTTGTCATCGACCTTGAATGTCACGGAGCCGCCGAGACCCTCACCGATGGTCTTGACCTGAGAAATGGTGGGCCATACATGTCGGGGGCGGGCGCCGCGTGCGCGGGTACGCCGAAAGCGCCGGACGCCACTACCGCGCCGGTCGCCAGGATCGCTAGGAACGCCCTGTGAATTAACTGGGTCATACTCACTCCAATGTTGATCCAACGAACTATTCCAGCTGGTTAGGCTTGGGGTTCGTAGTGTGAACCGTACTGCGCAAATGAATACCTAGCAATGCATCACTCACTTACCATCGCATAATTACAAGCATATTTGCGGAGTTGATGCGCACAATATCGCGGTATTCTCTACCGCATGCAGCCATATTCCTTACCGCTGCACATATGTTTATGTTTACACACACATTTTCTCAGTACGCGATACATGCAAAACACGATTATTCCGACACTACACTCACCAGACTATCTGGTTAGTATGCTCATGCATCGACACGTACTGACACCACTTGAATCCACGGCCACACCCGTACGACGCCTATGAGTCTCGACCCGCGCACCCCACCGCGACGAAGACACACGCAGCGCGCAGCTACTGCCGGTCCGACAGCTCCAGGTTCGCACGCACGACAACGCCGATCCGTTCAACCATCGAGTCATCAACCCAGGACCCATCGAGCGCGTCCAGCCGAGGATGCGCCCCTTCTTCGCCAGGAAGACGATCAAAACCGAGAATTGCCCGCCACAGAGGGATGAGTTCCTCGTGGTAAGTGTGCCCGTGTCCGCCGGGGGCAGTACCGGCGACGGGCAGGTCAGCAAGCACCTGAATGTAGGTGACGAAGCGCGTGAATTCGACGGAACGGGAGACGTCACGCCCCGCGCGTTCGCGCAGCCAGTCAGGCTGCGTCCAGATGAGCTTGTTGTTCCACCACACGACAGGGTCCGAGGGATGCTGGGCATAGACGATGCGCGGGAACCCCCACAGCCCTAGCTCGCGCCCATACAGATCGGTACGCAGATCGGAAGGCTCGTTAACGAAGCGCACTCGGCGAGCGTTATGAACGACGGGGGCAACCTCGGGGCTGCCCTTGTGACGAGCAGTCGTGAGTTCCTTGTGCATCGGCGTGAAGGCGGGGGTACCCACCCACAGGGCACCATCAACGCGGGTGAGCGCGTCCTCAACGGACGCAAACACAGACTGCGACGCGAAAGCGCCGAGGGACTCACCGCACACAAACAGCGCAGGACGGTCGGCCTCGTCCATGAGATCCAGCTCGGCGCGAACCGCCCGGAACAGTGCGGCGGAAGCCTCCTTAGCAGGTTCGAGGCCGGTAAGCCAGTTCAGGGCAGAAGGCACGTACGAGTATTGCAACGAGGCCGTGGCGCAGTTGCCGCGCGTGAGGAACTCGAGGGGTTGGACCTGCCACTCGTCGACCCAGCCCGAACCAGTGGAAGCAGCGATGAGGATAACCGCGCGCGTGAATGCTCCCGTGCGGCGCAGCTCAGCGACGACAGCGGAGACAGCCTGTTCGATGCCGTTCCCACCCGTGGGCAAACCGGCGTAGACGCGGATAGGTTCCATGGCCTCGCCTCCGCTCACCTGCGCGATGTCGAGGCGGGAGGGACCGCGCCCAAGGAAAACGCGCCCTTGCCCGCCCACGGATTCCCAGGTAATGGGGGACGCCGGGGACGCAGAGCGTTCAGGAACGAATGGCTTGTAGATGCCGCGCGCGGTACGCATGTTCATCTGTTCGGCCTTGTGTCGGAAGAAACCGATGCCGCCACGCAGGATGACTTTCGACGTCAGGAAAAACATGATGACAAACAGGATGGCGATGCCAGCAATCACTGCGGCAGGGAGTGGCATGTACTTAGCCAGGTACACGATGAGGGCGCGACCCACACGGCTGAACCCCTCGACGATAGCGAGGAGCGTCCATGCGACGACGACCGTACCTGCAGTTCCTAGAAGGTAGTCGCCGAAGGTTTCGCCCGGCATCTTCACGAGCGTCGATGCGATGCGGGCCCGCCGATACGACTGGATAACTGCGTACATCCACCAGATGGCAAAGAGAGCCGCTGCGGTCGCGCGGAACCCAATTTCGACCGGTTCGGATGCGCGGATTGTCAGGCCGGTGGCGCGGATGATCAGTGTCCCCAGGTTCTGCACGAAAACGCCTGCGACATAGCCACCGGCGACGAGGATACCCGAGGCAACCGCGTGCCACGCCCATAAGCGTGCCATGAGTGAGGGTGACACACTCACCGCGTACATGGCGAACGCCGCGATCACTCCCAGAAACGACAAACCCATGACGCCCATTGTGCCAGGCACTGACGGTGTGTTCAGGAGAGATACCAGCCCCGGGTTCCCATCAGCGAACGCGTGTCCCAACGCGGAAAGTTACCGATCGGACGCTCCCGTGTGTGATGCCGCGGGAGATGCGAGCGATGCTGAGCAGGAGAAATGCTGCGCAGAGGTGACCAACCCTGCCGCATTCTTGCCACCAGGTTAAGGATTCACATACACTGGAAAGCGTTTATTACTGGGAGGTGACGATGTCTCTGTTTGAGGACGATCCCGACGCGATCCGTCGTCAGGAGCGCCAGGTTCAAGAGCAAGCAGAGCGCGCCCGCGTGATGCGCCAACGAATTGAAGCGGTCCAGGGTGTGGGCACGTCAGCAGACGAGCGCGTCGAGGTGGTCGTCGACTCCGGTGGGACGCTCCTCGGCATCGGCATCGAGGGCGTGTCCAACGAGGTGTGCGAGGCGATCATGGCCGCCTACGCGGCCGCCCGACGCGACGCCGGCGAGCAGGTCATCAGCGCCTCGCAGGAAGCTTTTGGTGAAAACTACGCGGGCATCGAACGCATGCGTTCCCTGTACGGCGTGCCTGACCCGCGGGATTCGAACGCCGACACATCGGATCCTTGGACCGCCCTGAGAGGGCACTGACCATGTCGGAGAACCTGTCAGCCGATCCGTCAGCCATCAGGGCTCACGCGATGCGACTCTCCTCGTACCAGGGCGACCTTGAGCAGGCGTCCGACGCATTGCGGGCGGCCGCCGCCTCCACAGGCGCTTTTGGAATGATGGTCGGCCCCATTATTGCCCCCCTTTTCCAGCTCGTCGAGGCCGGTGAGCACCTCGCGATCAGCGGAGCAGGCCTCGCTGTGGACCCGCTCTCGCAGTCCCTGATCGCGAGCGCCCGCAGCTTCGAGGCGCGCGAGGCCTCCTCGTCGGCGTCCCTGAGCCAGGCCGGCTCGGGTCTGGACGGAGGGTACCGTGGCAACTGACGGCACCAATCCCCTGGTCGCACAGCGTCAGGACACCACGTCGACCCTGTCGGGGGCCGGCGTCTTCGACGACATCGAACAGCTCAGCGAGGCGATCGACAACAAGTCGTGGGTCAGCGGCGCGCTGGCTGGCGTCGCGCTGGGCGTCGACACGATCGCCTACGTATCCGATCCTCTGGGCACACTGATGGCCTGGGGCATCGGGTGGGTCTTCGACCATATCCAGCCCTTCAAGGATTGGCTCCTCCAGCTCGCCGGTGACGCGGATCAGCTGCGCGCGAACGGGCAGACATGGAAGAACGTATCCGCGACCCTGAAGGCCGCGGCGGATAACATCGAGAAGGATGTTCGTTCATCCTTCCCCGAAGGGTCCTTCACGGGAAGCACCGCGACCGCGTACTTCGCCGCGTCGGGTGCCACCACAAAGGGCATAGCTATGACGGGCGCGCTCTCGGGCGCGGTCGGCACCGCCTACGACGTGTGCGCGGTGATCATCCAATTCGTCCACGACTTCGTGCGCGACGCGATCAGCCAGGTCGTCGCCTCCATCCTGTCCTACGCGGCGGAGTTGGTCGCTTCCTTTGGGACCGCGTTCCCCCTTGTGATGGAACAGATCTCCACCAAGGTCGCGTCCCTGATGGGCAGCGTCTCCAAACGCGTCACTGCCCTGAAGGAATCCCTGTCGAACCTTGGAACCAAGCTGACAAAGGGCGACGAGCTGCTCAAGACCTTGAAAGAGTGGCTTCACAAGCTCACTCACGGGGACGCGTCCACTTCGCACGGCGACCTTCCTGCTGATAGCGCGCCTCGTCGTTCCTCATCACACCCAACTGTCACCGCCGCTGATCTCGATGCCCTGCCACAGGCACCAACGAACCCCGGAGTTAACTCCGAGGCACTGAATAAGTGGGCTGATGAGGTCGCCGCCGCCCACCCAGCGTTATCGAGAGACGAAGTGTTAGCAGCCTACGATTACTCCACTTCCAACTACCGCAACATCAACGGTTGGCTCCGTGATTCATCGCACCCCGTCTCGCCCCAAATCCCCAAAACTGTCGACAACCTCAATAGCCTGCTCGACAAGTTACCCTCACACGAGGGAACGGTTTACCGCGGAACACAAGTCCCCACGGAAACACTAAAGCAAGCACTCAGATCAGGGGTGTACAGCGATCCGGCTTTCTTGTCGAGCAGTACTGACGGTGGAGTAGCGCGAAGCTTCATGCAAAGCGGTTACCCCGATCCCGGCAGCACCAAAGTCCTCTTTGAGATCGATGGCCATTCGGGGTCTTCCATCCAGCGCATGTCTCAAATCCAACATGAAGCGGAAGTGCTCTTTAAGAGCGGAACAAAATTCGATATTCTGGACTATCGAATCGATCCATACACCGGCTATTACTTCATTAGAATGGCGGAGCAGTAACAGGACGTCTCACTATGCCCATCGCTTATAACGGAAACGTTGACGGCGTCCAGCTGTGGATACCAGACCATCACTGGTGGGACAGCCCCAGCATATGGCGCCTTCCCAAGCGCCCAGAGGACGGCGAGCTTGACTGGAGTCGCCTCTTCCAACACCAACGCGACATCATTCGACGTTTCACAGCCACACTCCGTTCGTTATGCGGCTTGTCTACGACGCTGCCCCCGGTCCCCTTCCAGCCCTTCGGCAAGCCCAGCCCAAAGGGGTGGGTCATGCCTATTGGTACTGACACGAACGGCATCCTCACCTGCAATAACCGCACGTATCACGGCTCAATTCGCTCGCATCATCCAATTACGGGCACAAGCACTTTTGCCCTCCTCGTCGATATACCGCCCTGCGAACCATGGTTCATCGTCCGTGCTGATGGATACGGCTGGCACACGAACCCACGGGCATGCAACACACGAGTCACATCAATCTGGGTGGACGTACTCGTCTGGCGACACACCTCTCAGTTTGTCCTCCCGATGAGCGAGATCACGATGCCTCCCGAGGTATCCAAGGCCTCGTTTCGTACGATTTATCCCGACCGTTACCCAGACGACTCTCAGCTCTATGGAACCGCCCCACTCATCAGTCTGCCCCCGGACGAACGCATCGAGGTAACCAGTGTTCCCACGTGGTGGCAAGACCGACTCCTGTGGCAGCAGGTCCTAACACCCGCCGCATCGGACCCGGACTCCTACCGCGCAGCCACCAAGTCTATTGACGAGCGCCTCGCATACGAGTGCCTCACCCACTATGCACACCTTGTGCGCGACTGGACCAGCCCCTACGCTCCTTCACCCCGCATGATCGAACACTCTCATCGCAGGCAGGACAACCGGTGATCAACGATAACGCTAAGAATCTATTGGCACTTCTCAATTCTTTGCCACCCGCTCCCTCGGTGACTTTCCGTGGCCACATCGATACGTCCGTCACCAAGCCTCGGGCGATAGTTTCCCCAACACTGACGGCCACCTCGCACAGCATCGCCATTGCAACGAACAACCTGGCAAGGCCACAGGTCGCCGTCTTTGTGGGTGCGAACGGGCGCGACCTGTCGCCCATCATGGCGGGCGCGCCTGGCTGTAATCTCCAAGAAGTTACCTACCTGCCGGGCACGTACTTCTTACAGCACACATGCCAAGAGTTTTCGGGCATTACAATCCAGGTCTTTGAAGAAATGCAGCTCGCCTCGGGCGGTGACGCCCTTAGGCCAGCACGCAGCCTCGATTCGTGGGATCCGATCCTCATCGTCCTTGAACCCGCACTGCGCGCCGCCCGCGCCCACCGCCTCGCTTTGCCCAAGGGGGCCTCGGATCGATTTTTGATTCCCATCCAGTGACGCCGGGCTGTGGCCGACCATATCGCCGACTCCCTCGGCGCCAAGAGCACGAAAAGCACAGAGGAACACGCATGACTACATTCATTGACCACGCTGGCGCGGCCATCGTCTCGCGCAAAGTTGTCGAGCGGACAGGCAACATCAAGTGGCTGACCCGCGAGACGCCCATCGCCCCGCCAGACACCGGCTGGCGCGTCCTATCCGACCGCGACACTGATGAATACCTGTCGAATCCCGCGAACATGACCGTGGTCGACTTCAACGAGCTGTGCGAGCTCGAACCCGCCTGCATCGGCATCTACAACCTCCCGGTCGGCTCCGACATTCAGCTCGTCGTCGAACCCGACGGTCGTCGCCGTTGGTTCGACAACAAGACGCAGCGCGAGATCACCTTCGGGTAGCGAACCGCGACCCTCACTCGCCCTCGCGCTCCCCAACCCACACCAGCGTCGTGTATGGGATCGTAACCTCCTGCCCAGGCGCGTACCCCAAATGCCGATAGAGGTACCAGCGCAGGTTCGCTTGCATACGATCCCGCCCAGCCTCGGAGGAACGAATATACGAGGAGCGCGTCGTCCCCAGCGTCAGTACCTGCTCCGGCGTCATGACATCCTCCCACACGACCTGGGTGAGGCGCATGGGCGCGAATCCGCCGCCCGGCATCGGCGGGCGATCGGCCCGGTGCACGTCCCCAGAGCGCATGATGCGCGTCAGGCGATGAACCCAGGGAACACTCACGTCCATCTGGTTCCAGACGATGCCCAGCACACCCCCGGGCGCCAGAACTCTTGCCGCTTCAATACCCGCGCGCTCACTGTCCACCCAATGCCACGACTGGGCAAACACGCCGATGTCGAACGAAGCGTCCGGCAATCCGGTCGCTTCCGCAACACCCTCGTGCCACGTCACACCCGGCATTGACGAGGCCTGGGCGCGCATCGCCTCCGAGGGCTCGACCGCGTCCACGACGGCCCCCGCACGCGCCAGGAGTTCGCTCATCTTGCCTGTGCCCGCCCCGATGTCGGCGACCCGCAGGCGACTAGCTAACGGCATGCCGCCGGCTCCCTCACCCCGCGTGGGCGCGGCATCTGCCTGGCCACTCACCACCCCACCCAGTGCGGGCACGGCGCCTAAGAGCGCGGCCACGGCCTCGTCCGGGTAGGCGGGACGAACAGCGTCGTAGGCGCCTCCCTCACCGACGAACGGGTTCTCATCAAGCGAAGCGGACACTGCGTTCGGCATCACCTCGTGATCCCCGTTTTGCTGCCACGCAGGAGTGGTGTGCGCGCGCCCTGCCATGGCCTCGTCCCCCGACGCGCTCACAGGAGCGAGCTCCACAGTCGGCACACGTTGTCGACGTAGTGCACGTGCCACGGCTGACCCCACCACTCCTCGTAGGTCAGCTCGCGCGAACGCTCACGGTTGCGCTCGTCGTTACCGTGCAGCAGCTCGACCAGGCGCGCGTCGTCGGCGACGAGCGTGATCTCGTAGTTGAGGCCGAAGGAACGCACATCCATGTTCGACGATCCGATGGCGCACAGGCTGCCGTCGACGACCACGTACTTGGAGTGCAGCATCGTGGGCTTGCGGTACAGGTGGATGCGCACGCCCGCCGCGAGGAGCATCCCGTAATACGAACGCTGTGCGTGCCCGACCAGGAATTGGTCGAATTGCTCGGAAAGGAAGAGCTCGACCTCGACGCCGGACAGGGCGGCGTTCGTCAGTGCGGCGATGAGCGCCTCGTCGGGGATGAAGTAGGGGCTCGCGATGGACACGTGAGAGCGCGCCGAAGACACCATGTGCACGAAGGCCCGCAGGTTGGGTTCGTCTCGGAACGCCGGGCCCGAGGGGATGATCTGCATCGACGAGGCCGGGGCCTCGTCAGCTGCCTCCTTCTCGCGCGTGTCCTTCTCGCGCGTAGTGGGCGGGGTGAGGTCGGCGGGGGTGAGAACCTCCCTGCTGGCGTAGTACCAGTCGAGGGCAAAAACGGCCTCGATCTGGGTGACGATCGACCCGGTGAGGCTCACGCTGGTGTCGTCGTAGGTGATGCCGGCTTTCTGGAAGGAGGGCGTGTCGTAGTCGGGGGCCACCAGGTTGTGGGATCCGATGTAGGCCTCGCGCCCGTCGACAACCAGGATTTTGCGGTGGTTGCGCAGGTCGGGGCGGCGGATGTGCCCGCGCAGGGGCGCGAAGGGCAGCATCTTGTGCCAGAGGATCCCCATGTCGTCGAGGCGACGCCGAAAGGCCTTGTGGCCGGGGATCGTGCGCAGCCCGTGGTGGTCGACGAGGAGGCGCACGGTGACACCGCGGGCCTTCGCGCGTTCGAGGGCCTCGTAGAAGGGAGCGGTGTACTCGTCCCACGACGTCTGGAAGTAGAGCGCGTTGACGTGGTGGGTCGCCCGGTCGATGCTGGCGGCCATCTGCCGGAAGGTCTCGGCCGTGTCGTTGTGCAGCGCGACGACGTGCCCGCAGGAGTCGGGGAAGCCAGTGAGGGAGCCGGTCAGGCGCATGAGCGCGGCCGCGTCGTCGTCGACGCCGGGCGCGTCGTGGGCGGTCGGCTCGGGCGTGGCGGAGCCTGCGAGGATTGTGTTGACGAGGGCACTGGCCTCAGGGTCACGGTCGAGGCGGCGCCCCATGGCCCACCAGGATCCGAAGATGATGTAGAGGGGGACGCCGAGGAGGGGCCACAGGAAGATGAGGAGCAGCCACGCGGTGGAGGTGGAGGCTCGGCGGCGTTTCGGGACGACGCCGAGCGCCACGATACGGATGGCGAAATCGACGGCCCCGAACAGGAGCCACGCCCACATCGGAGGTTCGGGGGGCGGCGTAAACATGCGCCTAGTCTATCGAGCGGCTCCGATCCTGCATGGCCCAGCGCTGCCAGTGTGGCGCGTAGGTCGCTCCGTCGCGCGCGAGCGCCCGCCTGCGCCGCTCGGCCTCGCCGGGGTCTGCGATCCACACCGACAGGTCGGCGTCGGCCTCGCATGCGCCGCAGCCCTCGATGATCGTGGGGGCCAGGGGGACCTCGACGGCGCGACCGCTTGTGTTGGTCTCCCAGTCCCAGGTGACGTAGGACGAGGTTCTGCCTTCCCGCAGGTCGGCGGCGATTCGACGGGCGACTTCGGCGCCCTGGGCGAGGCCGTCCCACCCCGGGTACCAGTCGTCGAGGTGGAGGACCTGCCAGCCGGGCAGGAGGCGCGCGAGGGCGGCGGCCAGCGTGGACTTGCCGGAGCCGGAGTAGCCGTCGATGGTGACGACGGGGACCCGGCGGGGCGCGCGTTCGTCGGGCGCGCTCGCCCCATCCGCGTGCCTATCGATCGACGAGGCCGGGGCGCCCTGATGCGCACGCTCGGTCCCCGCGTTTGTCCCCACGCACTGTGACGAGGCTGGGGCCGCCTCCCCAGCAAGCGCGCACAGCCGGGGAGCAAGGTCGCGCGCGGCCTTCTCGGGTCCTGTGGTCATGGGGACGGTGACCCTCACTCCCCTGCCCGGCGCCGCCGCGTGGGGCCCCGCCTGACCGTTCACCGACACTTCAGCCGACGACATGGGTGGTTGGCTCGTACGGGGTTGCGTCCCACGTGCGAGCGCTGACCGCAATGACGGCGACCGGGCACGTGCCGGCCTCGCCTCGATCAA
>OGYG01002062.1_pt1 | contig 10695 bp, 10 predicted proteins | sample 1576481 | NCBI WGS metagenome assembly OGYG01 (sample SAMEA3541497, study PRJEB24748) | human gut metagenome | biome: human gut; feature: human-associated habitat; material: faeces | place: China | collected 2012 | reverse complement strand
GATTAACAGCAGCTGAACGTCTTCCGCTAACGGGACAAGACAGCTCAGTGATTGAGGGTCGCAGCTGAGCGCCGGATGACGGCTCAGATTCTGATAGATCGCGGCAAACTCTGCGGCGCTGACCGATTCTGTGGGCCGGGCCTGAGCCTGGCTGAAGGAAGCGGCCGACGGATTATTCAGATCATGATTGCCGGGAATCACCCACACGTCGATGCCGGCTTCTGTCAGAACCTGCAGCTTCTGCGCCAGCCGCTGATGGCTGAGCTTCTCGCCGTTGAAAGTCAGATCGCCGCTCAGCAGGACGGCCTGCGGTTTCTTCTGCAGCATTTCCTGAACGAACTGATCGGCGAGGGCTTCGCTCTCTTCCGTCAGCTTGCCGTCGCTTTCCTCAATCAAACGTTGAAAGCGTTCCCCCTGATCATGCAGCTCAGGCGCTAAATAATGCAGATCCGTGGCGACGACGAGCGTCAGCGGTTCGTTCTTCTTCGGCAATGTGTTCGCTTTGGCGCACCCGCTTAACAACAGGACGCTGACGGCGATCCCGATTTTCCATTTTCCCGTCATTGTCTTTCTCCTCTGCCGTTTCACTCGGTCCGGATTCCTGTCCGGGTGATCCAGCCGTTTTGCAGCCGGGCGTTCACTCGCTCGCCGGCAAACTCCACCGTGACGTTCATCGGCTGCGTTAGCTGGACATGAACCTGATCCACTAAGGTTTCCCGCGGCCGGATCGTCAGTCCCTTCGCCGTGCTTTCCACCGTGCAGTGAAACGCGTCCTGCCGGCCGTCTTCCTCATGAACGTAAGCGCGGGTTAAAATGACTTCCTCCACGCATTTAAAAATCTCATGCACGTCGTTGTCGCAGCAGCCGCCCTGATCCGTCGTCACGTCCGGCCAGCTGCCAAGATAGCCGAACACTGCGGTATCTTTGGGCGCATGATACCAGCCGCTGATCATCCCGACACGCTCCTCCGCGATCGTCTGCGCCTGAAACTTCCCGCGGCCGGGGTTTTCCGGATCCGGAACGAAGGTCATGACCTCGCGGTGCGGATCGGGCACAAACGCCCAGTTCAGCGTCTTGTTTTCCACATCCAGCAGACTGACGCAGCTCATCAGCGTATTCATCGCGTCGATCAGATATTCGCGCCGGCCGCTCAGCAGGTACAGATCCATCATGCCGTACACCTTCCAGGCGCTCCAGCCATGCGGGGAATTGATCATGTTGCCCATCGTCAGCACGTCGTACTGCGCCTCCCAGAACCGCAGCGTCGTTCCGCTGCAGCGGCTGTCCGCCACGACGCTCCGTTCCAGACAGCGGTGCTTGCGGACTAAGCATTCCGCAGCTTCGATATACGGCCGGCGTTCTTCCGGCTCCAGCATTTTCGCCAGCATCGTCAGCTGCGTGACGGAACATGTCAGCATGCCGTCCTCCAGCGTGGCCTGGCCTTCGGTTTCAATATTATCGCGATGCAGCGCCAGCTCGTCAACTGCCCGCTTCGCCGCCTCAAAGTGCCGCTGAGCACGTGCCTGCCAGGGAGCTTCCGGCTGCCGGCGTTCTTCCAGAACCAGTTCGAGCAGGCTTTTCGCAATATAAATAACGCTTGTGTAGTGCTTTCCTTTGCCGTTGCAGAAAGCGCCGTCTTCCCGCTGACTGTGTTCGATCAGCCAGTCGGCCAGCTTCGCGCCCAGCTCCAGCGGTTCGTCACTGTGCAGCGCTGCGCCGAGATCCGCCATCAAACCGATCATGCAGGCGGTGTTCTGAATCCGGCCCGGATGCACGGTCGGGCAGCCTTGTTCGACGTCGAAGCCCAGCGGCACCAGTTCGCGGACCTTCTCAAGATACGCCTCGCGGTCAAAATCCAGATCATGGAGAATCGCCGCCGCGCCGGTAAACAAACCGTACCAGCTTTCGCAATGGGTTCCCATTTTCTGCGGCTGACTCAGCGACTGACGCGCCGCTTCTTCCATGATCGTCCGCCATGGATGGATAAACTGCACCCGGGCTTCGCTCTGATGCTTCCCGTTCGAGACTGTCAGACGAAGTTCACGAGGCTGGTCCGATTCCAGCCGCACTGTATACACGCCCGGCTTTTTCAGCAGACAAGGCACCGGCCGGCCTTCTGCCATCAGCGTCGGTTCAATCCGGGACAACAGTTCAAATTCCAGCGCACTTCCGCATTCCGCGCTCCAGCGCTCGCCCGCGAAAACGGGCACGCCCTTTTCCGCCAGCCACGATGGCACGGTTTGTTCCGGAGCCAGCTCCGCGATTTCAATCCGCCCCCGGCGCGTTTCCCACGGCTTAAGCGGCTGGGATTGAGGATGCCGGTCCGGCAGCTTCCCGCTTTGCAGAAAGTCCAGACAGAACGTCATAATCCGATGCCCGCCGTCCGCAAAAAACCGGTTGTAGTCAAGATGCCAGCTGGCGATCGGGTCGGGACTGTAAATCCCAAGCCGCCGGCCTAAAGGACTGGACAAAAAGCCCCAGAAATACGTTTTCTCACACCGCAATAGTGTCGGCGCGAACACCGTGTCCCATTGCGGATAGCTTTCCATGGCACAGTCCAGCCCGATGCGCAGCCCCAGCTGATCCAGCGGCATCGTCTGCGAGCTTTGATTCTCAGCTTCCGCCTCGATGATCAGACTATCCCCTTCCGTCTGGAAACGATAGCGCAGCTCAACCCCGAAGAACGCTTCCTTAAACCAGCCTTCCCGATAACGCGGCGCCGTTGACGTGCGCAGCTCTTCCCCTAACCGGCATTGCCAGGCCGGCCCGCCGTAGTCATCCTGCCGGAAAGACACCGCTTCCTCATGAAAAACACAACGTTTTATTTTTCCTGTTTCCGTCCATTCTAATTTCATTGATTCCGCTCCTTTAAAAATGACCGCGAATTCACGTCGGACTCCGCGATCTTCCTGATGTAAGTTTCTATCAGATCGCAATAAGATTCAAGTTCTTTTGATTCCTCTTTTCGATTTTCGTCCGTTCTGACGCAAAAAGGCCGGTTCACCGACCTTCTTTCCTCCGTTATGAATGATCCTTTGTTCCTTACAGGGCATGGAAGACAGGCTGCATCTGATCAAACGTGCAGAAGCTGTCAAAACCCAGCGATTTCAGAAGTTCCTTCGCTTCGCTGATCCCGGCTCCCAGATGCTCTGGTTTGTGACTGTCACTGCCGATCGTCACGATCCGGCCGCCGAATTCCCGGTAACATTTCAAAATCTCGACGGAGGGCATCGTTTCTGTCAATCCGTAGCGCTTCGCCGACGTATTAATTTCAATTCCCTTCCCTTCTGCGACGACCACCTTCAAAATCTTCTCAATCCACGGTCTGACCCGTTCGAACGGATAAATTCCCGCAGGATCGTAGCGCTTGATCAAATCCAGATGTCCCAGTACGCTGTAATGCTTATATTTCTGAACGACCTCCAGCAATTCCTGATAGTAGCGTTCATTGTATTCCTGCTGCGATTTTCCGCGCTGGAAATCCTGCGTCCAGAATTCCTGATTTTCCACCTGATGGATCGACAGAAGAATAAAATCCCAGGAATACCGCTTGAACAAGGCCTCAAACTGGTCGATCGTATGAACCTGAACACCAAACTCCAACCCGGTTTTGAGCGTGATCTGGCCGCCGTATTTCTGCTTCATCCGATCAATTTCGCGGATGTAGCGCGGGGTGTCAACATTCGCCAGCGGATCCTGACCCCGATATACAATCGGCTTGCCGCTGTCCCAGTCTTCCTTAATTCCATAATCGACATGATCGGTAAAACAAAGCTCGTCTATTTTCATCCGGATCGCATCCTGAACGACACTTTCCATCGGATAAACGGAATCGTCGCTGAATTCGGTATGGACATGATAATCCGCAAACATCGTGTTCCCCCCTCCTTGACTGATATCTCCAATCTATCCATAATTATAGAGTGAATTTTTTATCTTTTCTATTCTTATCCTGCGTATTTCTATAACAATCCTGCGAGGTGAATGATGAAAACACAAGTGGAGCTTAACGCTGACGCATCGGAAAAAATCCGCTACAACGATCCGGCCTATCCGATTTATCATTGTCCGGGCCGGCTCTCCGATTATCCCAATTATACCGCGCTGAATCATTGGCATGAGGATCTGGAGTTCATCGTCGTGCATTCGGGATCGATGAGCTACAATGTCAACGGCGAGATTTTAACGTTAAACAGCGGCGAGGGGCTCATCGTCAACGCCCGTCAGATGCACTATGGTTTTTCCCCCGGCCGGACAGAATGTACGTTTCTATGTCTGCTTCTGCATCCGCAGCTGCTTTGTCCGCTGCCTTCATTCAAACGGAATCTTATTGATCCGCTGATCGAAAACACTGCGGCCCCCTTCGTTCTTCTGCGGCCGGAAATTCCGTGGCAGAAAGAAATCCGCGATCATATTCTGGCGATTGAAACCGGAGCTGCCGCCCGTTCCGCCCCGCTTCAGGCCTTGTCCAGGATGGCTGCGATCGGCGCGCTGCTGGTGGAAAACCTTCCTCCCGCGGTTGTAACCGATGTAGAAAATCCGGATCTGCGTTGTTTAAAAGTCATGGTTGGAACTATTCATCTGCACTTTGCCCAAAAGTTAACGTTGGCTCAAATCGCCGCCAGCGGAGCGGTCGGGCAAAGTAAATGCTGCAAATTGTTCATGCGCTTTCTGAATCAGACGCCGATGGCCTACGTCAATCAATACCGCCTTTATCAAAGCCTTAAGCTGCTGCGGAACACCGCCATGTCCGTAACGGAGGTCGCGCTGGCCGTCGGTTTTGGCAGCGCCAGTTATTATGCGGAGGCTTTCCGCAAAGGCTTTGACCAAAGTCCGACGCAATACCGGAAGGAACATACCATGCTTCAGGATGCTTGAAATTCATGAGGTTCCAGCGTTTGATGAGCGTTAAAAATTGAGATCAAGCGATGTTAAATAGAACGTCGCGAATGTCCACGCTCAGACAGATTGATCTTTCCGCGATTTCTTCCGGCGCATAGACTTCACCAAGATTCAGGCAGGCATACGTGGCCTGGGGGAGTTTGCGCCGTCATCTGCAAAAAGGGTATTTTATAATCCCGGGCGTGTTTTATTTCGCGGCATATTCGTTTTTCTTAAATCAGACCTCCGCCATCAGTATCATATCAGCATCCATCAGGATCTTTGAATTCCTGCTGCTTTTCAGAGCCTGTAAACCTCATCGCTCATCATGTCCGTCCTTTCCCATAAAGCGATTGTAAATATTAACTTATACGATGATCTGCGTATCCGCTAATTCTTTCCATACACCGCAGCCGAGACCGGGGAGTAGTGAACAAATGCAGTGTGTTTCTGCAGCTCAGTGTTCTGTCTATGATATGAAATTGTTTAAACAACTTAGGGCGCAAAAACAAAAAATAGTCTATGGAGTTAAAATATGAACAGCAGCTGAGGATTGCTTACCGTCTTTATCTCCTGTTTCTTCTATTTATGCTGCATAACACAGGATACAAAGTTTTTACCCTTTCTTTCCAATCATCATAAGCCACCGCTGATCAAAATAAATTCTGTTATTTTTCTTATAAGGAAAAAATCCTGTTTGCCCTAATCCGGCTATTTCATTTTCCATCTGTAATGTAATTTTACGTTTAATTTCCGTTTGTGTCTTTGTAAGATTCATCCATGCCGATAATTCCACCGGAATTTGCGCAGACTCCGTTACAAGCATCTCATAACCATATTCTTTATAAAGAGACAGAAATTCATCTTTACTGCGATTTTTAACATGAGAATTATCTCTTAATGTTTCTATATAGTCTTCGATTTCTCTTAATTCTTTTTTAGCCGCTTCCATATCAATAATCACCAGTTTTCCACCAGCTTTTAATACACGGTTCATCTCTTCAAATGGTTTTCTCATTTCTGTGAAATGATGAAAGGTCAATCGGGTCATAACAATGTCAAAGACACCCTCGGCAAAGGGAAGTTGCTCCGCAATCCCTTACACCAAAGAAATCTTTGAGATTTTTTTATCTTCAGCCGCCCTTTTCCCTACAATGAGCATTTCCGGTGTTGCGTCAAGACAAGTGACAGAAGTCACGCCAGATGCCAAACTTCTTCCACAAACACAGGTTCCGGCAGCTACTTCAAGAACACAATCCGTTTTTTTCACATCTGTCTTTTTTATTATGTAATCCAGATATTCCTGTTTGGAGAAATTCATGTCGTTATTTTCAAAATTTTCTGCTTGTAGAGAAAATGATTTTTTCACTTTTTCGATTTTATAATTCATAGGAAATCTCCTCGCTTTTGTCTTCTATTATGGCGCCGTGCTTTTCTTTGGAATATACAGTTGATCTACATCCACTCCTTCGTGTTTCAAAAGTTGTATCTTCTTTTCAATCCCACCTGCATAGCCTGTCAGGCTTCCGTCTGCCCCTACTACTCTATGGCAAGGCATGATAATCGAAATTGCATTATGTCCGACTGCACCGCCTACTGCCTGAGCAGACATTTTTTTGCCGCATTTTAATTCGATCTTCCTTGCAATATCTCCATAGGTCGTTACCTCGCCATAGGGAATCTGACAGAGAAACTCCCATACTGTTTTTCTAAACGCGCTGCCTGCCGGATCCAAATTTAACTCTGTAATTTCCGGTTTTTCACCATGAAAATAGCGATCCAGCCAATCTTTTGTTTTCAATAAAGCGGGATAGTCATTTTTTTCCTTCATCGCCTCCTTCAAAGTTCCAAGATAATATTTTTGTCCAGACATCCACAAACCAATTAAAGCATCATTTTTTGCTGCCAAAAGTATCCCGCCGATAGGCGATGAAATCTGTGTTGTATATAGCATAGGTTCCTCCTAACAATCCCATTTGGATTTTTTTAATCAGCATGGTTGTTACCCTTGAAAAAACTCCCTTGTCTGTTAATAAAATCTAGTGTTCTTTCCATCCAGGCACAAGGCTGCCCGCATGGTTTATTACTCTATAGCAAGGATAACTTCCATAATATAATATTGTGACATGGCAACTATTTTTCTTACCCGCGGTGCATTCTTTTTCCAAACGGTCAGTTTTGCAATAGCCCATCAGCAGCAGCCTTTCCCTCTGGAATTTCGTCTGCTACAGAAAGGATTCCGTAAATCAACTGTTCATTTAAAATGCGTTTCATATCTGCCTTGCCTGCGAACTGGGTTCTCAAGGTGCTGTGCTGTTTTTGGGAATGAAAAATGCGTCGTTATATGCATTTTCCAATTGAAGCAATGCAATTTTTTTATCTATCCCCCCTGCATATCCTGTCAAACTTCCGTTTGTCCCAACCACACGATGGCAGGGGATGAAAATGGACAGTTCATTGCGTCCGACTGCATTTCCCACCGCCTGAGATGACATTCGCTTAAGACCCCGCTTTTTCGCTACTTGCTCTGCAATTTTCCCATAGGTCGTTGTTTCGCCATAAGGAATCGTGCGGAGAATCTCCCAAACCGTTTTCTGAAATGCAGTGCCCAACATATGCATCGGCGGCATAAAATCCGGTTCTTTGCCGGAGAAATAAATAGTAAGCCAGCTTTTAGCATCTGACAATAACCGGGTTTCTCTTTCTTTGTGATCCACATCAAGATTTAACGCGTAATACTTTTCACCTTCAAACCAAAGTCCGGTGAGACCTGTTTCATCCGCAGCAAGCAATATTTCTCCAAGAGGAGATTGATAAGTTGTAATATACTGCATAATTTACCCCTCAAAATAATGATCCGAATCAGCTGGCGCATTCTCTCTCTCTGTCATTGTATATGACCGTAAGGGAGAGACAACCGTAATTGTATAACTCTCAAAGTCATTCATCCGTCCCTGCTTCTGGCACATTCTGTGGGCCGCCAGATTTCTCCATTTTTCAATACTTTCTTCATCTTTCCATAGGGACATACTGAGCAGCTTTCCAGTTTCATTCAAAGAGGAGAAACGCTCAGATTTCAGAAAACCTTCTGCATTTTCAAGCGATTCTTTGAGCGATGCAGCGGCTTCTAAATAGCTGTCCATCTTACCGTCTCTAATCGTTACTTCAAATAATACGATTACATTTTTCATTTTGAATTCCTCCATTCATCTTCACTTCCAAAGTTCTTTCATACAGATTTTACACGGTCTGTATCCGGCTTCCAGTGCTTCGTCCAATGTATTAAAAAATACCATGTTTTTTTCAAGTGGTATTTTAGAAGAGCATCCGGGATTGCATACAGTTGTTGTACTTTTTACCGCCAGAAAAAACTTTCCTGCGTCGCTTTTATCTCTCTTTTGACAAATAGCAACCATTTCTTCTCTTGTCATCTTACTGGCCTCCTTTCTGCACGGCATAATCCTTCATCTCCGGAATGGCTCCGCCTGCAACCGCCCAGAAATACAAACTTGCCACACTGCAATATGGACTGAATCTTCGGCGGTATTTCTCAAACAGCTTTCTGTCGATTTTTCGATGATGATAGACCATGCGAACTCCACGCAGAATTGCCAGGTCTCCATAGCTAAACACATTTTGTCTTTGCAGGCAAAATATCAAAATCATTTCTGCTGTCCATGTACCAACACCTTTCAATGAAGATAATGCCGCAATCACTTCTTCATCCGTCATTTCTTTTATCTTTTCAAGGTTACATTCTCCGTACTGCACTTTCGTGGCAAACTCCATAATGTAGTCAACTTTTCGCCAGGTTGTTCCATAAGCCTGGAGCTTTTCCCTTCCCATTGAAATAATCGTATTGGCATCCAGCTTCCCCGTATCATCTTTTATTTTTTTCCAAACAGACTGGTGCGCCTTTGTGGAAATTTGTTGGCCTATAATCGAATTTACCACTGCTTCAAACAAATCATCATAGCAAAGTCTGTCGATATGACCAATCTTTTCGATTACCCCGGCAAGCTTTTTATCTTTGGATTTCAAATATTCCGTTTCTTTATCCCCATAAATAAAGTATGACATCATTTACACCTCCGTTTTACCTTTATTCATATTCTTCTTTGGACAGTGTAAAAGATACAGACAAAGAGAATACTGCCATTACCGCAATTCCATACAGAGTAATAATCAGGCCCAAATGAATCGGTAATCTTTCCAAGAATGGTACAAATAATCCTTCTACATTGACTGACAACCCAGGAATAACTCCGGATGCCAAGCCAATATAGTTCGGCAGATACTGTTAACTGAAAACAACCATTGAACTATATATAGTTTGTATCGCCGCACCCATTGGAAACAAAAGTACTGTCCAATATAAAAATTGTTAGTCATTGCCAGGAATAAACACTTGGAAGAAGAATGGCAAATCTAATTTTAATAAAGCGATATCCGTATTTATCAGCCAATTTCCTGCATAGCAGGGGATGCGGCGCACTAAATCCACAGCAGAAACTCAACATGATATTACTGACAAATTCTGCTTGCTTTAAGATCTGAATCCAAAGCAAAACCAAAAATGTATTCAATCCGCAGTAGTCAACGAAACGTTCAAATATGACGGCACTGAATCTCACAAAGCCGCTTCATATCTCCTCTTGTGTTATAACCCGAGTTTACAAATCCGCCACTTGCGTGGATGTTTGTCTTGCATCCCAAAGCAACCAAATTCTATAAGAGAATCCAATCCAGGCACATACGATCACTTCTGGGATTAAAGACGGATAACACAGTCTGATTAATAGCTAAACAGAAGTGTTTGAATGAAAACAAACATGAATAATATCCCTTTTGTATAAATGTCTGACCTCCTTTTATAAATTGACAATTATCCGTCCAATATCTATAATTATATTGTAATCGCACATGGAAATATCTCGCTTAATTACCAAAATTTATAATAATATCTTCATTTTCGTTCTTCACATGAAAAGAAAGGTCGCATAAAATGATAGATTCCTATCTGAACTCAGTCAATTTAAACAGTAATCAGATATTTCCATATTTATGTATGGATGTTCAAAAGGGTAAAAGCGTACCGGAACCCCCTGGTTTTCATGTCATGCACTGGCATGAAGATTTTCAATTTATCTATGTTTATACCGGAAAGCTGTTCCTTCACACACTTGATCAAACACGGATTATCCATGAAAATTCTGGCGTTTTCATCAATAAAAATATCGTGCATCTCGTATTAGCTTCGGAGGACTGCCATTATAAGAGTTTTCTTTTTCCCAAACAGCTTGTGTCATTTTATACAGGCGGTCCTGCTCTGAGATACGTGGACATCATCTCTGAATGCGAACAAATATCATGCCTGTTGCTTGAGAAATCCGTTTCATGGCAGAAAGATATTTTGGAGCTTCTTGTAAAATTATCCGGATTAGAAAGTCAAAGAACCGAATTTTACGAATATGAGATTTTAGTTTTCCTCTCTCAGCTATGGCTTATCCTGATTAAAAATATAAAAACTCCACATACAATCGTAACAGATGATGTGAAGAAACGAATGCAGCTGTTTTTAAAATATATTGAATTGCATTACGCAGAGGAACTCTCTCTTGACGAGCTTGCACGCTGTGCGGGAGTTAGCAAATCAGAGTGTTTGCGATGCTTTAAATTTTCAATGCAAACTACCCCCTATCAGTATCTGACAGAGTATCGATTATTAAAGGCATCTGAGTTACTTGTGAATACAGAACTCTCTATGGGAGAAATCAGTAATTCTGTTGGTTTTAACTCTCAAAGTCATTTTGG
>OGYG01002061.1_pt1 | contig 10699 bp, 6 predicted proteins | sample 1576481 | NCBI WGS metagenome assembly OGYG01 (sample SAMEA3541497, study PRJEB24748) | human gut metagenome | biome: human gut; feature: human-associated habitat; material: faeces | place: China | collected 2012 | reverse complement strand
TAGAGCGCACGCCTGATAAGCGTGAGGTCGGTGGTTCGAGTCCACTTAAGCCCACCAAAGCAGGGAAACCTGCAAAGAATTGAATAAGAGTGTGCGTAGAGATGAAGGGAAGTTTGCTAAGCAAACTTCCGCATTAAAGGCATGTTCGCATTCACTGTTGTACATTGAAAACTGAATAGAGAAGCAGATATGATAGAGTAAAGACAATATTGTTATTTATGAAATCTACAATTTTGAATTAATTACAAAGAAGAACCAAAGAAAATCACATGGTCAAGCTACAAAGAGCGCAAGGGGAATGCCTTGGCACTAGGAGCCGAAGAAGGACGCAGCAAACTGCGATAAGCTATGGGGAGCCGTAAGCAGGCATTGATCCATAGATATCCGAATGGAGCAATCCGGCCGGAGTCATGTCCGGTCATCATATACTGAATACATAGGTATATGAGGGGAACCGCCTGAACTGAAACATCTAAGTAGGGCGAGGAAGAGAAATCAAAATGAGATTCCGCTAGTAGTGGCGAGCGAACGCGGAAGAGGCCAAACCGAGAGTAGCAATACACTCGGGGTTCGGACAGTAACATGTATGGCAGAGCATAGCAGAATGGCATGGGAAGGCCAATCAGAGAGTGTGAGAATCACGTATGCGAAATGCAAAGCTGGCAAACTGTATCCAGAGTACTGCGGGACACGTGAAATCCCGTGGGAATACGGGGGGACCACCCTCCAAGCCTAAATACTACCTAGTGACCGATAGAGAAGAGTACTGTGAAGGAAAGGTGAAAAGAACCCCGGGAGGGGAGTGAAATAGAACCTGAAACCTTGTGCTTACAAGCACCGAGAGCCCGTCAAAGGGTGATCGGGTACCTATTGTAGAATGGTCCGGCGAGTTAATGTAACTGGCAAGGTTAAGGACTAAAGGTCCGGAGCCGCAGCGAGAGCGAGTCTGAATAGGGCGTATGAAGTCAGTTATATTAGACCCGAAACCGGGTGACCTACCCATGTCCAGGTTGAAGTGGAGGTAAAACTCCATGGAGGACCGAACCGACTCCCGTTGAAATGGTAGCGGATGAGGTGTGGGTAGCGGAGAAATTCCAATCGAACCCGGAGATAGCTGGTTCTCTCCGAAATAGCTTTAGGGCTAGCCTTGTATTAGATTACTGGAGGTAAAGCACTGAATAGGCTAGGGGCCGAGAGGTTACCGAACCTTATCAAACTCAGAATGCCAGATAATTGATGTACAGGAGTCAGACAGTGTGAGATAAGTTTCATTGTCGAAAGGGAAAGAGCCCAGACCCACAGCTAAGGTCCCAAAATATAGTTAAGTGGAAAAGGATGTGGGGGTGCACAGACAACCAGGATGTTGGCTCAGAAGCAGCCATTCATTAAAAGAGTGCGTAATAGCTCACTGGTCGAGTGCCCCTGCGCCGAAGATTTAACGGGGCTAAACTATATACCGAAGCTTGGGATGCAGTAATGCATGGTAGGAGAGCGTTGTATGCGGGGTGAAGTCAGAGCGAAAGCGCTGGTGGACTGCATACAAGTGAGAATGCCGGAATGAGTAGCGAGAAATATGTGAGAATCATATTGGCCGAAAGTCTAAGGTTTTAGGAGGAAGGTTCGTCCGCTCCTAGTAAGCCGGGAGCTAAGGTGAGGCCGAAAGGCGTAGCCGATGCACATACGGTAGAAATTCCGTAGCCACCGAAAGATTTAAGCAAGAGGACACCCAGAAAGAGCATAACCCGGGCGTTGGTTGACCCGGGCGTAAGGGACTGAAATTAGAGTAGGGAAGTATGCGTGGACTGGGGCGAGAAAAGTCTTGTGAATATCTAAGGTGCCCGTACCGCAAACCGACACAGGTAGATAGGAAGAGAATTCTAAGGCCAACGGGAGAAGGGTAGTTAAGGAACTCGGCAAATTGACCCCGTAACTTAGGGAAAAGGGGTGCCACAGCAATGTGGCCGCAGAGAATAGGCCCAGGCGACTGTTTAGCAAAAACACAGGTTTCTGCCAAATCGAAAGATGAAGTATAGGAGCTGACACCTGCCCGGTGCTGGAAGGTTAAGAGGAGAGGTGCAAGCCTTGAATTGAAGCCCCAGTAAACGGCGGCCGTAACTATAACGGTCCTAAGGTAGCGAAATTCCTTGTCGGGTAAGTTCCGACCCGCACGAATGGTGTAACGATCTGGGCACTGTCTCAACTACCCGCCCGGCGAAATTGTAGTACCGGTGAAGATGCCGGTTACCCGTGACAAGACGGAAAGACCCCATGGAGCTTTACTGTAGCTTAATATTGGGTTTCGATAATTTATGTACAGGATAGGTGGGAGGCTAGGAAACTCTGGCGCCAGCCGGAGTGGAGCCACCCTTGGGATACCACCCTTAAGTTATTGGAATTCTAACCTGCGGCCGTGAATCCGGCCGGGGGACATTGTTAGGTGGACAGTTTGACTGGGGCGGTCGCCTCCAAAAAGGTAACGGAGGCGCTCAAAGGTTTGCTCAGCACGGATGGAAACCGTGCTTTTGAGTGTAAACGCATAAGCAAGCCTAACTGCGAGGGTGACGGCCCGAGCAGTAACGAAAGTTGGAGTTAGTGATCCGGCGGTATGAGAGTGGAATTGCCGTCGCTCAACGGATAAAAGCTACCCTGGGGATAACAGGCTGATCTCCCCCAAGAGTCCACATCGACGGGGAGGTTTGGCACCTCGATGTCGGCTCATCACATCCTGGGGCTGTATTCGGTCCCAAGGGTTCGGCTGTTCGCCGATTAAAGTGGTACGCGAGCTGGGTTCAGAACGTCGTGAGACAGTTCGGTCCCTATCTGTCATGGGCGTAGGATATTTGAGGAGAGCTGTTCCTAGTACGAGAGGACCGGGATGGACGCACCGCTGGCGCACCAGTTGTCATGCCAATGGCACAGCTGGGCAACTATGTGCGGACCGGATAAACGCTGAAAGCATCTAAGCGTGAAGCCGACTCCAAGATAAGATATCCCATAGTGTTAAACTAGTAAGACCCCTTGTAGACTACGAGGTAGATAGGCTGCGTGTGTAAGCACGGTAACGTGTTCAGCTTGGCAGTACTAATAGGTCGAGGGCTTGACCATAATTTCTTTGGTTTGGCTCTGTAATTTCCTTTCTGTTTTTCTTTATTCAGTTTTCAGTGTACAAAATGTTGTATTATGATAAGATTTAAGCCTTCTTTAGAAGGCTTTTTTTATTTTTACTTATTATTGTATTTATAGTTATTACAAATTAGTTATTATGATTGACTATGAAAGCAATTTTAGTTAAAGTAATAATGATAAATAAATATTATTTATTTAAGTTTGTAAATAAAGATATTATAAGCACTATTATCCATAATATCTTAGAAAAGGTGATTTTATGATGAATTCAATTGAACAACTGGCCCGGTATAACTATAGCTATGAAGGAGAGGCGATAGGAGCTGCTATTGCTATTATTGTAATTGTAATCTTTCTAGCAATTGCAGCAATATTGGCACAAATCTTTTTAGGTTTGGCAGTTTATCACGACGCAAAATCCAAAGGTAATTCCAGCTCAGGAATGTGGGGTGTTTTGACAGGTGTCTTTGGATGGATACCCGCTATTATTTATTTATGCGTCAGAAACAGTTCCTCTCAAAGAATTATTCAATGTACTACCTGTGGCTTTGCAATCCCGGCAAGCGCGCCAGGTTGTCCAAATTGTAATCATGCAAATCCTTTTGCCCAACAGTTTTACGGTCCATTTGTGGAACAATCTAAAAAACGAGCTAAAGGTTTCTTAATTGCAGCTATTTGCTGTTATGCAGCACTTATCTTGTTAATTATTGCAATTGTCGTTATTGTTGCTATATTCGCTGGTAATTATTATTACTATTATTAATGGAGCCTTGGAGGTAAATGTAAGAGTACATTTACCTTTTTTCATCTATAATGAAAGGATTAAACACTTATATGTTGGAAGTTTCTCACTTAACAAAAATATATAAAAATCTGGTAGCAAACGGAAATTTAACCTTTACCGTTAATCCCGGAGAAATTGCGGTCTTATTAGGTCCAAATGGTGCAGGTAAATCCACTGCAATCAAATGTATTTCAGGTTTACTGCGTTTTCAGGGAGAAATTAAAATTTGTGGTTACCCAAATAAATCAATTGATGCAAAGCGTAATTTTGGGTACATTCCGGAAATTCCTGCACCGTATGAAAATTTGACGGTTATGGAACATTTAGAATTTATTGGTCGTGCTTATCAAGTAAGTGATTGGGAACAAAAAGCAAAAATGTTATTAAGCCGATTTGAAATGTCTGATAAAACAGATAAACTGGGGAAAGAGTTATCCAAAGGTATGCAACAAAAATTAAGTATCTGTTGTGCGTTGTTACCGGAACCCAAAGTAGTTTTATTTGATGAGCCTTTTGTAGGGTTAGATCCCCATGCAATAAAAGAATTAAAAGCTGTTATGACGGAATTAAGATACGATGAATGTGCAGTATTAATCAGTACTCATATGTTGGATAGCGTTGAGGAATTCTGGGATAAAGCGCTAATTATGCGAAACGGTCAAATAGCAGCAGTACGAGAAAGAAAAGAAATTGAGCAAAGCGGAGAAGATCTTGAAAAGTTATTCTTTGAAATTACGGAAGGAAGAGGAGAAAGTCAATGAGTGCATTGTGTTATCTTTCCCGTAAGCAGATTAAGAACTTTATAAAAGAATTAGCTCATAATCCGGGAAAACTGGTTCTGTATATTATCTTAATTGCGGGTATCAGTGTATCTGTGTTTTCTCGATTTTTTTCTCCGGAGGATGAAGCATTAAACTTTGTTGCTGATATTAGTTTCTTGCACGGTGGCTACATTGGAGCAATGCTTTTGATTGCGCTGCCAATTTTATTAAGAGGTTTAAAATCAGGCGCTACTTTCTTTCGTATGAGTGATGTGCATTTTTTATTTATAGCACCTATTTCTCCAAAACTTATATTATTTTACGGTTTAATTAAGCAGTTAATGGCCAGTGCCTTGGTCACTCTTATTTTATTGGCATATTCTTCTATGCTGACGAATTTATTTGGAATAGAAATTTGGCAAATTATTGTTTTGGCAATAGGAGTCGCCATCATGCTATGTGCAATGCAGGCGCTTACCATGATGATTTACAGTTTAACAAACGGTAAGAAGAAACTCATTCAAATTACCTTAGCCATTGTATTTGCATGCGTGCTTGCCTTACTTGCTATTTATGTCATTGAGTTTTTTGCTAATGGTGCAGATATCAATAGTGCTATTTCTTCTTTAAGCTCTCCTTACTTAGAGTATGTGCCAATGATTGGCTGGATGAAGGGCGCTGTTTTTGGTTATCTGTTCGGCAACTATCTCGCAGCAGGTATTTATACTGCTCTATTTATAGCTGTTATAGGTGCAGCCATTGCTATTTTTGCAGTAAAAGATTTAGATTTTTATGAAGATGTACTTCAGTCAACGGCCCGAGCAGACCAAGTAAGAAAAAATAAACGAGAAGGAAAAATGGATTTTGGGGGAGGAAAGGTACGCGTTACCTCTACCGGAATCAAAAAAGGCTGGGGTGCCAATGTGTTGTTTTATAAACATATGTTGGAAGGAAAACGAAGAAATAGATTTTTCATCAGTACCCAAGCGATTTTTTTGTTTTTAATTAATATTATTTTTGTTGTTATTTTCCGTATCTCAGCAGAAGGGCAAGTAACACCAAATTTAATTATTGGTATTTCTGCAATGTTTAGCTGTTACATACAGTTTTTCTTTTCTGTTTCCGGGGATTGGTCTTTGGAATTAGATAAAACACCAATTTATTTAATTCCTGCCAATCCGTTTCAAAAATTAATTTGGGCTAGCATGACTACCATTATCCGTCCTTTTATGGAAGGAATTATTATGTTTGCTATTTTATGTGCTGTGTTGCAAGCAAATCCTCTGCTGGCTTTTGTTTGTGCAATTGTGTACGGTACAACAGGTCTGCTATATACAGCATGCAATATCTTATTTCAGAAATTATTTGGAAAAACAAATTCTAATCGCGGACCAATTATGTTTATTTATATGCTATGTGTACTATTGGTAGCTACTCCCGGTATTATTTCCAGTATTCTTGTATGGATTTTTGCTACAGGAGTTCCCTCTTTTGTAATAGGGCTTCCGTTTATCGGTTGGACCGTAGGTGTTTCTGTTCTGATTATATGCTTGTGCAGAAATATACTAGACAATGTAGAATATAATAAATAAAAATACAAAATATTGTAATTTAGGTGGATTCCCTGTTGAAATTTTTATATATCTGTGATATAATAATACCAATGAATAAAATAGTTGGTGTTGATTACAATGAGGGTCCACCTGTTCCCATACCGAACACAGAAGTTAAGCTCATTAGTGCCGAAGATACTTGGCTGGAGACGGCCCGGGACAATAGGAAGATGCCAACATATAAAGCAGATACCCAGTAGGGTATCTGTTTTTTTTGTTTTTATGTGAAGAAATTAAACAAAATGTAATTTTTCTTTTTTTAGACTACTATTATCGTGAGGATAACAATGTCAAAAAGGAGAGAAATGACATGAAGAATGTTGTAAAAAGATTTGAACAATATTTAATGGAGGAAGAAAAAAGCAAAGGTACAATCGAAAATTATATCAGGTCTGTACATATGTTTATAAAATGGATAGGGGTAAAAGAACATATTTCACGCCAGGCAGTCATTGAATGGAAAAACTATCTGCAAACGAAAGGATATTGCACGGTTACTGTCAACGCGAAGATAGCCGCATTGAATCAATTTTTATCTTTTATGGGTCGAAATGATTGCAGAGTAAAATTACTAAAAGTACAGCATCGTGTATTTCGGGATCATTCTAAGGAATTAAACAAGAATGAGTACAAAAAATTAATTGATACAGCCGAAAGTAAAGCAAAGCATCGTCTTTCACTATTAATTCAGACAATTTGTGCTACGGGAATCCATGTTTCGGAAGTAAAATATATCACAGTTGCAGCTGCTCAGGCAGGTAAGACAGAAATTATATTAAAGGGAAAGGTACGTACCATCTTATTACCGGGGAAATTATGCCGTAAATTAATTCAATATGCCAAAAAACAAAAAATCGCTTCCGGTGAAATCTTTATCACCAGAAGCGGTATTGGATTGTCACGTAAACAAATATGGTCGGAGATGAAAACCCTTTGTGTTCAGGCCGGTATAGAGGCTACGAAAGTTTTTCCACACAATCTAAGACATTTATTTGCTCGTTGTTACTATCAAGTATGTCATGATATTGTAAAATTGGCAGATATACTCGGGCATTCCCATATAGAGACTACCAGAATCTATTTACTTTCTACAGGTACAGAACACCAATATCACCTTGAACGTTTGCGGCTTGTAAGCTAAACGGTTTTTATTTTCCGAAAAAGGACAAAAACTGTATTTTGTCCTTAAATTGTGTAAAACATAACCACAAAGGTCATATATCTTCCTATACTATACACAATAACAGTCGTAATTTCAAGTTTTTAAATTAATTTTTTATATTTTTTAAAAAAGGCTGAATGCAATTTTATATTGTTTCAGTCTTCTCTTTATGCTTTTTTAAGATAACAGGGAAAAGAGACTTTATATTATATGATTCTAAGGACAAAATACAGTTTTTGTCTAAAAGGAATGGAGGTATCTGAATCAGAATTCAATCGGTTGCTGCATTCACAGTTCTGCAAAAGTAATCTGATAAATAAAGCGGTATCTTTCGAGTGGAAAACATAAAATGTATACGTTTATAGTATTTGTGCATCAAAAATTTTCAATAGATATAGGGAGGTAAGAAGAAAAATGAAGAAATATTTGAAAGGCAAAAATGTACTAGCGGCAATACTATGTGCAACTTTGATGTTAGGTATTGTCCCATTTACTGTATTTGCTGCGAACACAGATGAGAATCTTTATACAAAAAATCAAATATCAACATCGGTTCAATACCTAAATCAGGAACGTACACAGGCCGAAATTACATATAGTGTACCAATAGAGCCACAGGACCCTGTGAATGTAATTTTTTTGGTGGATGCATCTAAAACCGGTGAGAATTCTAAAAATGAAGTTGTTGAACTGATTATGGGTCATGGTGACGGCGTTGATTTAATGTATAAATACGGTACAAAAAATAATGTCAATATCATTTCCTATGCAAGTGATGTTCAAGAAACCGGTTTCATCAACTCAAAGGAAGAATTACAAAAGTATTCCAGCATTGAAACAATGTCAGGAGAAGCAAACGAAGCGGTTGCACTTGAAAAGGCTGCTTCAGCAGTGCAGCAGGCACATGAAATGAATGGAAATCCTACAGTAGTTGTATGGGCATTGGGAAGCAGTTTTAACAAAGAAGCTGAAGTGGACGAACAATTAAAGGCATTGAACCAAGTATTGAGTGAAAATGATGCGTTTATCACTTATCAAATGACGGATACTCCAAGTGCTACTCTCCAAAATTATGCAACAAAGTTTATTCCTGCAGGAGAAACAGATGAAATTTCGGCAGCATATGCTTATACAACGGGAAGCGATTATGAGTGGGGTATGCTGAATGACCTTGAAGCCATTGTTCATGACCATTATCAAAATGCTGACTTTACATTAAATTTGGCGGATGGCCAAACAATGATTACAAGTATTGATGAAGTAAATGCGAAAGCATTAATTTTAGGGCAGCGTTGGACAGGTTATGTTGCGGCTGAGATAACTGAGAATGGAAAAGGCGTTCAAGTACATATGGACAAATTATGTAGCGGAGATACGTTATTAATTACTGCAAAAGTAACGTTAGACCCAAATACAGCAGGTCCTGAAACAGTATTCGAGGGACAAGATATTTTGCTTAAAAACAGTATGCATACTGGCTTATTTGACGAAACGACAAATGATATTACACTTCACTTTCCGGCGGTAGAATTAAATAAAGGAGAGCGAATGATTACTTATCGCTTGGGAGATGATGGAACAGTATCTGGAAGTACGCCGGGAATACAAACAGCGGCTTCGGGCGAACCCGTTACCATTGCTTCCGCAGATGGAATCAGTAAAACAGGCTATACCTTTGGTGGCTGGATTGTTGCAGAGGGAGAGCATGTAGGAGAGCGTTATGCAGCCAACGAAGCAATTGCCATGCCGGATTATGATTTAGTACTGGAACCTGCGTGGGGATATGTTGGTGTTGAAGTGGAAGTAGGCCAGGCAGTTGCCCCTGTCACTCAAAATCAAATTATGGAGATACCGGGTCAAATGCAGGCGTTGGATTTTAGCCAAATATTTGTAAATGACACTAAAATCGGTAATACAGTACATACCATTACCTTTTTAGATGAATTGTTGGAGTATGTGGAAGACCCAACACCAACGGATTCAAATAAGGTGATTGTAAAGGGCAGATCTGAAATTGTATACGCACGTAATATAGGTGCTCCAGGAAACAGTGTAATTGCATATATTGTAGCGGATCATCAGAATGGTTATGATATGTATATCAGTGCGGAAGGCGGTGTAAAGGCTTCTTCCAGATGCTTAAGTTTATTTGCAGCATTTGACCCTGTTTCCCAAAAATATGTGCTGGATGGCTGGAACCAAAATTTACATACTGTAGATTTTAACAATCAATTTGATACATCTACGGCTACAGAATTGGGAATGCTATTTTACAATTGTACCAGTTTAAAAGAAGTGAAAGGCATTGAAAATCTAGATGTTTCCAATGTCACCGTACTACAAAGCCTATTTTATGGATGTTCCTCTTTAGTAAGTATGGATTTAAGCGCATGGGATACTTCCAGCGTAACCAATGCCAGCTATCTGTTTGCAAATTGTACCAGTTTGCAGGATGTACAGTTGCATTGGGATCAAACAGATACTCAAAATTTTATCACCATACAAAATATGTTCCAAAAATGTAAAAGTCTGGTTTCGATGGAAGATTCCGGCGTGGAAGATTGGGTACTGCCAAATGTTACTGAGGCACGTTCTTTCTTCTGGCAATGTACAAATTTGCAAACGGTTGATTTATCTAAATGGAATCCCCAAAACATTGTAAATCTGCAATTTTTCTTTTATGAGTGTCATAACCTCCAAAGTTTTCGTATGGAAGGTTGGAATGTTCCAACTTTAAAATCACTGCAGCAAACTTTTGCAAATTGCTATCAGCTAGAGGTTATCGATTTAAGCAGTTGGAGCAATATTAATTCTCTTGATGATTTATATGCCGCTTTCTCTAGTTGTTCTAATTTAAAAACTTTAAAAATTCCCAACATAAAATCAGGCTATAAAGATATGTTTTTCTGGTGTACTTTTGACTATTTGGACAGTTTGCAGTACATGGATATTTCAGGATGGGTATTAGATGGTTCAAATTCAGTTAGCACCAGCGAGATATGGGGAAACAGCTGGCCATCGGGTCAAGTAACCATTATTGCAGACAATTGGGAAGTAACTGCAGATGATATTTTGACAGATGCAGAAAATCTGAATTTAATTTGGAATATAGGAACGAAGAGTTTCTCCGCTAATTATTGGAATTTAAATAATACAAGACAAGACCTATCTGCAGCAAGTGATTGGTTAATTTCGAATATTACCGAACTAAAAGGCTGGAGCGGATTAAGCGGAGTAACAAGCATGGAAGGGA
>OGYG01002053.1_pt1 | contig 10734 bp, 9 predicted proteins | sample 1576481 | NCBI WGS metagenome assembly OGYG01 (sample SAMEA3541497, study PRJEB24748) | human gut metagenome | biome: human gut; feature: human-associated habitat; material: faeces | place: China | collected 2012 | reverse complement strand
GGAAACAGATTCTTCAAAAGAGACAGTTACAGAGGGAAACTGTGGAATGGAAAACGCTCAGTTATTCTGGAAGTTGAATGAGAACGGAACTTTGGAAATTACCGGTACAGGAAATATGATGAACTGGGAAAAGGAAGAAGATGTACCTTGGACTGCATTGCGTGAAAAAATAAGCCGGATTGAAATAGCAGAAGGCGTATTGTCAGTAGGCGCACATGCTTTCAGCGGCTGCCAGAATGCAGCAGAAATCCAGATACCGGACAGTGTACAGGAGATTGGAGAATTTGCTTTCTTCAATTGCAATGCAGTGTCGTCAGTAACTATTGGATGATGAATGAATAAGAATATGGGAGTGAGTGGCTTACATGTAGGCTGCTTCTCCCATATTTTTTTATAGAAAATTAAGAGATGAAATCAGAGCTTTATGCTATAATCTATATAAATCCGGTGAAGCAGCTTCATACGACAGGGAAGCTGTTGAAAATTTCCGTAAAAAGAAGAAAAAGGATAGAACTGTTATGAAGCTAAAAACAAGAATCATTCTGGGATTCACCATGATCATTCTTATGCCTCTGCTTCTGTTTGCCGCCACTTTGTATGGATTCAGCCAGTCACAGGCGCAGAAAGCACAGGCAGTGACTGAGAGCGATGGAACAGTATATGATATTTCCATAACAGACTCAGCTGACAGTCAGGGCAGGGTACATGTAATGGCCAAGGATTTGTTTATCAGTGCGTTTGTAATCCTGATCTCCGTTGCTTTGGTAGTTGGTCTTTGGGTATATCGCAGCATTGCCGTTCCATTGGTTAAATTAAAAAAAGCGACGCAGAATATAAAAGAAGGCAACCTGGATTTTGTTCTGGATGTAGAAGGAAAAGACGAATTTTCCGAGCTTTGTCAGGATTTCGAGGAAATGCGCCGTCGTCTGAAAGAATCCACAGAAGAAAAAAGTCTTATAGAAAAAGAGAACAGAGAGCTGATCAGCAACATTTCCCATGATCTGAAAACTCCGATCACAGCAGTGAAAGGATATGTAGAGGGAATCATGGATGGCGTGGCAGACACCCCTGAGAAAATGGACCGCTATGTCCGCACCATCTACAACAAGACAAATGAGATGGATCATCTGATCAACGAGCTGACTTTTTATTCCAAAATCGATACCAACCGCATTCCTTATACTTTCAGCAAACTAAATGTGGAAGATTATTTTGAAGATTGTTCAGAGGAAGTTGGTCTGGAACTTGAGACCAGGGGAATTGAGCTGGTTTATGCCAACTATGTGGAAAAAGATGTTATGGTAATTGCCGATGGGGAGCAGATCCGCCGTGTTATCCATAACATTATCAGCAACGCTATCAAATATATGGACAAGCCTAAAGGAATCATTCAGATCCGAATCAAGGATGTGGGTGATTTTATCCAGATTGAGATTGAGGACAATGGAAAAGGTATTGGCCCGAAGGATCTGCCTTATATTTTCGACCGTTTTTACCGTACAGATGTTTCACGAAATTCTTCCAAAGGCGGAAGCGGAATCGGTCTTTCCATTGTAAAAAAAATTCTGGAGGACCATGGGGGAAAAGTATGGGCCACAAGCCGTCTTGGAATCGGCACGATCATGTATTTTGTACTTAGAAAATACCAGGAGGTACCAATGAAATGAGCAGAATTCTGATCATTGAAGATGAAGAAGCAATTGCAGAGCTTGAGAAAGACTATCTGGAGCTCTCAGGATTTGAAGTTATAATCTGCAACAGAGGCGATCTGGGGCTTAATATGGCCCTGAAAGAAGATTTTGACCTGATTATTCTGGATCTGATGCTGCCGGAGATAGACGGGTTTGAAATCTGCCGCCAGGTAAGAGAAGCTAAGAATACTCCGATCATTATGGTTTCCGCGAAGAAAGATGATATTGACAAGATCCGCGGTCTTGGACTTGGGGCTGACGATTACATGACTAAGCCATTTAGCCCAAGCGAGCTTGTTGCCAGAGTAAAGGCACATATGGATCGCTATAACCGTCTGATCGGCTCCACCACGCAGAAGAACGATATTATTGAGATTCGTGGAATCAAGATCGACAAGACTGCCCGCCGCGTCTGGGTAAATGGCGAGGAGAAAACTTTTACCACCAAGGAATTTGATCTGCTCACATTCCTGGCACAGAATCCAAACAGAGTTTTTACGAAAGAAGAGCTTTTCAGGGAAATCTGGGATATGGAATCGGTAGGCGATATTGCCACAGTTACAGTTCATATCAAGAAAATCCGTGAGAAAATTGAGTATAATAATGCCAAGCCGCAGTATATCGAGACCATCTGGGGCGTGGGATACAGATTTAAAGTGTGATAATTTCTGAGAAAATTGAGAGGTAAAATGAGAAGACTATATAAAGAATTGGAGAACTACGGCAAATCCGACTTTTATCCTTTCCATATGCCTGGTCACAAGCGGAATAAGGCGTGCATGGAGGGGGATTTTCCTATTGAACGTGATATTACGGAAATAGACGGATTCGACGATCTGCATCATTCTGAGGGAATTTTACTTGAAGCGCAGAATGCCTTATCCAGAATGTACGGCACCAGGAAAAGTTTTTTCAGTGTCAACGGAAGTACGGCAGGAATTCTTACTGCCATTTCCGCATCTGTGAAAAAGGGTGGACAGATTCTGGTGGCCAGAAACTGTCATAAGGCTGTTTACCACGCAATTTATCTCCGGGAACTGGTTCCCACATATATTTATCCACAATCTGACAACGATTTGGGGATAAATGGCTCAATTTCCGTATCCCGTGTGGAAAGATATCTTGAGGAAAATCCGAAAATTGAAGCAGTCCTTATTACATCGCCTACTTATGATGGTGTGGTTTCAGATGTGCGCAAGATTGCGGAAACTGCCCACAAACATGGAATTCCGCTGATCGTGGATGAAGCCCACGGCGCTCATTTCAGATTCTCTGACTATTTTCCTGTTTCAGCAGCAGATCTGGGAGCAGATGTGGTGATCCAGAGCTTTCATAAAACATTGCCAGCCATGACCCAGACTGCAGTGCTTCATCTGTGCAGTGAACGTGTAAGTGAGAAGCTGATCCGCAGATTTCTTGGAATTTACGAGACCAGCAGTCCGTCTTATATACTTATGTCCAGTCTGGATGCCTGTGTAGCGAAGCTGGAAAAAGACAGCGGACGATTATTTGATGAATTTACGGAAAATCTGGAAGCCGCCCGCAGACAGCTTGGTCAGCGCAGGTATATACGTCTGTTACAGACACCGGAAGAGACTGGAGAAGAAAAGGACGAACAGGGCACAACAGAAATATTTGATTATGACCGCTCTAAGCTGATTCTGTCCACATTGCACAGCAGTTTAAATGGTCCGGAACTTGCTGGAATCCTTCGAAGAAAATATCATTTGGAAGTTGAGATGACTACAGAGAATTATGTGCTTGCGCTGGCAGCAGTTGGAGACACCAGGGAAGGATTCCGGAGACTTTGCAAAGCTATAGAAGAAATCGACAGGCAGGAAGCTGAACTAGCAGAGAAGAGCGGGAATATAACAGAGAAAATAGCTGTTGGAAATTCAGATTATGTACCGAAAGTGGACAGGCAGAATTGTGTTAAATGTAATTCTGAAGATTGTGAAAGATGTGAAAAAAAGGATACCCGCAGCGATGGCTTGCGAAATGAAAAATATGCCTGCAAGTGTGGTCCTATGAAGCAGCTTATGTCCATTTCCAGGGCAATGGATGCCCCATCCCAGCTTTGTCTTCTGGAAGAAAGTGCAGGGAAAATTGCCGCAGAATTTGTATATCTTTATCCGCCGGGGATTCCCATTATTGTTCCAGGCGAACAGATTACTGGACTTTTTACAAGGAATGTGAGAAGATATATGGAACAGGGACTGAATCTTCACGGTCTTTGCGGAGAAAATAACGAAACAATAAGCGTAGTAAAGGAGCAGGCAGAGGTGTAACCCCTGCCTGATACATTATGGGAAAAATATTTTACATTATGGGAAAAAGCGCATCTGGTAAGGATCATATATATGCCAGGCTGGCAGCACATGAGAGATTGGGTCTTAAGAAGCTGGTTCTTTATACTACCCGCCCAATCCGTGCAGAGGAAGAGAATGGTAAACAGTACTATTTCGTGGATGATAAAAAGCTGGAAGAATTTCGAAGCAGCGGAAATCTGATCGAGGCCAGAGCTTATCATACAGTACATGGAATCTGGAACTATTTTACAGCAGATGACGGTCAGGTGGATTTGGAAAATGCTGACTATCTGGGAATCGGTACACTTGAATCTTATGTGAAAATGAGAGAATACTATGGAAAAGAGAATGTTTGTCCTGTTTATATCGAAGTGGAGGACGGAGAGCGTCTTGCAAGAGCATTGAAAAGAGAGCGTGGTCAGGAGATACCCCGCTATGAGGAAATGTGCAGAAGATTTCTTGCAGATCAGGAGGATTTTTCCGAAGAGAAAATTGCTGCTGCCGGGATTACGAGAAAATTCCAGAATGTTGATCTGGAGGAATGTGTAGAAGAAATTGCTGAATATATTAGACAGGCATAATGTGCATCGCGAAGCGCGTTACTGGTCACGGAGTGAACAGTAACACATTTTTTGTTGATAAGTGAATAAATTCACAAAAAACTATAGCATGATTTTGTCGTACATGATAGAATTAAAGGGTAAATACATTTAGAGTGTATTTGTACAAAATAAGCTATGCAGGGGTGCTGACCGCAGCCTTTGACAATAGCGAAAATGATAGGGTGAGGTGATTCCGATGTTAGGGTTTAACGACATTATAGGACATGAAGAGATAATCAGACATTTGAAGAATGCCATACAGACAGAGAAAGTGTCCCATTCGTATATTTTTACAGGTGACCCTGGTTCTGGAAAGAAATTGCTGGCAGGAACCTATGCGATGACATTGCAGTGTGAAGAGGGCGGTACGGAGCCTTGCGGACATTGTGATTCCTGCAAGAAGGCAATCGGTAAGAATCACCCGGATATCATTATGGTGACCCATGAGAAGCCAAATGTGATTACAATTGACGAAATCAGGGAACAGATTATCAATGATGTGGATATTAAGCCATACTGCAGCCCATACAAGATTTATATTGTGGCAAATGCAGAGCTGATGAATCCCCAGGCACAGAATGCTCTTCTGAAGACCATTGAAGAGCCGCCGGAATATGCAGTTATCATGCTTCTCACAAGCAATATTGATGCTCTGCTGCCGACCATTCGTTCCAGATGTGTACGTCTGGATCTGAAGGTTGTAGATGACGGTCTGGTAAAGAAGTACCTGATGGAACATCTCCATATACCGGATTATCAGGCTGAGATCGATGCTTCCTATGCTCATGGCAGTATTGGCAGAGCGAAACAGGTAGCTACTTCCCAGGAGTTTGCAGATATGACCCAGAATGCACTCCGCATCCTGAAGAATGCAGACGGAATGGAAGTATATGAGCTTACAGAAGCAATCAAGGAGCTTTCCAATGACAAGCAGAACATCAGTGACTATCTGGATCTTTTCCAGTTCTGGTTCCGTGATGTACTGATGTTTAAGGCTACACGGGAAGTTGATAATCTTGTATTTAAGCAGGAAATAAATTATATAAGGGAACAGGCAAGCCAGCGTTCCTATGAGAACCTGGAGAAGATTCTGGATGCACTGGAGAAAACAAAAGTACGTCTTCGTGCCAATGTAAATACAGAACTTGCTCTTGAGCTTCTGTTCCTTACAATCAGGGAGAAATAGAATGGCAAAAGTAGTAGGCGTAAGATTTCGGAATGTAGGTAAGATCTATTACTTCAATCCGAAGAACTATAAAGTGAAACCGGGCGATCATGTAATTGTGGAGACTGCCCGCGGTGTTGAGTATGGAAAGGTGGTGCTTGCACCTAAGGATGTGGTGGATGACCAGGTGGTACATCCTTTGAAGGAAGTGCTTCGTGTGGCTACCAAAGACGATGATGAAAGAGAGAAGTATAACAGGGAGCGTGAGAGGGACGCTTTCAAGATCTGCCAGAAGAAGATTCGCGAGCATGGACTTGAGATGAAGCTGATTGACGCAGAGTATACTTTTGATAACAATAAAGTGTTGTTTTACTTTACAGCAGACGGCAGAATTGATTTTCGCCAGCTGGTAAAGGATCTTGCATCTATTTTTAAGACAAGAATTGAACTTCGCCAGATTGGTGTAAGAGATGAAACAAAAATTCTTGGAGGAATCGGTATCTGCGGCAGATGTCTCTGCTGTCATACTTATCTTTCCGAGTTTGCACCTGTATCCATCCGAATGGCCAAGGAACAGAATCTCTCTCTGAACCAGACGAAGATTTCAGGTGTATGCGGAAGACTGATGTGCTGTCTGAAGAATGAGCAGGAGACCTATGAGGAGCTGAATCGCAGACTTCCGGGAATCGGAGATACGGTAACTACTCCAGACGGAATCCAGGGCAATGTACAGAGTGTAAATGTACTCCGCCAGCTTGTAAAGGTAGTAGTAGAAATTGGTGATGAGAAAGAAATTCAGGAATTCCCTGTAGGCGAACTGAAATTCCGTTCCAGAAAAAAGAAAGTAAAAGTCTCTGAACAGGAATTAAAGGAACTGAAGGATCTTGAAGATAAAAAGGGAGATTCCAAATTAGATGATTAATGATCTTGTGAAGGAGAATGAGCGGGTAGATGATCTGCAGAATGGCTATTATATCATTCAGGATCCCCGGAAATTCTGCTTCGGTATGGACGCTGTTCTTTTATCTGGGTTTGCCAGAGTGAAGAAGGGAGAGAAGGTTCTCGATATGGGAACGGGAACTGGTATTATTCCGGTACTCCTTGCTTCCAAGACTGTGGGAGAGCATTTCACAGGTCTGGAAATCCAGGAAGAGTGTGCTGAAATGGCAGCAAGAAGTGTGAAATACAATAACCTGGAGGACAGGGTCAGTATCAGACAAGGTGATATTAAGGAGGCTGTCAGTATTTTCGGGGCAGCTTCTTTTCATGTTGTCACCTGCAATCCGCCCTATATGATCGGGCAGCATGGACTGACCAATCCGCATATGCCAAAGGCAATCGCCCGACATGAGATCCTTTGTACTCTTGAGGATGTGGTAAGCCAGGCTTCGAAGCTTCTTGGAGACAGAGGACGTTTTTACATGGTACACAGACCGTTCAGACTGACAGAAATTATGCAGGTTTTGACGAAATATAAGCTGGAGCCTAAGCGTATGCAGCTTGTTTATCCATACATTGACAGGGAGCCTAATATGGTGCTCATAGAAGCCCTGAAAGGCGGCAATTCCCGGATTACTGTGGAAAGACCGCTGATCGTGTATGAGAAGCCGGGAGTTTATACGAAGGAAATTCTGGAAATGTACGATATGATTTAAAAAGATCGCAAATAAAAAATGAAAAACAGATGATTGCAGAAGGGAGAAAAATATGAGTGGTAAATTATATCTATGTGCCACGCCAATCGGAAATCTGGAGGATATTACGCTTCGCGTGCTACGTGTTCTGAAGGAAGTGGATCTGATCGCTGCGGAAGACACCCGCAACAGTATCAAGCTTCTCAATCATTTTGACATAAAAACTCCAATGACCAGTTACCATGAGTACAACAAAGTGGAGAAAGCCTACACCCTCATTGAGAAAATGCAGGAGGGTCTGAATGTGGCTCTGATCACAGATGCGGGAACACCTGGAATTTCTGACCCAGGGGAAGTATTGGCTGCTATGTGTTACGATGCCGGAATTGAAGTAACTTCGCTTCCAGGCCCGGCAGCATGCATCACGGCTCTTACCCTGTCCGGACTTTCCACCCGCAGATTTGCATTCGAGGCCTTTTTACCTCCGGATAAAAAAGAGAGGAAAGCCATTCTGGAAGAGTTGAAAAACGAAACCCGCACCATCATCCTTTATGAGGCACCCCATCACTTGGTTGGTACCCTGCAGGAATTGTACCAGGCTCTTGGAAACCGCAGAATGACTCTTTGCCGTGAGCTTACCAAGAAGTATGAAACGGCATTTCGGACAACAATCGAAGATCTGATTGCTTTTTACAAAGATCAGAAGCCCCTTGGAGAGTGTGTCCTGGTGATCGAGGGCAGAAGCCGAAAGGAAATGGAACAGGAGTCACAGGAATCCTGGAGAGACATCTCCATTGAGGAACATATGGCGATTTATGAGAATCAGGGGATCGCACGCAAAGAGGCAATGAAGATGGTTGCAAAGGATCGAGGTGTGACAAAAAGAGATATTTACCAGGCGCTTTTGCTGCAAAAATAGAGAAGAAACTGTTCTGGCAGGTGTTATTCCTGACAAGCAGACATATAGGGGGAGATAAGGCGTATTTTTGACGGATATCCGTTGAAAATACGCCGTTTTTTTTACATCTTGAAATGGCTTTTAACTGGCAAAAACGGGGATTTTGTGCTATAATAAATCTGTATTTTTATGCGCAAAAACAGGAATGAGATCTGGCAGCAGAAATGAGCCGTAAATTCCTGTAACTTTTTAATAGATCATAACAGGAGGAATATCATGGGCGAAACAAATACAGAATACGGAGCGGACCAAATCCAGATTCTGGAGGGTCTGGAAGCCGTACGTAAGAGACCTGGTATGTACATTGGAAGTACATCCAGCCGTGGTCTCCATCATCTTGTATACGAAATCGTGGACAATGCCGTAGATGAGGCACTGGCTGGTTACTGTACAGAAATAAATGTAGCGATCAATCCTGATAACTCCATCACAGTTGTAGACAATGGACGAGGCATTCCGGTAGGAATCAATCATAAAGCCGGCATTCCAGCTGTAGAGGTGGTATTTACCATTCTTCATGCCGGCGGTAAGTTTGGCGGTGGAGGATACAAGGTATCCGGAGGACTTCACGGAGTAGGTGCATCCGTTGTTAATGCACTTTCTGAATGGCTTGAAGTATCAATCTGCAGAGATGGAAAGAGATATGAGCAGCGTTACGAGCGTGGTAAGACAATGTATCCGCTTAAGGAAGTTGGAGAATGTGGTGATTCTACCGGAACTACTGTTACTTTCCTCCCGGACAAGCAGATATTCGAGGAGACTGTATACGATTACGATATCCTGAAACAGCGTCTCCGTGAAATGGCTTTTCTTACCAAAGGTCTGAAGATCATTCTTACTGACAAGCGGGAAGGTATGGAAAGGGAGAAAACTTTCCACTATGAAGGTGGTATCCGTGAATTTGTAACTTATCTGAACAGAAGTAAAGAAGCTCTTTATCCGGAGATCATTTACTGCGAGGGTGAGAAGGACGGTGTGGCGGTTGAAGTTGCCATGCAGCACAATGATTCTTATACAGAGAATACTTACGGATTTGTAAACAATATTAATACTCCTGAAGGCGGTACCCATATTACTGGTTTCAGAAATGCCATTACAAACACATTTAACGATTACGCCAGAAAGAATAAGCTTCTCAAGGACAGCGAGCCAAACCTTTCCGGTGATGATATCCGAGAAGGCCTGACAGCCATTGTCAGCGTTAAAATTGGCAATCCGCAGTTTGAAGGCCAGACGAAGCAGAAACTTGGCAACAGTGAGGCCAGAGGAGCTGTAGACAGTGTTGTAAGCAAACAGCTGGAGATTTTTCTGGAACAGAATCCTGCTGTAGCCAAGGCAACTGTAGAGAAGTCTGTACTTGCCCAGAGAGCCAGAGAGGCAGCGCGTAAGGCCCGAGATCTTACCAGAAGGAAGTCTGCCCTTGACAGTATGTCCCTTCCAGGCAAGCTTGCCGATTGCTCGGACAAGAATCCGGAGAATTGCGAAATCTATATCGTAGAGGGTGATTCCGCGGGTGGCTCTGCGAAGACAGCTCGTAACCGTGCTACACAGGCTATCCTTCCTCTTCGTGGAAAAATACTGAACGTAGAGAAAGCCCGTCTGGACAAGATTTATGCAAACAAAGAGATCAAGGCTATGATCACAGCCTTTGGCACCGGTATTCATGATGATTTCGATATTTCCAAACTGAGATATCACAAGATCATCATTATGACTGATGCCGATGTTGACGGTGCCCACATTGCCACACTGCTTCTTACATTCCTGTACAGATTTATGCCGGAACTGATCAAGCAGGGATATGTATATCTGGCACAGCCGCCGCTGTACAAGATCGAGAAGAACAAGAAGGTATGGTACGCTTACGATGACGATGAGCTGAACGCCATCCTTACAGAGATAGGACGAGACTCCAACAATAAGATCCAGCGTTACAAAGGTCTGGGAGAGATGGATGCAGAGCAGCTTTGGGAGACTACCATGGATCCGGAGAAGCGTATTCTTCTCCGCGTTACAATGGATGAGGCAGCTACCTCCGAAATTGACCTTGTATTTACCACACTTATGGGTGACAAGGTAGAACCAAGACGTGAATTTATCGAAGAGAATGCACGCTTTGTAAAGAATCTGGATATCTAGGGGAGATAGAACAATATGGATGACAAGATTTTTGACCAGGTCCATGATGTGGATCTGGAGAAAACCATGAAAGAATCTTACATCGAATATGCTATGAGCGTTATTGCTTCAAGAGCGCTTCCTGATGTAAGAGATGGTTTGAAACCGGTACAGCGTAGAGTGCTGTATTCTATGATCGAATTGAACAACGGTCCGGATAAGCCACATCGTAAATGTGCCCGTATCGTTGGTGATAC
>OGYG01002050.1_pt1 | contig 10754 bp, 9 predicted proteins | sample 1576481 | NCBI WGS metagenome assembly OGYG01 (sample SAMEA3541497, study PRJEB24748) | human gut metagenome | biome: human gut; feature: human-associated habitat; material: faeces | place: China | collected 2012 | reverse complement strand
TTTCACCTCCAGACGATCGCCGACGGTCTCTTTCATCAGCCGGATATCCTCGACGGTGGCGCCGCCGGTGGAAAATCCGGTGGACGTCTTTACAAATGCGGCGCCGGCTTCCTCGGAAAGCTGGCAAGTCTTTACTTTTTCTTCATCAGTCAGCAGACAAGTCTCGATGATGACTTTTACGATCGCCGGTTTGGATGCTTCCACGACTGCGCGGATATCTTCTCTTACAAAATCCCAGTCCTTATCTTTCACAGCGCCGACATTGATCACCATGTCTACTTCCTGAGCTCCGGCTTTGACCGCTTCCGCCGCTTCAAAAGCCTTGGCAGAAGTGAGCATTGCTCCAAGCGGGAAACCGACAACACAGCATGTCTTTACATTGCTTCCTTTCAATTCAGACGCAACGAGCGCGGTGTGGCAGGTGTTGACGCAGACGGAAGCAAATCCATATTCCTTTGCTTCCTTACAGTAGCGGATGACGGTTTCTTTCGTAGCGTCCGCTTTTAATACGGTATGGTCGATTCTTTCTGCGATGTTCATAATGTACCTCCTAATAAAAATGATGGATTAAAAAGATAGAATATGTAAAGAATGAGTTTCTTCTTTACTTGATATTGCAATTATAGCATAGGTTATCCTAAAATACAATTGAAACCGGTTTGATAAATAAAAAACGAAAATATATGTGCGAAATGCACTAAAAATATATGAAAAAGATGGTGAAATTGACGTTTTGATCACAAAAGAAATAAAAAAGATTGACTATCGGAAAAAGCAGTGCTATTGTGAGATTAGAAAATATGAAAGCGGTTTTATAAAAAGTTTCATAAATTTTGTCGGTTATAAATAAAACGACCGACGAAAGAAGAGACGGAGCAGACAGGAGGAAAAGAAAATGGGCAAAGTTGTTGTATTTGGTAGCTTTGTAGTCGATCTGATGGCAAGAAGTCCGCATCTTCCGGTATCGGGAGAGACGGTGAAAGGTTCTATGTTCAAGATGGGACCGGGAGGAAAAGGATTTAATCAGTGCGTTGCGGCGCACAAGGCAGGCGCGGATGTTGTGATGGTGACAAAACTCGGAAAAGACAGTTTTGCAAATGTTGCAACGGATGCGATGGATGAGTTGGGTATGCCGAAAGACAGTCTCTTTTTTACGGAGGAGACGGAGACCGGCATCGCGTTGATCCTTGTAGATGAAAATACAAGTCAGAATGAGATCATCATTGTTCCGGGTGCCTGCAATACGATCACGGATGCGGAAGTTGACAGCATCGAGGAACAGATCAAAGAAAGCGAATACGTACTGCTTCAATTAGAAGTAAATCAGGACGCCAATGAACGGGTTGTGGATATGGCAAATCGTTACGGATGTAAGGTGATCGTCAATACCGCGCCATATTCCAAAATATCCGATGAATTTCTCTCCAAGGTTTATATGGTGACGCCGAATGAAGTGGAGGCGGAGGAACTGACCGGAGTCCATGTGGAAGATCTGGAATCCGCACACAAAGCGGCGGAATATTTCTACAAAAAAGGTGTGGAAAAAGTGATCATCACACTGGGATCCAGAGGCGTGTTTGTTTCCTCGGACGGGAAGGAAGAGATCGTTCCGGCATTTAAAGTGGATGCGGTGGATACGACCGGAGCAGGAGACGCATTCAACGGCGGTCTGCTGGCGGCATTGTCGAAAGGAAAAGATATATGGGAAGCGGTTCGGTTTGCAAACGGACTGGCGGCGCTCTCGGTACAAAAATTAGGAACAACGCCGTCGATGCCGAAACTGGAAGAGATCGAAGCATTTTTGGAAGAGCACAAATAGAAAATAAAGTCGGCGGACTTTAGAATAAAAAGAAAGGGGAAAAAGAGATGTTAAAAGGAATACCTACAAGAATCGGATCGGATCTGTTGAAAGCGCTTGCGGATATGGGGCACGGAGATCTGATCATCATCGCGGATGATTTTTATCCGCCGGTCACAAAGACGCCGGGAGGGATCAGTATTCAGGCGAAAGGAAATACTGCGGCGGAGATGATCGACGCGATCCTGCAGCTGATGCCGCTGGATGCCGATTATTGCGAACATCCGGTAGAGTATATGGTTCCGGATAAAGACGCGGGGATCACGATCGAACGTCCGAAAGTGTGGGACGACGCGATCGCAGCGGTGGAGAAAAACGGTTACAGCGTCAAACAGGTAGGAGAGATCGAGCGGACAAAATTTTATGAAAAAGCAGGAAAAGCATATGTGACGGTATGTACAAGCGAAAGACAGCCGTATGGATGCTTTATCATGCAGAAAGGCGTTTTATAAACAAAGAAAAACAAAAAAGGAGGAAAGATTTATGAAGATGAAAAAAGTGTTGGCAGCGGTACTTGCAGGAACGATGGTGCTCTCTCTTGCGGCATGCAGCAAAGGCGGCGATTCCGGTGAAGCTCCCGAAAAAGGCGGCGACGGCGGAAAAGGCGAGAAGTATACGATCGTATATCTGACGCCGTCCACAGCGTCACAGTTCTGGACTTATGTAGGGATCGGAATTGAAAATGCGATGAAAGATATGGAAGAAGAACATGGCGTTACCATTGATTTTTCAACTGTAGGACCGGCAGAAGAAAGCCAGACGGAAGAGTATGTAACCGCATTTGAACAGTGTATCGCAAAACAGCCGGATGCGATCGTGACGGCAACGCTGGCGATCGACGCGACTGTGCCGAAAGCACAGGAAGCGACCAATGCAGGGATTGTACTGAACTTCGTAAACTGCGGTCTCGGCGTTGGCGATGACGGTGCAAATGAAGAAACTTATAACCAGTTCTATTACTGCTCCAACGATACGATCGGCGAGATGGCAGCGGAAGCGTTCCTTGAAATCGCAGAGCAAAAAGGAATTTCCACAGACTCGGGTGTGCTTGGTATGAATACAAACGTAGAAAATGAAGCGTTGAACCATCGTGTAGACAGTTTCCGTTCCTATATGGAAAAGAATGCGCCGGGACTGGAACTGACCGATACATATTATAATGGAAACGTTGTTGAGACGGCACAGTCCAATGCGGAAAATATCATTTCTACATACGGCGACAAGCTGATGGGAATGTATTCCGGAAATAACATCACAGGCGATGGCGTGTGTCTGGCAGTACAGGGATCCGGAATTGCGGATAAGATCGTGAATGTGGCGGTTGACTCCGACGATACAGAGATCACAGCGCTCCGCGACGGATATCTGGATGCGATCGTTGTACAGGATGCGTATGCACAGGGATATAAATGTATGGAAAACTCGATCCTTACACTGATCAACGGAGAGAATCCGGAGAGTGAAAAACAGGTGAACTGCCCGCCGGTTGTCATTACAAAAGACAATATGGATGACGCCGAGATGCAGGATCTGTTAGACCCGACACGTTTGAAAAAATAGAACAGAGGAAAGTGTTGAAAAGAGAGTTTGAGTGAGACTTAAACGGGAGGCTGCAGGAGAGTTGTAAGATTTGCCGCGCCTCCCGTTGTCAATCAGAGAGGATGGAATTATGAGCGAGACAATTATGAAAATTGACCACATCAGCAAATTTTATCCTGGCGTCACTGCGTTAAACGATGTGAGCTTTGAGATCAAGAAAGGCGAAGTCCATGCGCTGTGCGGCGAAAACGGAGCCGGGAAATCCACGCTCATCAAATGCATCATGGGAGTTGAAAAGCCGGATAAAGGAAAGGTGCAGATGAATTACAACGGCGAGTGGATCGTCAACGCCAATGCGCTGGAAGCACAAAGTCACGGTGTGTTTGCCAATTACCAGCATGTCAATATCGCCCAGGACTTGAGTATTGCGGAAAATTATTTCCTTGGCAGACAGCCGAAGACGAAGCTGGGACTTGTGGACTGGAAAAAGATGCAGGACGATACCCGGAAGATCATTGATAAATTTGAGATGAATGTCAATCCGAACGAAAAGATCAAGACACTTCCGATCGCAATGCAGGCGATGGTTACGATCAGTAAGATTTCGGTCAATGACGATATCCGTGTTGTGATCTTTGATGAGCCGACGGCTCTTCTGGAAAATGAAAAAGTAGAGATTCTTTTTAAGTTTATTGCGGAACTGAAAGAAAAAGGTGTCAGCATCATTTATATTTCTCACCGTCTGGAAGAGGTGATGGACATCTGCGACACAGTAACCGTATTGAAAGACGGTACTTATGTCGATACGAAACCGATCAGCGCGGTGACGAAAGATTCCCTGATCGCGATGATGGTAGGACGTGAGATGTCGGATATTTACAATATCGGACACCAAAAACCGGGAGAAGAAGTGCTGAGGGTGGAAAATTTCAGCGACAGTTCTCATTTTAAAGATATCAATTTTAAACTGAAAAAAGGAGAGATCTTAGGGTTTGTCGGACTTGTCGGAGCCGGAAGAAGCGAGGTCATGCGGGCAATGTGCGGCGTGGAAAAACGTCTGACGGGCGATGTGTACGTCAAAGGCGAAAAAGTCAATATCAAAAATCCGAGCGACGCCATGCGGTACGGGATCAGTTTTCTGACCGAGGACCGGAGAACGGACGGACTGGCGCTTCAGCTTCCGATCAAGACGAATATCAATATGAATTCTTACGCAATGATCAGCAAGGGAGGCGTGATCTCCCTGAAAGCGGAGCAGGATCGCGCAGTGGATTATTCGAAGCGGGTCAATGTAAAGACGCCGAGCGTGATGCAGCTTGTGGGCAATCTTTCCGGAGGAAATCAGCAGAAAGTCGTTATCGCGAAGTTGTTATGTTGTGATCCGGATGTTCTGATCTTCGATGAACCGACCGTCGGCGTGGATGTCGGGGCAAAAGAAGAAATTTACAAGATCATGGAAGAACTGACGGCACAGGGCAAATCGATCATACTGATCTCCTCATATCTGCCGGAAGTGATGGGATTATCCGACCGGCTGATCGTGATGGCGCAGGGAAAGATCACGGGAGAATTTGCATCGGAAGAACTGAAAAATCTGAGAGAAGAAGATGTTCTGAAACGGGCGTCTATTGAAAGTTAGGAGGGGCATTATGAATCAGGCAAAAAAAGGAAAAAACGGTTCGTTGACCAGCGTATTCCAACAGACGGAATTTACGCTCGGTATTATCATTGTGGCATTGTTTATCGTTGCATCCGTGGGAACAGATAACTTTTGTACCGTATACAACATCACAAACCTGATGAAACAGTGTGCGATCATCGGCGTTCTGGCAGTTGCGCAGACGATGGTGATCATCACGGGCGGGATCGACATCAGCTGCGGCGCGATCACAGGACTGTCCTGTATGGTGCTGGCGCTTTTGCAGAGAGATACCAATGTGAACTTTTATCTGACACTTGTGATCGCGGTAGTCGTTTCTGTATTGTGCGGTCTGATCAACGGTATCATCGTGCATGAGTTCCGCGTTCCGGCGATGATCGCCACACTCGGAACACAGACGATCATCTACGGTATCGTAAAGATCATCAGCGGTGCGCTTACAGTCAGCGGTCTGGATCAGCGGCTTTTGGATATGGGAAATACCAACATCGGCGGTTTGTTCCCGGTACTGGCGATCTTCTGGATCATCGTGTCGGTCGTGATCTTCCTCGTATTGAAGTTTACGATCTTCGGAAGAAACTTATATGTAATAGGAAGCGGTGTGGAAGTAGCGAAACTTTGCGGTATCAAAGTACGGGCGATGTTCTATTCGGTTTACGCATTTGCGGGTCTGTTGTACGGTATTGCGGGCATCATGCTGGCAGCCCGTGTACAGAGCGCGCTTCCGACCGGCGGCGAGGGATACGAAATGAACGCGATCGCGGCAGCGGTTATCGGCGGCGCATCCCTGACGGGAGGACGCGGAGCGGTAGCAGGAACGATCCTCGGAACCATTTTGATGACATTGATCAACAATGCCGGCGTACAGTTCGGACTGAACACACATGTGCTCGAGATCACAAGCGGCGTCCTGATCATTTTTGCGGTGACAATGGATATGCTCAAAGCAAGAAAGAAAGGTTGACATCTCTGCAAATTGTTGCTACCATTCTGAAAGATGATCCGTGTAGGAACTACGGAAAGAAAGAGGAATGTCATGAATATTTATGATGTAGCAAAAGAAGCGGGGGTTTCCCCATCCACAGTATCCAGAGTGCTGAACAACAAGTCCAATGTGAAGAGTTCGACGCGGGAAAAAGTCATGCGGGTGATCGAAGGGACTTCGTATAAACCGAATGCGCTTGCACGGGAGCTGAGTGTGGGAAAATCCAGAAACATCGCGTTTCTTGTGCCGGATATTGAGAATCCTTTTTTTAGCAAAATTCTGCATGGTATTTCGGATTGTGCGATCGAAAATGATTACAATGTATTTATGTTCGGTACGGACGATGATCTGGAACGAGAACACAAGATTCTGCGGAATCTGGAGAACAGTATTGTGCGCGGGGTGATCATCACACCGATTTCCGAAGAAGACGACGTGACATTGCGGTTGCTCCGGCAGTTTGAACAGGATGGGATCCCGGTCGTGCTGATCGACCGCGATGTCCGCGGGCATCAGTTTGACGGTGTGTTCTCCAACGATATCGAGGGAGCGTGCGAGGCTGTAGAATGTCTGATCCAAGAGGGACATGAGCGGATCGGCGTGATCACCGGACCGAGTACGTCCAAGCCGGGAAATGACCGGTGTATCGGTTATCGCCGGGCGTTGGAGAAACATGGGATCAAGGTCGATGAAAGTTACATTGTGAGCGGCAGATTTAAAGAGGAGGGGTCTTATCAGGCGATGAAGACGCTGATGGAACGGAAAGATCCGCCGACGGCAGTGTTTACCTGCAATAATATGACGACGCTTGGATGTCTTCGGTATATGCAGGAGCATCATCTGAAAATATCGCGGGATATTGCGCTTGTCTGTTTTGATGATATCAAAGAACTGGAATATGCGAATGTGCATCTGACCTCGGTTCTGCGCCCGATCTACGAGATGGGATATGAAGCGATGAATATTTTGGAGAGAAGATTTGAGGACAAGGAAAAAAGCGGAACGATCCGGCATATTACGCGCAGACATTATGTGAATCCCTGGCTGGAAGTAAGGGGATCGGAAAAATTAATACCGTAAAAAGATTCATACAATCGGAATTGATATGATGAGAAGAACAAGAGACAGGAGGCTTTGACGTGCCCCTGTCTCTTGTTTCGTTGCGGCGGATGCGGTCTCTGCGTTTACAGGAATGTGATCTTACGGCAGTTCCGGATGGATCACGATCTTCTGAACGGCAATGCTCTCGAGATATTCCCGAAGCTGCGGCTGGAAAGCTTCGTCGCGAAGTTTTTCCTGAATGGCAACGTAAGTATCGTCGTCCGGTGTCGCAAAATAATATTTTGTGATGTCCGCCAGGCTGTAGTCCGTCGTCGGAAACATACCGACCTTGTCGCGGATCACCTTGCCGTCGGCGTCGAGCATAACGCTTTGGACGCTGTCGAACGCTTCGTAACCGGGTTGGATCTTCGCTTCGTCATACCCAAGACGGAACGTTGCTTCGTAAGGGGTGACGACAAGCGACTGAACGACTTCTCCGTTCGGACCGCTCTCATTGATCTCGGTGATCGCCGTATTGCTTAAATCCATGGCGACGTCGGTCTCAAACGTCCATGGACCGGTGAGGGATTCGCTGTGAGTTGCGAGTTCGTCAACCGTCAGTTTCCAGTGGAAAGATTCCGGGATTTCTGTTTCCAGAGCCAGCGGATAAAGATTAAAGTCCACGCGGAAAGAGCCGATAAACGTGGAGTCGTCCGTAAATTCACCGCGCAGGGCAACCGGCGTCCATTGGAAGTGATCGGGATCTTCATTGTCGATCTCGTATTCGGCAGGCGTTTTTAAGAAATCATATTCCTGTGAGTTTGCAAGATAAAATTCGTGGACGATCCCCTCTCCGGTATCCAGTTCCGTTCCTTTTTTGAGTTCTTCGGAAAACGGTTTCGCTGATTCGAGCATGACGGAGACGTACAGAGCCTGCGTATCACAGTACACTTCGGAAAGAGTGACTGTGACATCGTTTGCGGTGCAGACATTTCCGTTTGTCAGCGGTTCGGCGACTTCGTCAAAATTTCCGGTGTAGCGCTGCTCATCCTGTACTTCTTTAAAAATACTTCCGATCAGCGGAATTTTGGAAGCGAGCACGGGGTTGGAAATACAGAATGCGGAAAACGCGGTGATCAGTACAGCCGCCGCGGCGCCGCCTGCAAAAATCCGATGTTGCTTCTTTTTGCGGGTCTGTTTTTTGATCGCATCGAGATTTTCGGAGACGATGTTGTCTAATTTATCGGATGGGATTGGGATTTCATCAAAATTAATTAGCATAAAGATAATCCTCCTTTAATATATTTTTCAGTTCATTCCGGGCGCGGCTTAGGTAGGCTTTTACCGAACCCTCCGGAATGTTCATGACAAACGCGATTTCCCGGACGGAAAACCCGCTGAAATATTTCAAAACGATCACGGTCTGGTAACGTTCGGAGAGTTGGTCGATGGCAGAGTACAGATCGTGCTTTTCTTCCGGCGAAACGCCGTTGTACCGCTCGGAAATCTGGATTTCGTCGGTGGAATCAAAATAGATGACTTTCTTCAATTCGTCCTGTGCGGTGCGGATCAATATTTTTGTGATCCATGTTTTGAACCAATCCGGATTTTTCAGCGTGTGGATGTTCTGAAATCCTTTTAAAATGGTTGTTCCCACAATGTCCAGCGCATCCTGTTCGTTTTTCATATATAAGTACGCCATTTTGTAGAGATATTCTTTGTATTCGGTGATGAGCGCGCCGTAGGCATCCGGATTTTTCCGGATCGCTTTCCTGGCAAGCTTTCTTTTTTCTGATGGATCCATAGAGCGGATTCCCCCTTTCATTTCTAACATGCTGCATGTACTGTAAACCAGCTTACACTGATTAGACGGAAATTCACAGAGAAAGGTTACAATTTTGTTTGAGTTGTTTGTAAACATATGATAAAATAATCCGGTTACTACGAAAAAGAGGAAAGATAGGATTGAGGAGAGAAAACAAGAGATGAACGATATTCTTACAAAACTGAATGATTTTATGTACACTTATGTGCTGATCATCATGCTCGTGGCAGTAGGCGTATATTTTACCATCCGGACAAGAGGCGTGCAGATCCGCCTGTTAAAAGACGGGATCAAAAGCCTGATGGAAAAGAATACCGAGGAAGAGAACGGAAAGAAAAAAGTGTCGTCTTTTCAGGCGCTGATGATCTCGACGGCTTCCCGTGTCGGAACCGGAAATATCGCGGGAATTGCGACGGCGATCGCCGCAGGCGGACCGGGCGCGGTATTTTGGATGTGGCTGATGGCTGTGATCGGCGGAGCTTCGGCATTTGCGGAGAGTACGCTGGCGCAGGTTTATAAGGTGAAAGAGAACGGGGAGTTCCGCGGAGGACCGTCCTACTATATGGAACGGGCGCTCGGCAAACGTTGGATGGGAGTTTTGTTTTCCGTACTTCTGATCATCTGTTTTGCATATGGATTTAACGGACTGCAGTCGTATAATATGTCTTCGGCGCTGGAATATTATATTCCGAACTATACGGAGTCGATCTGGCCGATGATAGTCGGACTTGTTCTGGCGGCGGCAACCGCGGTCGTGATCTGGGGAGGATCCCACCGGATCGGCGTGATCACGTCGGTGATCGTTCCGATCATGGCGATCTCTTATATTTTGATCGGAATCGTGACGATGATCATGAATGTATCCGAATTGCCGAAAGTCTTTGCGATGATCTTTAAAAATGCGTTTGATTTTCAGGCGATGGCAGGAGGACTGGCAGGAAGTGCGGTCGTGATCGGAATCAAGCGTGGATTGTTTTCCAACGAAGCCGGAATGGGTAGCGCGCCGAATGCATCGGCGTCGGCAGATGTGGCGCATCCGGTTAATCAGGGACTTGTACAGACGATCTCCGTATTTATCGATACGCTTTTGATTTGTTCCAGTACGGCGATGATGCTGCTTGTGTCCGGTGTGGAGGGAAAGAGCGGCGCTCTCGACGGGATCCCGTATGTGCAGGCTGCGATCAGTTCCAATGTGGGGCAGTGGGGAATCCATTTTATTACGTTTTCTATTTTTGCGTTTGCATTCAGCAGCCTTGTGGGAAATTATTTTTATGCGGAGTCTAATATTTTATTTATCAAGAATAATAAGACACTGTTGTTCGTATTTCGGATCACCTGTATCGTGGCGATCTTCCTTGGCGCGCAGGCGGACTTCTCGCTTGTGTGGAATCTGGCGGACGTGACGATGGGGCTGATGGCGATCGTAAATATCATCGCGATCTTCCTGCTGAGCGGAACGGTCGTCAAGGTACTCAATGATTATGAGAAACAGAAAAAACAGGGGATCAAACCGGTGTTCCATGAGAAAAATGTGGGAATCAAAAATACAGTCTGGAAGTAAAGTGTTCCTTGATTGAAATAACAGGGAATATATGATAAAATTAGGAAGATTCAGGCGTTCCTTTTTCTCATTTTTGCCGGAAAAGGCGGCGGTGAGGAGAAATCTATTGATAATCGGACCGTCTGATGACGTAAAAACGGTGTAGCAGAGAGTGAAAAGAAAAAGGCTTGAAAAAGCCTGTAAATACAGGAGGTTTTAAGAAGATGGAAGCTTACAAGCAGGAATTTATCGATTTTCTGATAATGCTTTTCCATAAATTGATGTAACTTCTCAAACCCTTGTATT
>OGYG01002039.1_pt1 | contig 10799 bp, 6 predicted proteins | sample 1576481 | NCBI WGS metagenome assembly OGYG01 (sample SAMEA3541497, study PRJEB24748) | human gut metagenome | biome: human gut; feature: human-associated habitat; material: faeces | place: China | collected 2012 | reverse complement strand
CAACTCCATGTCGGAACGCGAGGTTTCGATGGTGATGACGTCTGCGAGCTGATCTGGATGACAAGGTGTTTCATGATGTCTTCTTTATCATGAAAGTACAGGTAAAACGTGCCTTTGGCGACCTGGGCACGGCGGACGATATCGTCAATTGTGGTTTTGGCGAAGCCTTTGGTCAGAAAACACTGATACGCGGAATTTAACAGATCGCCTTGCTTCTGTTCTTTCTGTTGTTTTAATGTACGCTGGGCCATAAACTCACTTCCTCTGCCTCATTGTAACATACCTTAAAGCAGTGTCAAATCAAAATGACTAAAAGTCAATCCGTTAGACAAATTGGCCGATCCGTCTATTGACCATCAGTCATTTCGGGGGTATTCTGTCTGACGTAATGACCGATAGTCATTTGAAAGGGAGAGTGATCTGCAGTGAGAAAAATTGCAGAACAGATCGTAAAAAAACGAATTCTGATTCTGGTCTTGGCTACGGTGCTGTTGGTTCCGTCGTTGATCGGCTATATCAACACCCGCATCAATTATGATATTTTGAGCTATTTGCCGGATCAGCTGGATTCCATCGAGGGTCAGGACATCCTGGATCAGGAATTCCATTCCGCCAGTATGGCGATTGTTACCGTTGAAAACATGGAGAAGAAACAGGTCGACCGGATCGCGGATAAAATCCGCGCGATCGACGGCGTCCGCGACGCGATGTGGCTGGGGGATTTCTTACAGACCATGCCTTCGGAAATGATTCCGGAAGACCTGCGGGGGATGCTGGATAACGGCGACTGCCAGCTGATGATGGTCACGTTTGAGGAAGGCAACGGATCCGACCGGACGCTGAAGGCCGTCGACGAGATGAAATCGCTGATGAATTCCCAGATGTTCTTAGGCGGTTTGGCGGCTGTCATCAACGACACAAAAATGTTGATCGAACAGGAACTGCCGCTGTATGTGGCGGTCGCGGTTGGATTATCCTTAGTCGTTTTATTTCTGGGCTTACGTTACAGTGTGGCGCCGTTCATCTTCTTATTGGGGATCCTGTACGCCGTGCTGTATAACTTCGGAACCAATATTTTCTTAGGGGAGGTTTCCTACATCACCTCCGCTCTGGCGGCGATTCTGCAGCTGGCGGTGTCGATGGACTTCTCGATCTTCTTATTGGAACGCTACGACGAGGAACTGCACAAGGGATTGAAAAGTCAGGAAGCGATGACCGAAGCCGTCGTCAACACCTTTACCGCAATCAGCGCCAGTTCGCTGACCACAATCGCCGGCTTCTTGGCGATGTGCATTATGGATTTGAAGCTGGGCACCGATATGGGCGTCGTCATGGCGAAGGGCGTTGTGCTGGGCGTGTTCTCGGCCGTGGTGATTCTGCCAGCTCTGATTCTGGTCTTCGATAAACCGATTCACAAACATAAGCACAAGGTTTTAATTCCCAAGCTGCAAGGCGTTGCCAACTTTACGACAACTCACTATAAAGGCATTCTGATCGCTGCCGTCGCGCTGTTGATTCCGTTTGCCGCGGCGCAGAAAAAAACCGACGTGTACTACAACCTGCTGGACTCGCTGCCGCAGGATCTGACATCCACCGCCGGCACACAGAAGCTGCGCGATGAATTCGACATGCCGACGACGAACTTCATTCTCGTCAGCGATCAGCTCAGCAGCACGCAGATGGACGCTGTGCTGGAAGCGATTGAAACAACGGACGGGATCAATTCTGTTGCGACGTTAGACCGGTTTTTAGGCGCCGGAATTCCCGAGGACATGCTTCCGGAAAGCATCCGTTCCGTCTTCGACGCCGGCGGATGGAAGATGATCATGGCAAACTCCAGCTACACCTCGGCGACGCACGAACAAAACGCGCAGATCACCGAGCTGGAAAACCGCGTCAAGGCGATCGATCCGACGGCCTTAGTCACCGGTGAGGGCGCGCTGAACCGTGATCTGGTGCTGATTGCCGATCACGATATTCAGATGGTCAACATCGTCTCCATTTTGGCGGTCTTCCTGATCATCGCAATTTCATTTAAGTCGATCAGCGTCCCGATTGTGCTGGTCGCGGCGATTGAAATGGCGATCACGATCAATATGGGCATTCCTTATTTCCAAGGGGAAACGATACCGTTTATCGCCAGCATCGTCATCGGGACGATCCAGCTGGGCGCGACGATTGACTACGCGATTCTGACGATGACGCGCTACCAGGAGGAACGCCGGCGGGGCAAGGATCGGAAAGCGGCCGTACAGACGGCAGTCTACGCGTGCAGTTCGTCGATCCTGACCAGCGGCTTAAGCTTCTTCGCGGCCACCGTGGGCGTGTCGCTGGTTTCCAAAATCGATTTGATCCGCTCGCTGTGCGGCATGTTAGCGCGGGGCGCACTGATCAGCATGGCGGGCATTCTATTCGTGCTGCCGGCCTTGTTGATGGTCTTCGGCGGCGTTATCGAAAAAACATCATTTCAATTTCTGAATAAAAAAGGAGAGGAATCACGATGAATAAAAAAGGAAGTTGGCTGGCGCTGGCCCTTTCCGGGGTGCTGGCGCTGAATCTGTGCACGCCGGTCCGGGCGGAGGACAAACCGGACGAAGGTACGAAAAAGGAAGAAACCGTCTATGCCTTCCTGGATTGGCAGGGACAGCTGAAATCCGCGACCGTCAGCGAATGGCTGCATAACGAACAGGGTTTCCGCCAGACAGCGGATCAGAGTATCCTGGAAAATATCAAGAATATCAACGGCGATGACCTGCCTGAACAAAACGGCACGTCGCTGGTATGGAATTCCGACGAGCACGACCTGTACTACCAGGGCACAACGACGGCGGAACTGCCGTTAACGATGGAGGTCAGCTACCAATTCAACGGCAAGACTGTGGATCCGCATGAGATTGCCGGCCAGAACGGCTCCCTGACGATCACGATCAAGCTGATCAATCATCTGGAAACAACGGAAACGATCAATGGGAAGACGAAATATATTTCCACGCTGTTCCCCTGCGCGATCGTCACCGATCTGCCGACCGAAACGTTCAAGGACGTGAAAGCGGAAGACGGATTGATCTTGAATGAATCAAAGAACCAGATCGTCGCCCTGGCCACGGTGTCGGGGATGAGCCAGATGCTGAAGGATTCCGACGTCAGCGCGCTGGATGACGTGAAGGATAAGCTGAAAGATGAGTTTGTGATCACGGCGAATGTGGAAAACTTTGAAATGCCGTCGATCATTCTGGCTGCGGCCGGGACTTCCAATCTGGAAGACAAGGAGGTCGACCGCAGTGATCTCGATAAACTGACTGACGGCGTCGATGATCTGAAGGACGCCACGGCGAAGATTTTAGACGGCACGGTGCAGCTGCATGATGCGAATATTGAACTGAACGATAAGATGGGAGAATTCCAGTCAAAATACAAGGAATTCTCGGACGGGTTAAATACCGCCGCCACTTCATCGAAGGAGCTGAAGGAAGGAGCGCAGAAGCTGTCCAGCGGCATTGGTCAGATCCAGACGCAGTTAACGGCCATGCTGCAGAAATACAACCTGACAGACGAACAGCTGACGGGACTGCTTCAACAGCTGAACGGCAGCCTGACACAGCTGCAGGGGGCTTCGGCGTTAATGGAACAGCTGGCCGGCAGTATGCAGGCGCTGGCAACGATGCCGCAGGCAACCGGCGATGCGATTCGGGCGGCCGGTCAGAGCGATGCGTTTAACGACACCTGGGCCGGCGTAACCGAGCAGGTGAGGGCCGGCGTAAAACAGAATTTACCGCCGGTGAACGTGGAAATCGATCAGAACGCGTTAGTCTCCGCGATTGGCTCTGTGCTGGCGGAACAGGGCGTGGCTGAGGAGCAAATTCCAGACTTAACTCAGGCGATTGCGGGAAAAGTCGGTGAACAATTGAACTCTCAGCTGGGCGCAGCGCAGGAAATGATCGCGGCCGGCTTAGGCCAGGCGGTGGATGCCGGCGTCGATACGATGAGCAGTTATGGTAAGCAGGCAGCGGTGGGAACGGTCAATCAGATCGCTCAGACCGTGCAGGATACGATGAGTGCCAAGGTTCAGGAAATGGCGGGTTTGATGAGCCAGGCGCAGCAGCTGACGACGGAAATGACGGCGATGATCAACAACATCAACGGTATGATCGAACAAATCGGCGGCGTTGATGAACTGAAAAACGCACTGGCGGGCTTGCAGCAGCTGCCGGAAGGCTTAAAGGATCTGAAGGAGGGCACAGATCAGCTGGCGGCCGGAACGGCGGCGATGAATGCCGGGCTGGATAAACTGAACGGCGCTTCCGGGGACATTACCGACGCAATCAATAAGTTTAAAGACGCAACGCAGGAGCTGGCAGAGAAAACCGGCGAATTGAACGACGGCGTCGACGAATTCAGCCGTGAAGGAATCGACGAGTTAAGCGGGAAAGTCACCGATGCGATGGACGATCTGAACGATGTGCTCGATACCGCGAAAGCGGCGTTGGATCAGTCGAAGGAATACCGCAGCTACGCCGGCGCTGCGGACACGATGGAAACTTCGGTGAAGTTCATCATGAAGACGGATGAAATTAAACTGCCGGAGGAAAAAACAACGGCGGTGGAAACAAAGACGGAAGTTAAGACCTCTTTTTGGGATCGGGTAAAAAATTTATTCCATTAATAGATATGAAAGCTTAAGGAAATACACAAGGAAATCGGACAGCCATGTTCAATTTCCTTTTTTCTTTTCCGTGAGGATTAAAAGGGAAGACTCATGGGGGACATTGTTTTTCAGTTACCTATGAAATCCGAGGAAGTCTGTTTAAAAGGCCTTCTTTTTTTTAGAAAGGGGAAGTGAAGGAAGGGCTTTGATAACGTCGGCGGAGTCCCGGGAAATCCTGAACTGATTGAAACACTTTTCATAAAAATTTTTAATTTTTAGCGATTTATGTCAAATTTCATCAAAATAAACAAGGCTTTTTCAAAAAAATCGCAATATTAGAAGTGAAAGGAGATGAAGAGATGATAAAGGAAGCCTGTCAGGTTCATGAAGATCAAGCGCGGTACAGTCCCTTACTCGGATATACGGAGAAAGCCGGGAGGGAGGAAGGAAATCAAATTGTTAGACTTCAGCCGGCCATTTCGAAATCGTCCATCCTCACCGATTGGATCATTAAGGCGATCTTGGGCAATCCTGAGGATACCGAAGCGCTGGCCGGTTTTTTGACAGAATGGAAATATTGTCCCATTCGCTCGATCACTGTTGAAGCGCAGGAAGCCCGGGTGGATCACGCGGATCAGAAAGCGATTCGCTTCGATATCCACGGCACGATTAATAATGAAATCTTCTTTGTGATCGAATCACAGCGGCATGGTGATTTTAAAACGATCATGAAGCGGATGCAGTATTACTTGGCCCGGCTTTTAGCGGGACAGAAGCTGCGGGGAAAGGAATATGGGCAGATGAAAGCGGCGTGGCTGATCTTGATTGCGGATTATCCGTTTTTTCCCCGGCCAGGACTCATTGCGGATGAAACGGAAATGAGCTTAAAAACGATGCAGATGCCCTTGATACAAATGACTCATTTGAGTATTATGGAGACAGGAAGAACAGAATATCTGAGGGAGAAAGCGATTCAGAAACTCAGCGGACTGGAGCGGTGGGCAATCCTATATGGAAACTTGGCGGACCCGGAAAAACGGGAATGGATTCGGCAGATATGCGAACAAGATGAGAATCTCAGAAAGGTGGTCAGGAAGATGAGCGAAATGACGATGGATTTTGAGGCGTACTTCAGAGAAACAAAGGCGATCATGGCGGAACTGGAAAGAGCGGATCGTCAGCGGGAATGGCTGGAACAGGGCAAACGGATGGGTAAGCAGGAAGGCTTGGAACGAGGCGAATTATGCAAAGTCATTAAACAGGTGCTGAAAAATATGAAAAAAGGCAAACCTATTTCAGAGATCGCGGAGATTTTAGATGAAGATGAAACTTTAATTCGCCAGATATTTATCTGTCATGAAGAACATCCTGATTGGACCGCGGATCAGATTGCGAAATTGTTTATCAAGATGAAAAGTTAGAAATACAACAGCGTCCTGTTTCTTTTAACACTGTTGGACATTTTCCGATCGATATGGAGCTTAGAATGAAATCAAAGGAAAAGGCACGCCGGAGCGTGCCTTTAGCTTAATCAGCTTCTTTTTCCTCGTCCGCAGCCGTATGGAATACATCTTCGATTTCCCGTTCTTCGGCAGTTTCTTCATTTTCAGCCTGCTGGATCATAACGATCTTGCTTTCCAGGTGAGCGCCCTGCAGGACGCTGAATTGTTTGGCTGTGATGTCGCCTTCAATCCAGGCGTTTTTCTGAACATGCAGATCTTCTTCAATTGTCAGATTTCCGTAAATCTGACCGTCGGTCAGACATTCCGCCGCGCTGACGTTGCCGCGAATACTGCACTCCCGATCCATCGTTAATGAATTTGTGCAGGCGACATTGCCTTCGATCTGACCGTTGCGCAGTTCCAGATTCATGGCTGTGACATCGCCGTTAATCTGGCCTTTCACTAACAGATCCTTGCCGCAATGCACGCTGCCGTTGACTGTGCCGAGAATCGTCAGGTTGCAATCGCATTCCAAATCGCCGTTAATCGTTACATCTTCTGTCAATACGGATTCCTCCGCGTTGATTGTCTGTTTATTCTCCATTTTCTCCACTTCCTCCTGTTTTGGCTGGGGTATCATTTCCGTCGCAGGGACTGCAACGTTTTCAAAGAATGCCGGTTCGTCTTCCAGCTCTTCCTGTTTTTTGCGATTTCTAAACATAAACGCCCTCCTTATTCTGTTATTCATTATTCCAGCTTTAACGCGAAAGTCAATTCTTGAAATTCAGAAAAATCTTACGATTTAATAACGCACTGGCTTTCGGATTCTGTTAACGCAGGAAAAGTTTTTATCTTGAGATCCAGACACAGATTTTCATGAATTCCGCTTGCGTTTTTCTTAACTGTCCGCTATTGTGGAAGTCAGGAGGCGGTTAAAATGGATCTTTCGTTTAATGTTGGAACGTCCTGCTTTAACCTCAGAGCCTGCGCGGTAATCGTTCACGGCGAGGCCTTGTTGGTGATGAGGGATCAAAAACAACCTTACGCCTACCTGCCGGGCGGCCGCATCACGCTGAACGAAACGGCGCAGCAGGCATTAATACGGGAGTTACAAGAAGAAATTGGAATCCAGGCTCAGATCGAACGCCCGTTGTGGGTGACGCAGGCCTTCTTCACAGAATCGGCGAGCCAGCAGAAGTTCCATGAAATCGGCTTTTACTTTCTCGTTTCCTGCAAAGAAAACGTAACGTTGCCCACGATCAATAATTTTATCCGCTGGGAAAATGGGATTGAACATCGCTTTGAATGGGTCTCCTTTGAGGAATTAAGCGATATTGATGTTCAGCCGGAATTCATCAAAAATCGGATCAGGTCTCTGCCTGAACAACTCGAACTCCTACTGGACTTCAATCAAGGATAGCCCGATTTCGGTTAATTAAACCGTGGATCCAGTGCCTGGGCTGCGCAGATCAGATCAGCTTAATACCAAACTGAAGAACAGAATAAAAGCCGGGATTATTTTCTTTGCACGGATGCCGGCTTCTAATAAAAAACAAGGAGGAGTTCGTGTTTTTTTCAGAAGTTATTTTTCCTCAAAAGAGAGAATGTGCTTATGCGGACAGCTTCTTCAGACGATGGCCGGCGGCTGCTCAGTGTTTTGTTTTTCGGCAAGCGCAATAAAGGATTCCAATTCCGGAGTTGTCCTGGCGGAATACCAGGCGATGCCCAGCGGCACAGGTTTAACGTCTTTAAGCGGTATTTTCAATAAACCGGAGAATTTCTTTGACCGCGAGTAGGGCAAAATCGTAAATCCGATGCCCGATTGGACTGCGATCAACATACTGTCGAAGCTTGTATAGATTGTCTGGACGGCGATCTTTTTAGCCTTCAGCTGCGCCCGGGTGATCAGGCGGGGATTCCGGTGCAGTTCGGTATTAGCCAGGATCAGCTTTTGTCCGCTTAAATCGTCAAAGGTCAGATATTTGTAGGCCGCCAGCGGATGCGTCTTACTGACAAGTACATAGTATTGCGATTCCATAAGCGGCAAAAAGTTCAGCTTGGGATCGTTTTCCACTTCAAATTGATAACAAAACGCCATTTCCACTTCGCCGGTTACCAGCAGCTGCCGGCTGCCGCGGTCTTCCTGTGTCAGGATGTTGACATGCACGAGCGGACAGCTTTCTGAATAATTCTTAATGATTTGCGTCAGCTTGGCGTAATCCGCCAGCCGCCGGACTAACAAGTTAATCAGCTTCGGCGTTTGAGCGTTCATCGACTGCACGGTTTGAACTATCGTTTCCAGCTGCCGCATCAGCGGTTCCATTTGTTGATAGAAATAAGAACCGGCAGTAGTCAGTTCCACGCTGCGGTGGGTGCGGTTGAACAGCGTGACGCCCAGCTCAGTTTCCAACGCTTTGATCTGATAGCTGACGACCGGCTGCGTGGTATAAAGCAGCTCGGCGGCGCGGATGTAGCTCAAGGTTTGAGCGACGGTGAGAAAAGTCCGGATCTGGCTGGTGTTCAACACAAATTCCCCCTTTGTGATCAAATTGACGATCAACTGCTTCCATTGTATCAGATTTTTTGATCAATAATAAAATAATTTTATTAAGCAATAAAGTATTTCGATTGTTTGAAAACGCTTACCACCCTATAATGAAATCGACAAAAGTTTCACAATGTGAAACCAGAGGAGGGAAAGAAAATGAAGAATATTTCTCGACGGGACTTTTTGAAAGGCAGCGCCGCGACCGTCGCGGGGGCTGCGGCACTGGGGCTGTTAGGCGCCTGTTCGACCAACGACGCACCGGCAGCGTCCACGACTGAAGAAAAGTTTGACAAGGAGTGCGATTTTCTGATCGTCGGTTATGGCCTGGCGGGGGAAGCCGCCGCGCTGGAAGCCAACGATATTGATCCTAACGCCAAGATCTGCATTCTGGAAAAGATGGAAGAAGCGCAGGCTGGAGGCAACTCGATCGCATCCGGGCAGACGGTGATCGTGCCGGCGCCGGACGATCTGGATACCTTTAAGAAATACCTGATTGCCTGCAGTCAGCCGAATCCGATTCCGGAAGAATATGTTGATTTCATGGCAAAGGAATTCTCTGATCAGCGCGGCTGGATTCAGGCGACCGTTGATAAGGTGGGCTATGAGCTGGGCTATGTCGGCGGGGGTCCGCTTGCCTGGGGATCATTAGTCACGGAATTCCCGGATCTGGACGGATCCAGCTTTAAGGGCTGTTCCGCGCATGTCCGCAAAGCCGGAACAACGTTTGAATACGGCGGCGTCTGGAGAGGCTTCGATCTGGCTGTCCGCGACCGCGGGGAAAACATTGAGCTGATGTTCTCAACCGCCTTTACAAGCTTGATTCAGAATCTGGAAACCAAAGAGGTCAAGGGCGTTGTGGCTAAAGGCGCGGATGGCAAGGAAATCCGCATCAAAGCCAACAAGGGCGTCCTGTTAGCCTGCGGCGGTTACGAAAATAATTTACAGATGCAGCGGGATTTCCATGGGATGGACGTTGTTTATACCGGCGGCACACCGGGCAATACGGGCGACGGCATCCATGCGCTGATGAACACCGGGGCGAAGATCTGGCACATGAAGAATCAGACGCAGTCAGGCGGGTTCTGGCTGGGCATCAAGGTGCCGGAACACGAGGCGACATTTATGCGCAACTTCTCGATGGCCGGCAAAAGCTGGATCGAGGTCTGCGCGGATAACAAGCGGTTCTATAACGAATCCGCGGCGTATCATCGCCAGCACATGAAATTCAAAGAATACGGCCATTACGTCGATCTGCCGCATGACCGCGCGCTGCCGGTCGATCTGATCTTTGATGAAAAGACCCGCACGGCCGGAGCGATCGTTACAAAGTGGCTGAGCTGGCCGATCACGACGGAAGGCTACGTCTGGTCCGATGACAACTCCGAAGAAGTGGCGAAGGGCTGGATTATCAAAGCTGATACGATTGAGGAACTGGCAGGCAAGCTGGGCCGCGATCCGGAAGCACTGAAAGCAACGATTGATGCCTACAATCTGGGATGCAAGTCCGGCAATGATGAATTCGGACGCAGTATAGAAACGATGGAACCGATCGATACCGCACCGTTCTATGCGGTCGGCATTACCCCGACGCTGGTCGCAACGACCGGAGGCGCGGAACGCAACGTCAAAGCCCAGGTTCTGGACTGGAACGACAATCCGATCCCGAATCTGTATGAAGCCGGTGAATTAGGCTCTTACGTTTCCAATCTGTATCAGAACGGCATGTTCCTGGCGGAAGCGATCGCGACCGGACGCGCTGCCGCAGATACGGCGTTCGGCGGCCGTTCGACGGTCACGACGGAGGTCAGCGGTGAGGTCGAAGAAGCAATCGATATCACGAAGAAACCGGATGGCCAGTATGATCAGCTGATCAAGGGCAATCATGGCGAATACACGCTGCGGGCCACGGTTGAGGGCGGCAAGATTACCAATCTGGAAATTGTGTCCGGCCGTGAAAATATGTTCATGGACGACGATCAGCTGAAAGCCTTCTTTGACGAAGTGATCAACGGTCAGAATGTCGAAGTCGACGCGATCTCCGGGGCAACGCTGGATTCCAACAACCTGCTGGACGCGTTAAAGGCGATCTTTAAATAATCATTAGAAACAGAGTTCATTTATCCCAAAGACAAAAGATATGGAGAGATTTGACTTTTGTCCTGCA
>OGYG01002037.1_pt1 | contig 10812 bp, 18 predicted proteins | sample 1576481 | NCBI WGS metagenome assembly OGYG01 (sample SAMEA3541497, study PRJEB24748) | human gut metagenome | biome: human gut; feature: human-associated habitat; material: faeces | place: China | collected 2012 | reverse complement strand
ACTTCTGTTTATGCAACGCTTTTAAGTATATTTGGCGATGCAGGGAGAAAAATGGTGTAGAAGACGTCAATAAAGCCATTTGGTATCTCCAAAGATACATCGATATTGAGTCTGGAACATATCCAGAAGGGAAATGACATCATGCTCGCGAAAAGCCCTAGAGTAAACCGCATATTAACAGAACTCGGGGATACTGTTGTGGCTGGAGTCCTAGTAAACATGAAAAATCAGAGTTTTATAGTCAGTATTACGCCTGTAGATACTAAATATCCGTCATTGCTTATCAAATCTGATATGATGGGAAAGATTCTTGATTTGCTTTGGATGGAATCGCCTGCTTTTATAGCGGAGAAACTGTCTGGTAATTATAAAACTACCATTCAAGCCAGATTTAAAGATATATGGGACACTCTTCCAGAACTTGGAAAGGAATATAACCCTTTCATGTTGACAGACTACCCAAAAGTCATGGTGTTTAAGAACGGAAGATATGTACAGCTCAAAGACAGATTTATGAAAGAGGATTAAAAATGGCAAAATTTGGCAAAGAAGGAGTTCTTTCAAAACTATTCGATGGAACTTGTGCTATTAACTACAAAAATGACCAAGCAAAGAGCGGTGTATGGTTTGAGGTGTGCACTCTTCAAGACGAGGACGGCTGGACATTCAAATTCTCTATCGAATATGACTTCCTTATGAATTTTAAGAGAGCTTTTGCTGAGGCTAGTCACAAAGAAGGAGAAAACGAGGGTTATACCATTGATGAACGATTATCTAAGATGGTATTTGATCGTATTGGTAATCTTGGAGCGCTATATTCAGCGATTCTAGAGCTAATTAAAAGGAATACCTCTTACAACGCTAGGTTCTTCGCGACATATTTCTTGTCAACCGTATCCGATCCAAAGTGTGAAGGAAAGAATAGGGTCTTGGAGATCCGAAAAGATGACACTCTGCTTCAGATCAAGCTTTCTGACACCATGAGTCCAAAGTGGCTTAGCGTAAAGAACAAGCTTGGAGAGTACACTACGAGTGATGTGAACGACATCTGGAAGATTATGAAGAACCACAAGAAGATCATTGAACCAGCATACCGCCAATTGATCAATTCTACATATCCTCCAAATTCGGAGCAGCTCGGCATTGCTGAGATGTCAAAATTGCTCGCATAATTAACACCTGGTATAATGAAGTCCATATAAAGTCTTTTGAAAGGAGACTAAAATGAAGGGATCTACTGAGGTTCAGGCAAAAGTCGAGAAGATTAACGAGACTGCTGAGGTGAAGAAGGAGGGTTTTGTTGAGAAGATCAAGAAGCACAAGAAGGCTATTGCTATCGCAGCTGGTGTTGCGACCGCTGGTCTGGTTATTGGAGCGATTGTTCTGAAGAACAAACCTGCCGTTGACGCCGTAGTCGAGGCAGCTATTGACAATGCTCCTGAAGTAGCAGAAACCGTCGTGGAGGCTGCTGTTTAAGATAACAGGGACTTGGAAGCATAGTACAAACTTGTTCTATGCTTTGTGTCTTGAAAGGAGATTGATATGGGAATCAAGAATGGTTTTTTAGAAGACTTTAGAAAAGCTGTATGGAATACCAGTCCAGTCGCAAAGTTCATTAATGACCATCCATCATGCTACACATCACCAATCGTTAGAGATGGCAAATCTGGCATTGTTTTATCTTCGTTTGAAGATCCTACAACATCAAAACTTATAATATATCTGGATAAGGATCGTAACTGCGAGAGCATCAGAATCAGTATTCCAACAGAATATGCGTGTGATCCAGAAGAAATTAAAGCCCTAATTGATAAATACCCGATAGTTGGCTCGGTTGTAAATGACCCTAGGACACGCACTCATTAAAGGAGAAAATATGGCGACTGAGATTGTAAGTTTTGGAACTACACCATTCTCAAAAATGGCTAGATTTCTAGGAGAAGCACCACACATTTCTGTTTATCCTGTAAATCATTGGGAAAATGTGGTATTGGCTATTAATGGAGGACGCACTCTTTCTGTTACTTTTACGAACGGTCAAGTGACAAAGGCTTTATGGGCCGATGGTATTAACCATGAAGAAGCAATTCGTCCAGAACGATACGAACGTATGCTTTATAAATTTAGATGGCTTAAGCCTGTCCGCGATGTACTAGAAAATAACCGTAAGGATCTGGAAGCTGTATTAGACTGGTCGAATATCTTGGAGATGATGAAAGATGCAGCAAACTGAGGTTGTCGCAACCGAACCATATCCAACTTTGAAGAAATTGAACGAGGTCATAGCTGACTTGCGAGATCCAGAGAAAATGCCTAGATCTAACGAGTGCCCATCCGAAGTTATGTTCTCAGATTTCTGTAACTTCTTCGACCGTGACTTCTCTATTTATCAGAAGGAGGCGTTGTGTAATGTGCAAATAAATCAGACAACCTTAGATCATTGGCCAACCGGCTGGGTTGCCATATTTCCCCTGATCAAACGCCGATCTAGTTTCAACTTCTACGCCGATGATTACCGAGTTTATTAAACCTATTCAAAAAAGGAGATATATTTATGAACTATTCATCACTCGAAGCCGACGCTACATTAATCCTTCCACCCTCAAACTGGGAGAGTCGACATGGAAACGTCGCATCATTTATTGTTTTGCATCATAATGCAGGAAATCTGTCCCTTGATCAGTGCTATAATTCCCTAAAAAATAACGGAACCAGCGCTCATTACCAGGTAGACGTTAACGGCAACACTGCTCAGTATGTCTATGACAAGGATACGGCTTATCATGCAGGTAACCTCTACGTAAATATGCGCTCCATTGGTATTGAGCATGCAGACGCTACAAGCAACCCTTGGTCACTGTCTGACGCAACTATTGAATATGGCGCAAAGCTTACAGCTGCTCTTTGTTGGAAGTATGGATTCGGATATCCTGAGTGGATGAAGAACATATATCCTCACCAGCATTTTGCTAGTACAGCTTGTCCGGCATCTCTTGCTGATAGCCAGAACGCAGCATATATGGCTAAGGCGCAATACTGGTATAACGCATTTTCTGGCGCATCTCAGTCCACAGGCTCCGGCTGGATTTTGAAGGACGGTAAATGGTGGTATATGCACACTGATGGATCATATACTAGAGATAATTGGGAGAAGATCGACGGCGTCTGGTATCGATTCGACGAAGAAGGCTGGATGCAAACCGGATGGGTATTTGATAAGAATACATTCCCAGAGGGTCGTTGGTTCTACCTTGATGAGAAGGGTCGTATGCTATTTGATCAGTGGATTAATCTCAGTGGCCACTGGTATTTCCTAACAGACTCTGGTGCTATGGCTACAGACTGGCAGACCATTGACGGGTCTCTATATTATCTAGACCCTCAGACTGGATCTATGAAGACTGGCTGGTTCCAGAAAGATGGCAAGTATTATTTTGCAAACGACTCTGGTCATCTGGAGACTGATCAATTGCTCGCTTATAACGGTAGTCAATATGCTTTGGGTGTCGATGGTGAGATGATCACTGGTAATATTCAGATGAAGGCTGATGACTCTGGTCATGTACATTTCTATCCAGCAATTCCATCCAAATCCAACTAACCTCGCATAAAGAACATGGCATATAATGAAGTGGTATAGACCAAACTCTTGAAAGGAGTTATCATGGAAGAGAAGAAAATGGATGGTTGGAAAGTTGCAAAGGTTGTTGGTAATATAACAGCAAGCGTTTGCGTCGGACATCTAGTCGGAACTGCTATTAAACCATTATTCCAACAGGCATCGTTGCCAAGTAAGGTAGCGATTTATATTGGAGGACTGGCTTTAAGCATGTACGTTGGTGACCGTTGTGGAAACGCTGTTGTGAATTATATTGGCAACTGGGAAACTTTGACCAAAAAGATCGAAGCTATCATGGCAGATGAACAAGAGATCGAAGGACCACAAACGATAGGAGAGGAGGCTTAGCCTCCTCTTTTATTTTTTAGGAGGGATTGTGATGGTAAAATATCGGTTTGTTAAGCTCTTTGAGATTATTAACGATGCGAACGATAGGTTGAGTTCTCTAAATCATCAAATCAACGAATATTTTGAATTTCCAAATGTTGAAATCTCACACACGAAGATTTTTGCCAAATTCTATTGCGATTAATGAAATACGTGTGAGATTTAGTATCCTCTATGACGATTGCAAGCTACGCGAGATTTTTCTAAGCAATGGGCCATTGAAAGTAGAAGAACTCGAAGCTGTTAATAAGTCTTATCCTAAGGTTATTGAGGAAATAAAAGATTTCTCGCTAAAGAAGGCTTTTGGTAAAAACTGTCGATACAGATATGATAGTATTGATAGTATATAAAGAAGATATCTCTTGAAAGGAGACTATATGAACGTAAATCAACTGCTTCGGACGACTCAACATGAGGTTATGAAGCACGGTCCGGAAATTCTAACGGCCGCTGGTATTATTGGAGTTACATCAGGAGCTATTTTAGCAGTAAAGACGACTCCTAAAGCCATGCGTATTTTGGACAAGGCCGTCTATAAAGATTATCAGGACGAACATCCAGCAGACGATTTTTACAGCTGGACTGATAGGACTGGTATCGATTATCAGGACGGACCTAGCTGGAGGCTTGTAGGATATCTTGGTCCGAAGAGAACCGTTAAAGTTCTATGGAAGACATATTTGCCAGCAGCAAGCGCCTTTGCAGTAGGTCTGGTATGTCTAGTAGCAGCAAACCGTGTAGGAGCAGCTAAGACAGCCGCTGCAACTGCTGCATATTCTCTTGCAGAGAAGACCTTGGAGCGTTATCAGTCAAAGGTCATTGAGAAAATGGACAAAGAGGATGATCTGAATATCCGTAGCGGTGTTTCACAGGATATCATCGAAGCTAATCCTGTATCTCTGCAGTCGAAGGTGACCGGTTCTGGTGCATTCCTCGTATTTGATCCAATCAGTGGAAGATATTTCCGTTCTGACAAGGAGACAATCCGAGAGGCTGTAAATAACTTCAACCATGAGCTTCTGAGCAATGTATTTATGGATCTGAACGACTGGTACGGATTTATTGAGCTTCCAAGTCTTGAGATCGGAGGCCAGCTTGGATGGAATTCTGATAAGCTGCTCGGGTTGGACTTCGGATCATGTGTGGCTGAGGACGGAGAACCCTGTCTAACGCTGGAATACGACTTCATGCCGTCACCATCATTTAGATATGGATATTAATAAAACTCTTGAAAGGAGATTGTTATGGCCGAAAAGGAAATACCAAAGATCGACATGGATAAGGAACTAGAGAAACTGCCATCCATGAAAAAGGAGGAAAATACCAAGAAAGGTGAAAAGGTCATTACTCCAGTGACAGCTGCTCCAGCAAAGAAGAGAGAGAAAGGCTTCGGACAGAAGCTAAAAAGTCTATTTTTTGATGACTCTAGGTCTGTAAGCGAATATCTTCTTACAGATATTGTCGTACCAGCTGTAAAAGACCTTATTTCTGACGCGGTTACAGGTGCGGTGCAGATGATCTTATTTGGAGATACATCAGCAAGGCCTTCTAACCGCTCACAGAGCAGGAATTCAACGTATACGAGTTACAGCTCATATTCTAGCAATAACAACCGTCAGCCAAGGCGAGAGAGCCGTCCAAGCCCAAGATTAGATAGCGCGGATTCGGTTATTTTGTCAAGCAGAGGAGAAGCCGAAGAGGTTCTATCTCGTATGGGCGATATTGTAGACCGTTACGATTTCGTATCCGTAGCTGATCTGTATGAAATGGTTCGTATTCCAAGCCAGTACACTGATAACAAATATGGCTGGAACGATATGAGATCCGCAAGAGTACGTCGAGTTCGTGATGGATATATGCTGGATCTTCCTCCAGCAAGATATGAAGACGAATTGAGGTTCTAATGTGGGCTGAACTATTATTTATGTTTGGAGTAGTCATATTTGCGGTTTTGGCTGTCTTCTCGCTTGTACTCTTGACCTTTGTATACTTTTTTATCAAAGAACTATTCAACAACTTTAAGAATAAGGAGTAAAAATGGGAGCTTTATGGTTTGGATTGGGTTTTGCTGGATTCTGCGTAATGGTCTTCAATTTCTTCGTTGGAGTCATCATGCTTTCAGCTATGTTCTTTATTGCGGCAGCATTGGTTATGCTGTTACTCACTTTTCTTGGAGCCATCGTTACATTTTTCCTAAATAAAAGGAAGAAGTAAGTATGAAAAATAAGAGACCATTACCAAAGACCCTTCTAGTAAGCTATGTAGATGAGGGTTATAAAGAACCACTGCTTGTAGTTGGTACTAAAAAGGAAGGCGAAGCGATCGAGATTCTCAACGCTTTCCAAGGAGACCACGCACACGATATCATGGCTATCCTCACAGGAGACTTAAAGTCAATTGCTCTTGATATCAAAGACGAACAAAACAAATCTGAAAAGGAGTAGAAATGAATATTAGCTCAACAATCACAAGAGGATTTGGTAAGGCTGGCGCTATTGTTGCTAAGCATAGCCCCGAACTCCTCACAGCTGCCGGTGTAACATGTATTATTGGCGGAACCGTTCTGGCATGTCGCTCAACTCTTCGTGTACAGGATATTCTGGACGAGTATAAGGCAAATGACCAGCTGATTAAGGATGTTAAGGACGGAAAACTTCCTATTAAGGACGGTGAGACATATTCTGAGAACGATTATAAGAAGGATATTATCTCAAACAAGCTCCAGACAGCTGGTAAGCTCGTCAAAGAATATCTCCCAGCAGTAACTCTGATGGGTCTTGGTATTGCGTGTATTCTTGGCGCACACAATATCATGAGCAAGCGCAACGTAGCTCTTGTAGGCGCTCTCAAGACCACTCAGGAGGCTTTCGATAAATATCGTGGCCGTGTAATTGATGCTGTCGGCAAGGATAAAGAGCACGAGATCTACGTCGGCAAGGCTGAGAAGACTGAGACTATTGAGGTTGAAGGTAAGCCTGTCAAGATGAAGACTGTCTCGAACAAGCCTCTTGGCGCTTATGTCGCATATTTCGACGAGAATAACCCAAACTGGTCTAACTCTATGGAGCAAAATCTCATTTTCCTGAAGATGGTACAGTGCCACCTGAACGATCGACTCGAGGCAAGAGGCCATGTCTTCTTGAATGAGGTTCGCGATGAGCTTGGTCTGCCAAGAATTCCCGAAGGTCAGGTTGTAGGCTGGGCTTACAAGAAGGACGACGGTGATCATTTCATCGATTTCGGCATTTTCGGCGATGATAGTATTATTAATCTCGTAGCCAATGCTGAGGGAAAGAGCATTTTGCTTGACTTCAACGTTGACGGAGTTGTTTGGGACCTTATCTGAGGGATAGGGTCCGACGAAATTGGTAGCGGGAACTGGTTTAGAGATATATTTGACTATCCAAACCTATACCGTTGCCCTCTAAGTAATATTTAAGGTCTTGAAAGGATCTAATAATGAATACTAAACTTAAAATCGCCGCCGCATTTATTGCAGGCGGTATCGTAGGTGTCTCTAGCGCCTATTTTCTTTTCAAACGCTATTTTGATGAGCGCTATGATAAAGAGATGTCCGAGGAAATGGACGCTCTCAAGTCATTCTATATGGCAAAGTTCCAGGATATCACGGCTAAATATCAGACAAGCCCTTCTTTCACAGAAGTCGAGAAGATTGTAGATGAGGCTAGGGAGCAGGTCCACAAAGGAAAATATACCGATTACACTGCTTTCTACGACGGAACCGCAGAGAATATCCCAGAAGAAGTCCAGGGCATGAATAATGATGTTGTCAAAACCATCAAGCATTCTGTCAAGTCTAATAAAAAGGTCGATGAGGACGGCTTCGAACATCATAATATCTTTGAGGACTTTGGAGACCTAAAACTCGATGACATTTCTGAGGAAAATAATGAGGCTCCAACTGAGGATGACGCTCCAGAGGATGACGAGGAATATGAAGACTGGATGGATGGAAAAATCGAGTCTGATCCAAAGCTTCAAGGTCTCTACATGGACGAGGATGACGAAGAAACTGAAGAAGACCAGGTAGAAGACGAGGATATTCCAGAAGACTCCGATCCAAATCCTGTAGATGACGAGGATATTCCTGAGAAGCCTTACCAAATTGACAAAAGCGAGTTCTTCAACCAGTGCGGATGGCATGAGAAGCTAACCTGGTCATTCTATGACGGCGACAAGGTTCTTGCAGATGAGACGGACGAAAGTGTAATGTACGTACAAGGCCAAATCGGTCTTGATGCAAGAGAGCTTGATGAACTATTTAAGCAGAAGCACCAGGAAAAGGATGACGAACCAGATGTCGTATATTTCCGCGACGCTAGGAACGAGCTGGACTATGAGATCTGCCGTGTAGCCGAGTCATATTACAGAACACATCCAGAGGACCAAGGTGAGGATGATGAGTATCACATCAGCATCAGCGAATAAGGAACATGGTGATGTTTGGTTTGATTATATTAGTTGGCTTGGGTCTTGGCTGAACTGGGATGGACGTACAAGGCTGTTTCAGTATCTAGCAGATTATCCGTTCGAAGTCGTTGTTAAAATGGATGAGAACCGTGTCTGCGACGCCATTGACATGCGCAATGACTTTATACTGGAGTTCTGTGATGACCATCCACTAATATCTGACATGGATCCATCTATCCATCCTATTTCGCTGTTGGAGATTTTGGCAGTTATGGCCAGCATGATTGAGAATGATATCATGTGGAATCCAGACGTCCCGGATAGGAGGCATATTCGCTTTGATGAAATGCTTCAAAACGCTGGATTGGATATTTTTGACGATGGGCATTGGGGTACGTATGGCGGCGAGCTAGAAGTAGAGCCTATTTGTGATCGAATTGTCCGTAGAAAATATGGTACAGATGGCAAGGGAGGACTCTTCCCACTCGATGATCCTCAGAAGAATCAGCGACGCCTAGAATTGTGGTATCAGGCTAACGCATATTGCATGGAGCGATATGTCATTGGTGAAGAATGGTAGAACATTTTAGGTCTGCTGAGAGATTTTGAGTGGGTTCTGAGTGACTTTTGGAAGGCTACTGATAGGTTACGGACGGGTCAAAAATTGGAGAAATTTGGCATGAATTATATAAAAATTTTAACTAAAATTCTGTCACGTTTTTGTCACGTTTTTGAAATCTTGTCACAAATATTTGTGACAAAACTCGATTTTTTCATGTTTTTGGGCAATTTTGTTAACCTTGGCTAACTTTTTGGAGCCTTGCTAAAATAGGCCTAAAAACCGATTTTGTCACGATTTTGTCACGATTTCGCCCAGTTTGCCATACTTTTGTCACAAAAATTTTCGTGTTATTTTGCTGTAAAACCGCAGGTCATTCATGCTTTGTCACAAATATTATACTCTATACTATTATAAGTTATATATAAGTAATAATAGTATATATATACGTATATGTGTATATATAAAAGGTTTTTGGGGTAAAAATTCGTGTTTTTGTGACAAAACTGATTTTTCGCGAATAACTTGCACAATTTTCTTGAAAGGAGGTTCGATGGATTTCTTCAATATTCGAAGGCGCTCAGTCAAAAAAGAGTCTCTCGAGATTTATCCAGATTTCTCGGTTCGAGGCACTAATGACATCATGGTCCGAGGCGGCGATTTTTATGCCGTGTGGGACGAAGAGGCTGGCTTGTGGTCTACGAATGAATATGATGTTGCTCGATTGGTCGACAAAGAGCTGAATGACTACTACGAGAATCGTGCTAAGGATTTATTTGCTTGTGACATTGACGTGAAGTGGATGAGTTCGTATTCGTCTGGAAGCTGGAAGCTATATCGACAGTGGATTTGTAACCTACCAGATAATTATCATCAGCTTGATGCGGAGCTAACATTTGCTGGACAGGACGTAAAGAAGGAAGACTACGTAAGTAAACGACTTCCATATCCTCTAATCCCAGGAAGCTGCGAAGCATATCTAGAGCTGGTTACTACATTGTACGACGAAGACGAGCTTAGGAAGATCGAGTGGGCCATCGGAGCAGTCATTGCAGGCGAAGCAAAGGATATTCAGAAGTTCCTAGTGCTTTATGGTGATGCTGGCGGTGGTAAATCCACAATTCTAAATATTATCCAGCAGCTTTTCCAGGGTTATTACACAATGTTCGAAGCCAAGGCTCTCGCATCTTCCAATAATTCCTTTTCCACCGAGACGTTTAAATCTAGCCCTCTTGTAGCTATCCAGCATGATGGCGATCTAAGCCGAATTGAGGATAACTCCAAGTTAAATAGTATCGTATCCCATGAGGAAATGCTCATCAATGAGAAGTACAAGTCTGGATATATGGGTAGGATCAATGCTTTCCTGTTTATGGCGACCAACCGCCCTGTAAAAATTACCGATGCGAAGTCTGGTCTTATCCGTCGACTTATTTCTGTCACCCCTAGTGGTAGACATGTTCCGAATGACGTGTACAACAACCTTGTTAGGCAGATATCCTTTGAGCTTGGACCAATTGCTTGCCGATGCCTTGATATTTACAACGAGATGGGCAAGAATTATTACGCTTCATATCGACCAGTGAACATGATGTTCAGGACTGATACGTTCTTCAACTTCGTTGAGTCCGAATATTTTACGTTTGCTGATGCTGATATGGTAACGTTGAAGCAGGCATATGCTATGTACCGTGAGTTCTGCGAATATTCTCAGATTCACTCTATCATGCCAATGTACGTATTCCGAGACGAGCTCAAGAATTATTTTGAGAGATTCGATGAGGTTGTTCGTATTGGTGAGACGAGACATAGATCA
>OGYG01002033.1_pt1 | contig 10829 bp, 8 predicted proteins | sample 1576481 | NCBI WGS metagenome assembly OGYG01 (sample SAMEA3541497, study PRJEB24748) | human gut metagenome | biome: human gut; feature: human-associated habitat; material: faeces | place: China | collected 2012 | reverse complement strand
TTACCTACCAAAGTTGTCAAAGCTCTTTCAGTGCTATAATCTTTTCTGTTGAGCTTCATGTGCTCAGTCAGGTGAGAAATACGGTATGAAAACAATGCTATCTGCGCTTCAGGTGAGCCAGTATCAGTGTTAGACTTTCCGTACTTTCCAAAGATTTCTTGTTTTTTAGCTGCGTCTAAATACATAATTTGACTATTTATTAAAATGTATAAATTTGATTTGCGGATGCAAAGGTAAGCATAATCTTTCAGACTACAAGCGTTTTACATCTTTTTTTCATACCCGGAAGAAGAATTCCTTTGAAAGCCCTGACGGAAGTTTCTTCCCCATGAAGACCGGCATCTGCAGTCCAGTTTCCGCCAAAAAATATAAAAACCCTGCATAAAATACCCGCCTTTCGCTGAAAAACAGTAATTTTGCACACAATTATATATAGGTATAGTATGCAAGACATTAGAAACATTGCCATTATTGCTCACGTTGACCACGGAAAAACAACTCTGGTGGACAAGATGATGCTGGCGGGACACCTGTTCCGCAACGACCAGACCAACGGTGAACTGGTTTTGGATAACAACGACCTGGAGCGTGAAAGAGGTATAACCATTCTTTCTAAAAACGTATCCATCAATTACAACGGTACAAAAATCAACATTATCGATACTCCGGGACACGCCGACTTCGGTGGAGAAGTGGAACGTGTCTTGAACATGGCCGACGGATGTATTCTGCTGGTGGACGCTTTTGAAGGTCCGATGCCGCAGACCCGCTTCGTGCTTCAGAAAGCCCTGCAGATTGGATTGAAACCTATCGTAGTGGTAAACAAGGTAGACAAACCGAACTGCCGTCCGGAAGAAGTATATGAAATGGTGTTCGACCTGATGTTCAGCCTCAACGCCACAGAAGACCAGCTGGACTTCCCGGTAATCTACGGTTCTGCCAAGAACAACTGGATGGGTGAAGACTGGAAAACTCCGACCAGCACCATCACTCCGCTGCTGGATGCCATCGTGAAATACATTCCGGCTCCGAAACAGCTGGAAGGAACTCCGCAGATGCTGATTACTTCACTTGACTATTCTTCTTATACCGGACGTATCGCCGTAGGCCGCGTGCACAGAGGTACACTAAAAGAAGGCATGAACATCACCCTGGCTAAACGCGACGGTACATTAGTGAAATCAAAAATCAAGGAAGTACATACCTTCGAGGGTCTGGGCCGCAAGAAAGTAGAATCTGTATCTTCTGGCGACATTTGTGCCATCATCGGTGTGGAAGGCTTCGAAATCGGTGATACCATCTGCGACTTCGAAAATCCGGAACCGCTGCCACCTATCGCCATCGACGAACCGACCATGAGCATGCTGTTCACCATCAACGACTCTCCGTTCTTCGGTAAGGAAGGAAAATACGTGACTTCACGCCACATCCACGACCGTCTGATGAAAGAGTTGGACAAGAACCTGGCGCTGCGCGTACGCAAGACGGAAAACGAAGACGGAAAATGGATTGTTTCCGGACGTGGTGTACTCCACTTGTCTGTATTGATTGAAACCATGCGTCGTGAAGGCTACGAACTTCAGGTAGGACAGCCGCAGGTTATCTTCAAGGAAATCGACGGTGTGAAGTGCGAACCGATTGAAGAACTGACCATCAGCGTGCCCGAAGAATTTGCCAGCAAGATGATTGATATGGTAACCCGCCGTAAAGGTGAAATGGTATCCATGGAAACTCAGGGCGACCGTGTAAACATTGAATTCGACATGCCGTCACGCGGTATCATCGGTCTGCGTACCAACGTGCTGACTGCTTCTCAGGGAGAAGCCATCATGGCTCACCGTTTCAAGGAATACCAGCCGTTCAAGGGCGACATTCCTCGCCGTACCAACGGTTCAATGATTGCCATGGAATCAGGAACTGCCTTTGCTTACGCCATCGACAAGCTGCAGGATCGCGGTAAGTTCTTTATCTATCCGCAAGACGAAGTATATGCCGGACAGGTGGTAGGTGAACACGTTCATGAAAACGACCTGGTGATTAACGTAACCAAATCAAAGAAGCTGACCAACATGCGTGCTTCTGGTTCTGACGACAAGGCCCGTATCATTCCGCCGGTTATCTTCTCACTGGAAGAAGCACTGGAATACATCAAGGAAGATGAATACGTGGAAGTAACTCCGAAGAGCATGCGTATGCGTAAAGTCATTCTGGACGAAACGGAACGTAAACGTGCCAACAAGAACTAATTCATTCTTTATATAAAAAGTAAACCGGACTTTCAGAGGTTCTCGCCTCGTGAAAGTCCGGTTTACTTTTTATATGCTGTTTTGAGTTATTCTCTATAAACCAGCTCATTGTTGTTCATCCGCTGCATATACTGCTGGATAATTGACTTCAACTGGGTTTCCATTTCTTTCCGCACTTCCTGCGGCATGCTGTCTTTCACATCGTCCTTCATCAGCACGTCTGTACGGAAACGATAGGCATGAATCACTTTTTCTCCGTCGAACTGAATCAGATAATCACCTTTCAGGAACTGGTAGATGCCACTTGAAGGCAAATAATTTACAGCAAACTTCTCTGAAGCAGGTGTATGAAATGCATCCTGCCCAAAGCCCACATAAGGGCGATCATAGCCAAGTATGCCCAACACTGTAGGCATAATATCAATCTGGTCTACTATCTTCTCTTTATCCAAGCCCTTCAACTCTGGAAGCCCAGGGGCATAAAAAATGACAGGCACATTATAATAACCTAAATCTGTCACATACTCCGGATAGCAGTTTCCACTGGTATGGTCTGCCGTAATTACAAACAACGTATTTTCAAACCAAGGCTGCTTTTCGGCCTTTTCAAAAAATCGCTGAATGGCATAATCAGAATAAGCCACCGTTTCAAATAAAGGATCATCTCCCGTAGGAAATTTGCCTTTATAACGTTCAGGCAAATCAAAAGGACCATGAGAGGTGGCCGTAAACACAGATGTGACAAAAGGCTCTTTCATTTCCGACATCCGGTCACAATAGAACTGCAAGAATTCTTCATCCCAAATAGCCCAAGTCCCGTCAAAATCCGCATCGCCATTGTAATTCGGGTCCTCATTATATTCGGTACGACCAAAATATTTCTGGAAACCCACGGAACGGGCAAAAGCCTGGAAACCCATTGAACCGTTCATCGCGCCATGGAAAAAAGCAGATGAATATCCCTTGTTTTTGGTCAACTCACCAGCAATGCTGGATACATCATTCAAAGCCGAAGGAGTCAAAAAGAAAGGTTCTACAAAGCTTGGTATAGACGACAATACCGACGGCATCCCATCAATACTCTTGCGGCCATTGCTATATGAATACTGAAAAGTCAGACTCTTTGCCAGCAATGAATCAATAAAAGGAGTATAACCCTTGTAAGCCCCGTTTTCCAGCTGAGGATTCAATGAGCCTACATGCTGTTTACTGAATCCCTCCCAGATAATTACCACTACATTCATCGGGCGGAAAGCAGTTGAATCGGCAGGGAAATGCACTGGAGAATAAGCTGCAACAGCTTCTGCCTCAGGCAAATAATCAGGAATGACAAACGTCGCTTTCCCCAACGTGCGGAACAAAGAGAATGGTGTATTTAACACCAGACCCGCATCCAAAGGACGCTCTACGTATTGATTGGCATTACTCAAGGTAATAGGACGAGTAGCGGTAGTCATACCTCCACGCATACCAAACACTGTAAAAGGAATAGCAATCAACAGAGTTACCAGTTGTACCACATAATAAGGCATTTTCTGTTTCACAGGAACCTTAGGCGAGCGATACAGCTTATATATTACATAAAACAGCACAGCAGCCAACAATACCAGATACCAATAGGTAGCAAACTCATCTAAAAAAATAGAAGTTAGTTTCCCGTCTCCCTCATTCCGAAATTCCTGCAAAACCGTCATCGTAGTACGTCTTCCGGTAAAACGAAAATACACACAGTCTATTAGATTGGTTATCAGGAAAAAGGTATTTACACTGGTAAATACCCAGCGTACAATCTTATAAAATACAGGAGTCTCTTTCCAATGTAAAGGAAACAAGAACAACAAAATAAATAAAGCATTACTATAAAGGATGGCAGTAGTATCAAAAATAATACCTGCCCCGAAAAGGCTCATGGCATATCCAAAAGTCAAGTGCTCGCTAAATGTATCCCAATTTACACATAGAAACACCAGCCGGCTTAATGTATAACATACATAAACAAGCAATAAATTCCAAACCAGTGACAATACATTGGAAAACAATTCTTTCTTCATCATTTCTCACCTTTTTATAAATACTGAACGGCAAAAATAACGATAAATTTGGAGAACTTCGTATCTTTGCCTTCTAAACCAAACAAAGATGAAGAAAAAACAACGTATCACCCTTGGAGTCTCCGTCCTCATTTTACTTGTATTAGGTTTTTGGGTTCATTCCCGCTGGCATGTATGGTTTGGTAATCCGGAAGAACCGGCTTATCTACCACTCAACGCTCCCGGAAGAGTACTGTTGACATTTGGAGACAAAGAAGAACTTTCACGTAACATCAGCTGGCAATACGATTCTGTAGTTGCCTCTTCATCTTTTGTAGAGTTAATCGACACTCTGGCTAAAGATACTTTACGGATAGAAGCAAAGGGAGAAGTGTTCCAGTCACGTAGCGGCAAAGCTGCCTATTACACAGCCCGCTTACGCTCACTTAAACCAGCTACCTTTTACAGCTACCGGGTAAGTAACAACGGAAAATATTCTCCATGGTACAATTTCCATACCTATAACCAGACCACCCGTAACGATTACTCCTTCATCTATGTAGGCGACGTGCAAGATACTATAAACGGAAAAGCCAATCAGTACCTGAAAGAAGCATTACAGGCACATCCTAAAACAGAATTCTTTGTCTTTGGAGGTGACCTGACTGAACGTCCTATGGATTCATACTGGGCAGAAACATTCTCTGGTCTTGATTCCATCGGGCAGTACTATCCTGTTTTAAATGTAACCGGTAATCATGAATACCTGAAATATGCCATCCGCAAACTGGAACGTCGTTTCCCATTGGTATTCTCCTACTTTCAAGACTCCATGGTAGGCGACAATCAAGTGTATACACTTAGGTATAATGACCTGCAACTCTTTTTGCTCGACAGTAACCGGGAGTTCTTTTACCTGTGGTCACAAAAGGAATGGCTGGAAAAAGAACTTCAGACAAGTGATGCACGATGGAAAATTGTAGTCTTGCATCATCCATTATATTCCGTCAAAGGCAAATACAACAATCTGGCACAAAAAACGATTTTCAACTCACTTATCCAAAAATACAATGTGGACCTCGTCCTGCAAGGCCATGAACACGCTTATGCCCGAATGACGCTTCACGATGAACAGGGAAGTGCAACACCTCCAGTTTACACTGTCAGTCACTGCTCTCCCAAAAGCTATAGAATTACATTCAACCAGCGTTTCGATAAATATGGTATTGAAAGCCGGTATTACCAATACATCCGTATTCACGGAGATACCCTCAGCATGAGCACCTACGAGGTACCTGCCGGTAATTTATACGACTCGTTAGATATTGTAAAATCCGGAGTCAAGCCAATGATTATTGATCATGGGAAAAATATTCCTGAGCACTTGAACTTTCAGCCGGGAAACAGCAAAAAAGGCCAGGAGTATATGAAACGGATTGAGGAGTATAAACACAATAAAGAAAAATCTCATGAAGATAAAGTTAATACGAAAGATTAAACAAAGGATACGCGACATCTCAAATGTATGGAGTGTAGCAGGTATCCGCAATGTATACGTCATGGCTATACTTCCACACTTTGGCAGTAAAAGTACCCGTGATATACGTCGAGAACGGAAACAACAGGCAATCTTGCATTATCTTCAAACAAATTATCAAAATCTCATTCTAAAATACACACAAAAAGAAGAAATACCCCCAGCCTCCAATCAAGCACCTATATGGGTTTGCTGGTGGCAAGGAGAAAATGCGATGCCACCTATAGTACAAAGTTGCTTTCAATCTTTATGCTCACATGCTGGCAATCATCTGGTTCACCTTATTACACAAGAAAACATATCAAAATATGTTACTATCCCGGATTACATCCTACGAAAGGTTCAGGAAGGAAAAATCTCATTTACTCATTTTTCAGATATTCTCCGTATGTGTCTGCTCTATGAGCATGGAGGCTTATGGATAGATGCGACTGTATATGTTAGCCAGCCCATCCCTGAAAAAGTTTTTCAAGAACCGTTATTTACAGTGGCAGCCAATATTGATACAGATAACATTTCTCAAGCAAAATGGATGGGATTTATTTTAGGAAGTTCTCCTCAAGGAGTACTATGCAGTTTTGCACGCGAATTATTCTTCCAATATTGGGAAAAAGAGAACAAGCTTTTAGATTACTTTTTAATTGATTATGTCATCTCAATCGCTAAAACAAATCTGGCTTCTGTCAGAAGAAGTCTGAACTCCATCCCTACAGACCATTCTCAAATTTTTGACCTTGAAAATATGATGAACAAAGCATACAACGCAAACTCTTTCAAGACATTATGTGAGCAACAAATCTTTCATAAACTCAGCTATAAGAATAAACACGCACAATACACAAATAAAGGTGTCCGTACACTATATCATATGTTAATTTCAAAATAATTATTTTCTATGCTCTAAACGTTTTCGATTACGTATTTTCATCTCCTTCAGGAAAGAAGCCGGTATAAGGTATTCTATTATTTGTTTAATTCCATACTCAACCTGCTTTCCAAGAATCTTTATTTTCCAAGTTAAAGTATGATCGACCCCACGAATCCGTGCACACTCCTTCTTAACAGCAATCTTATTTACAGATGAAACCCCATACACAGCCTCACAAAAAGATATATTAACAGGAATATATAGCATCTTTTCACCTCGTTTGTACAGATTATATACGAAATTATAGTCAGCAGATAAGCGATAAGATAAATCAAAGGGATGAGACTTCAATTCATCTACATCCGTAAACATTGACTGATGGCAAGCAGGCATGAGTTTTGGAGTCACTTCTGGTATATTCCCTTTTGCGGCAACTACAGCATATGATTTCTGCCTCAAAGTATCTCCGTATACAAGTTTTACTTCCATTGGTATTTCATGGGAAAATACAAAATCAATTGTTTTATCATTATAAAAAACGTCACCAGCATTCATAAAATTCACCCAACGCCCATTGGCTAATTTAACACCTTTGTTCATTGCATCAAAAATACCTTTATCTTTTTCGGATACAATTCGCACAGCAATCCCTTTTTCATGAAACAAAGGTTCCAATTCATAAATAATATTTAATGTGTTATCCGTTGATTTTCCATCTACCAATATATACTCCAACGGGCGATAAGTCTGGTTCAACACACTTTGCATAGTTTTAGCAATAGTTTGTCCTGCATTAAAACAAACTGTCACTACTGTTATGAGTTCTTTGGACATAATTCTATACATTTTCTATATTTAGGTCTTGCTAACCTCATAAAATACAATAATTGATCAAATACTCTTTTCAACTTATATGAAAAAGGCACTACGGGACGCTCGCCTTTCCACGGAGTTAAATCCAGATAGTGGAAATAAAGGCCTTTATAAGGATGCTGAGATTTATATTGCCAGGGTTTCTTCCCTCCCGTATAATGTATAATAACAGGGTGGAGCAATTCTTGGTCCAACGCTGCAATTGACTCCGGACGAATGCGACGTTTGCGACGCAAGAAGCCATCTTGTACATTATAACGGAACGGTAAAAACAACTTACAATCATGAAGTAAAGCGTTTAAAACATCCTGATCATAAAAGACCAACTTACTTCCGTTTTTGGAGATATAATCAAGCGCTTTAGACATCAATCCCTCTTCTCTCCAATAGTCTAAATTAACCAATAATACCCCAGAATTAAAATACGAATCTGATGAAGGATAGTGCAAACGTGTATAAATTTCTTCCCTACCACTCCACATATCCTCTACACAAGCTACTGCAAAAGTCTTCAAATCTGTATTCCAAAGTTTTTCTATTGAGCCCACAACAACCAAGTCACAATCCAGATACAAGACTTTATGTATTTTCAATGGCAATAAGTTACCTAGAAATATACGATAATAAGCAGCCAAAGAGATATGAGAACCTTCCGCATATCGAGGACAATCCTTTACCAAATCCATATCTACATAATAAAATTCCACTCTTTGGTGATATTTATTTTCAACAAACTCCACCATCTGACTTCTACATTCATTTGATAAATCTTCGGTAATCACATGTATATGAAAACTAACATTCTGATTATTTTCAAATAAAGATGTCAGCATGACTATACAATACTTCACATAAGAAGTATCTATATTGCAAGCTATGTGTATTGTTTCTTTTACCATTCTTTAAAATGCTACTTCCGACAATGCCTTTGTTATATAATACCCCTGACTTAATCTTTTACTTATTTCCACAGTATTCTGCTTCATCTTAGCATATTGCGCAGGAGTTAATGAAGATAATATTGTATCCAATTCGGCCAACGAGGATATACAAATCCCGATACCGTTAGAGCGAACAAAATCAGAAAGGGCGGCCTGATCCCAAATAATCACAGGTAATTCACAGCGAATATATAAAGAGGTCTTATGTGGATTATTGTATTTCAAATATTCTCCAAAATTACCGGTACAGGCATCTACAGAAAAGCCATCCCAAACCAGGCCAAAATCTCCTTCCGCCGTAGCAATCAACTCATCAGAGCGAACAAACCCCTTACAATTAAAATGCTCTTTTCCCTGTGCCTTTTCCAAATCAAATCCATTACCATATAAATTAAATTTATAAGAATGAACATAATTACCCACTTCATACAAAAAAGTATTTTTCCGAGGATTCAATGCTCCTGCATATACTACTCCGTAAGGTTGTGAGGGAACCAAATGAGAGGAGGCTGTAGTTTCTGAAAGATAATCAAAAATCTCAAGTACCCCTAAAGGAACCTTGCATCCGTTATCCAACAGCCATTGTTTCATCCGAGAATTATGAGCTATTATATAATCAGCATGCCCTAATCGATGAATTTCCTGAGCTACCGTCAGCTTTTTACGACGAAAGCTACCCAAATCATGAATGACAACAACTACCTTAGCACCTTTACAATGAGCTATCTGGCACACCAGTGTGAAATACTTTTTAAGTGGATATTGCACTACGAGCCTATCACCTTTTCTCAAAGAAAAAGGAAGTTTCAACACACCTGCTAATGTGGCCAGAAAAGCGAGTATGGAGTTTGTGTAACGCGTCTGACGTAAACCGACGTTTACAAAACCATTTGACTCCATAATCTGCTCTATATCGGTTTTTGCCTTATTCCCGGCTCCGTCTACTCCTTTATAATTGCGTGACAAATAACAATTTCTCATACATTTATCGATTACATTCTTTTTCCCATAATTCCAATGCCGAAGCTACCGTATCATCCATATCTGCATAAGTATATTGCCCTAATCGGCCGCCAAATATCACATTCTTACACTGTAAGGCCAGTTCCTGATACCTGCGATACATAGCTCCATTCTTCTCGTCATTGACCGGATAATAAGGTTCTTTACCTGGTTCATACGTATCCGGATACTCATAGGTAATGACCGTATGCGGTTGCTTTCCGTATTCAAAATGTTTATGCTCAATAACACGGGTATAAGGAATCTCCCGAGCTGTATAATTCACTACCGCATTTCCCTGGAAATCATCTATTTCCAGTATTTTTTCTTCAAATCGCAGACTACGATATTCCAGATGTCCGCATTGATAATCAAAATATTCATCAATACACCCAGTAAACAAAATACAGTCTGCCACGTCTTCCCAGCGAGTACGTTCAGTAAAGAAATCAGTATTTAATCGAACCTCAATGCCTTCAAGCAAAGCATCGATTAATTTATTATATCCACCTTCAGGAATTCCCTGATAACGGTCATTAAAGTAATTATTATCATATACAAAGCGGAAAGGAACCCGGCGAATTATAAACGCTGGCAACTCTTTGGCAGAACGTCCCCATTGCTTCTCAGTATATCCTTTTATCAGGCATTCGTATACATCTTTTCCACACAATTTCAAAGCCTGCTCTTCCAAATTAGCCGGAGTCACGATATGACTGTATGCCGCACATTGTTCTTTTATCTTTTCTTTAGCTTCCGCAGGAGTCACTACTCCCCACAGTTGATAAAAGGTATTCATGTTAAACGGCAAATTAAACAATCGATCACGGAAACGTGCTAACGGTGAATTAATAAAATGATTAAATGGAACCAATGAATTTACATAGTCCCAAACATATTTATTGTCTGTATGAAAAATATGAGCACCATACTTATGCACGTGAATTCCATCTACATCCTCGCAATATACATTCCCTCCTTTATGGGAACGTCTATCTATTACCAGGCAGTTTTTCCCTGCCCGGGTAGCTTCACGAGCAAAAACTGCTCCAAACAGTCCGGCACCTACAATCAAATAATCATATTTTTTCATTACAGCCCAAACAATTATTTTAATTTATACTTATGCTTTTCGCAAAGCTACACAAAAAGAATGAATTACATAGTCTTTTGAGAATTTAGTATACCAAAAGCCTTTGAAAAGCACTAAAAGGAACGTAGTCTTTATCTTTTTTACCTGCAAAAACAAATGATTTTCACATTCAATTGGTAAAATAGAGAAGAAAACCTACCTTTGTAAAATTCGTAACCATTATATATTTAATATGAGGA
>OGYG01002026.1_pt1 | contig 10882 bp, 24 predicted proteins | sample 1576481 | NCBI WGS metagenome assembly OGYG01 (sample SAMEA3541497, study PRJEB24748) | human gut metagenome | biome: human gut; feature: human-associated habitat; material: faeces | place: China | collected 2012 | reverse complement strand
GTGAAGAAATTTGATAAATAAGAAAGAAAAAAGTGCCCACGGAGCGGCAACTCCAATGAGCACAGATATCAATAGTTTATCACCAGAAAAGTATAACACAGATCGGAAGAAAAGTGAAATCAGAAAATTAGCAGTTGAGATCTTTGATCTATCTTTGCAGCTACAAGAAATGACAGATGGAACTATAGACTGGATAGATTGGCGAGAACCAGGTGTTCCATGTGTACAAGCTGAATATCACGGAGGTACCGCAGTGCTAAGCGTTAGGATCTGGGAAAATGGTTTTAATGCAGAACAGCAACCTGATTACAGTACAATGCTGTTCCTGGATAATCAGCACTGTATGAACGAAGCAAAGTATCTGAAAGAAAAATTAATGGGATTATTAGAAGAAAGAAGAGGAAATGACAATGGGAAAGATGATTCTGATCAAAACTGATAATGAGGTAAAAGAGCTGGAATATCCAGATGAGGGACTTAAATCATGGAAAAAGTTGAAAGAACACATTGGAAACAGATGTGAGTTAATTGAACACGTACAGCCCAAGAGATTATATACAGAGATCGGTGCAGGAATTGAGATTAAAAATGTGCCGGGATCAAAAGTAAGTATGTTGGTTGATGAAGAATTTTATTTTCATTGCGACGAAACCAAATTAAACAAGATAGCTTCATGGCTGTATGAGACAGATCGCCATGGATACCCGATTCTTGGAAATGCTTTGATCATTGGAGAGAAGTATGGAAATGCAGGAATTGAGTTTTGTGAAATGTCAGAAGGACAGTTTGATCTTGTCTTTCCTAAATTAGAAGAATTGGGAAAGAGGTTTAAAGATGCAGGAGATTGAGATTAGCAAAGGAATCAAACGGATCCAGTTCGATTCCTTTGATTCCTGGTTAAATGCAAGGCATGGGATTGGTGGATCTGATGCATCTGCAGTGTTAGGTCTTAGCCCTTATAAAACTAACGTTGATCTATACTTAGAAAAAATAGGACAGAGAGTACCTGCAGATATCTCCGGAGAAGATTATGTAAGGTATGGACATGATGCGGAGCCGTTGCTTAGATTACTGTTCGCACTTGACCATCCAGAGTACAAGGTCGAGTACTTCGGAGACAACATGATCCGTAATGAAAAGTATCCATGGGCACATGCATCTTTGGATGGAGAACTAACCGATCAGGATGGTCGCAAAGGAATCTTAGAAATCAAGACAACTAATATCCTGCAAGGTATGCAGCGTGAAAAATGGAGAGATCAGATTCCGGACAACTATTACATACAGGTGTTGCATTATCTGTTAGTTACTGAATATGAGTTTGTTGGACTGAGAGCACAACTTAAATCAGTATGGCAGGGTCAAATCAGGCTGGAGACAAAAGATTACCATATTGAGCGATCAGACGTAGAAGAAGATATTGAGATATTAAGACAAGCGGAAGAAGAGTTCTGGCAGAAAGTCGAAAAAAGGCAACAGCCACATTTAATCCTTCCGGAAATATAAAAAGGAGAAATGTATGGAACTTAAGATATACAATCCACAGGAAGAGGGATTTCTGAAAGAGATTGACTGGAACTATGAAGAGTTAAAAACAGAAATCCAAGGAAAAGCAAATGATTACATGAATCTGGTTTATACAGCAGATCAAGTAAAAGATGCAAAAAAAGATCGTGCAAATCTTAATAAATTTGTGGAAGCTTTAGAGAGCAAACGAAAAGAAATAAAAAAACAGATTACAGAGCCATATTCAGCATTTGAGAAACAAGAGAAAGAACTGATTGGTATTGTTAATAAAGCAATTACAAATATTGATACGCAGATCAAAGGATACGAAGAAGCAACAAGACAGGAAAAACTTGAAAAGGTCAAAGAAATCTATGCAAAAACAATCGGTGGACTCGCTGACGTAGTAACGTTTGACAAAATTTTTAAGGAGTCCTGGTTAAATGTATCAACAACGTTTAAATCAATCACAAAGGAGATTACAGAAATTCGTGACAAGGTTGATAATGATTTATTCGTCATAAATGCAGACACAAGTTCCTTTGCTTATGAGATGAAAGAAGAGTATCTAAAGAACTTTGATCTTACTGCAGCAATCAACAAAAAACAAAAATTAGAGGAGACAGCGAAGCAGAAAGCAATATATGAGGAACAACTAAAGCAGGAAGAGCAACAAAGAAAACAACGATCACAAGAAGAAGCAAAGAAAGTAGTATTTGCAGGCAAAAGTAAAAAAAAGCCAGTAAAAGCACAGAAATCAATAAATAATACAGGAGAAAAAATATCAACAATCACATTCCGATGTACTGTAAAAGAACATAATTTTAAAGAAGTTAACGCAAGACTCAGTCTAGTACAAAAAGTATGTGAAGAATTTAAAATCATAGATCCAAAGGAGGAGTTATAAGATGGCAGTTGGAAACAGTTTAGCAAACAGAACAAAAACACAGTCCCCAAAAACAGGAATCACAACATTCCTTAATAGTATGGCTGTAATATCTAACATTGATCAGGCGTTAGGAAAGGACAATAGACAGCGTTTTATCACAGGAGTGATTTCAGCAGTAAACAACAATGAATCACTGAAAGAATGTACAAATCAATCTATTCTTTCAGGAGCTTTGCTAGGGGAATCATTAAAATTATCACCTTCTCCACAATTAGGGCATTACTATCTTGTACCTTTTAATGATAAGAAGTATGGAAAAATTGCTCAATTTCAGTTGGGATACAAAGGATATATTCAGCTTGCGATCAGATCAGGGCAGTATAGAAAGCTAAATGTACTAGCAATAAAGGAAGGTGAACTTGAATATTTTGATCCCCTTAATGAAGAAATCAAAATTAATTTAATGGTTGACAAATGGGATGAACGAGAAGAAGCACCAACAATGGGATATTATGCAAGCTTTGAATTGACTAATGGATTCAGAAAAGCAATTTACTGGTCCAAGAAACAGATGATGTCGCATGCAGATAAATATTCAGCAGCATTTTCAAAGGATGCGACAAAGATTAACACAAAATACGGAACAAAAGAAAAAGTATCTTTTGAAGACTATGAAGCAGGAAATTATGATCCAAAAGATTCATGGATGTATTCTTCCCACTGGTACAAGGATTTTGATCAGATGGCATATAAAACAATGCTACGTCAATTGATTAGCAAATGGGGGATCATGTCTATTGATCTGCAAAATGCTATGGAATCCGATATGGCAATGATAAATGAAGATGGTACAAAAGAATATGTAGATGCTGTTACAGAAGAAAATATTGTAGCGGATCAGGATCTGCAGGAAGCAGTAGAGGAAACGACAGAACCAGAGAAACAGGAACCGCAGGAAGAAACAATAAAAGAAGAACCACAGCAGTTCTTTAAATAAAAGAAAGGAGCAACACGATGAAACATTTTAACTTGGAAGAGTTTGCAGGAGGGAAACTTTCAGTACAGCTCAACAAAGCATTAGAAAAGGTTACTGAAAATATTCAGGATCCGAACACTGATGCACAGAAGGTAAGAAAGATTAATGTGTCAATCTCTCTTCGTCCAAACGATGAAAGAAATTTTGTATCGACTACAGTTGAAACAAAACTGAGTCTTGCACCAGAACTTGGTGCCACAACAGCGTTAAGTATGGGGCGTGATCTTCGTACGGGAAAGGTTGAAGCAGTTGAAATTTTTAACCATAACCAGATCCCTGGGCAGATGAACGTTGATGATGTGATCGACCAGGAAGAAGATGAAACACCGAAAGCTTTTGATCCAGATACTGGTGAGATCTACGAACCAAGCAACAAAGTGATTGACTTAAGAAAAGCAAAACAGGCATAGGAGGATACATATAACAATGGATAATACATTTTTAAGAGAAGCAATTGAAAAGATCGAAGAACTGACAGACAGTGCGAGAGAGCCACATGTTGTAGAGATCGCAGGAAAAACTTATTGTGATAAATCGATGTCACGATACGACAGAGAAGAATTTGCAGAACCATTGACAGCTACAAGTCTTAATTCTCTGATCGATTATATCAGTGGAAAGAGTGAAGAGTTAAGAGAATCTATGATCATTCACGTAGAATCTCCAACAAAAGTAAGATTACTATCTGGTCTTACAAATGAAAGAAATCGAGAAGAATTATTCCGCGTAGGTACAAATCCAAATGGTTTTGATTTCGATCATTACTATGATCAGGAAGCGTTTGTAATTAATATGCAGACTGCCTTTAAACAGAGTGATGAAACAGAACTGATTCTTTCAGTTGCTGGAAACGTAGAAAATAAAACAGTGGCCAACTATGGAGATGATGGAGTCAGCCAGAAGGCTACGATCAGTAAAGGCATTGCAGGAAAAGAAGATGTGATCGTACCGAATCCGGTAACGCTTCGTCCATATCGTACATTTTTGGAAGTAGAACAGCCAGAAAGCAAGTTTATCTTCCGAATCAGAGAAGGTTCCGATGGACAGCCAATGTTTAAATTGGTAGAAGCTGATGGTGGACTTTGGAAATATGAAGCAGTAGATGCTATCAAGAAATATTTAACAGAGAATTTACCGGAAGAACTGTTAAAAGTGATCACGATCATCGGGTAACAGTTATGGAGACAGTTAGATTTACAGTCCCTGGTGCACCGAAAGGAAAAGCCAGGGCAAGAACTGTCCGTAGTAAAAAAGGTGGAACTTTCTCATATACGCCAGAAGGTACTATGTTGTATGAGAATCTGATCAAGTGCTGCTACAGACAGGAAGCAGGTAACATGATCTTTAACGATGGACAGCCATTAAAAGTAACGATCATAGCTTATTATCCGATCGTTAAGAGTACAAGCAGGAAAAAGAAACAACAGATGTTGGAAGATCTTATGTTTCCAACGAAGAAACCAGACATTGATAACATTGCAAAAAGCATTCTGGATGCATTGAATAAATTAGCATACAGAGATGATACGCAGGTGGTAACGCTGCATATGGAAAAGCATTATGCAGAGGACCCACGAGTTGAAGTAGAGATAGAAGAAATCAAATAAGAAAAAGGAGAATCGTTTTGGCCAGACATAAGAAACGAGGTATCGAATATTTTTCTTTGGATTGTAATTTCTTTTCGAACAGGAAGATAAAGATCCTGAAATCCAGATATGGAGCAGATGGGATCACAATTTTTATCTATCTTCTTTGTGAAATTTATAAAAATGGATATTACATCATTGTAGATGATGATTTTTACTATATCGTGTCGGATGATCTGAACATGAATAGTGACAAGGTGAAGCAAGTCTTGACATTCTTACTGGAACGGTCGATGTTTGATAAACAGCTTTTCCAGTCGGACGCTGTCCTGACTTCTGCCGGAATACAGGAGAGATTTCAGTTAGCAGTAAAAACAAGAGCTAAGAAGAATCCAATAAAAGTCGACAGGTTCTGGCTTTTAAATGAAGAAGAAACAGAACCTTTTATTAAAGTTACCCATTTTGAAGATAATTCTGAGAATAATACGGATAATTCCAAGAAAAATAATGATAATTCCCGAGAAGAATCCCTAAAGGAAAGTAAAGTAAAGGAAAGTAAATATTATTATAGCAATCCAGATCTGAACAGAGAGTTCTGTCTTTATCTTGATATGAGGAATCATACTGGACCAACATTATCTGCAGAACAGATCAATGCCTTGAAAGAAGAACTAGATTCTCTGGCTGAGAATGATTCTGATAAGTTGGGCATTGTAAGAAAAGCATTTGGTGGAGGATATAAGAGTTTCTTCCCTACATCAAAGAAACGGAAGAAATCAACACCAAAGCAAAAGAAAGAAGAAACTATACACAATTTTACACAACGAGAAGTTAAAGATTGTGAGTATGAGAATCTGGAGAAGAAGCTATTAAAGAAACAATTAGGAGGTGACATAACGTATGGATAATTTAATTCCGGTTAACTATGAAACAGATCAGCCTTGTGTATCAGCGAGAGACTTGTACGAACAACTGAATATTAAAACGGCTTTTAAAGATTGGTTTCCAAGGATGTGTGAATATGGATTTGAAGAAGGAAAAGACTTTTGCTCAAAAATGAGCGAAAGTACTGGAGGTAGACCATCGAAAGATGCTGACATTTCAATTGATATGGCAAAGCAGATTTGTATGATTCAAAGATCGCCAGAAGGAAGGCAGATTCGACAGTATTTCCTTGATCTTGAAAAAGCCTGGAACACACCAGAGCAGATCTTTGCAAGAGCATTGAAAATGGCTGATAAAACGATAGACAAGCTAAAATCAGAAAATACGACGTTGATTGAAGATAATCAGCGTATGAAACCAAAAGAAATCTTTGCAGATGCAGTAACGGCAAGTGACACATCTATCCTGATCGGAGAACTGGCAAAAATTCTTAGACAGAATGGAGTTCAGACAGGACAGAATAAATTATTTGAATGGCTAAGAAATAATGGCTATCTGATCAAGAGAAAAGGATCAGACTGGAACATGCCAACACAGAAAGCAATGGATATGGATCTGTTTGAGATCAAAGAAACAGTGATCAATAATCCAAACGGATCAACAAAGATCAGCAAAACCACAAAGGTTACTGGAAAAGGGCAGCAGTATTTTATCAACAAGTTGCTCGCTGCAAGCTAAGTGAAAAACAAAGGCATCCGGTTGATCTCTGTCCGCAAGCCACTATAAACCAAGATTGTTGTTAAATAAAAGTCGTAGTATTAGTCGTGGTAGTTGTGGATTTAGGAATGATCTTAAGTAGCATACAACAGGACGAAGGGATCATATGCGGACAGAGATCAGCCGGATGGACTGAATTATATACCACAGTAACTATTAACCGCATAAGAAACAGCCAGTATAAGCCATGAGCCTGCTGCCTAAGGCAGTGGGCAGAAAGGAGAACTGATGGCAGATTACAGCAAAGGATTTAAAAGACGTGTTGTGACACTGTGGATTAAGCATAACATGTCATCAAATGAAATCAGTAGATCATCCGGTATCGATCATAAAACGTTGATGAAGTGGTATAAGCGTTTCTACCCTGAGATAGCAGGGGGGGGCAAACGAGACAAAGTGCAAGGATTTAAGATGGCACTATATAGGCAATTGTGCCGGATACCATAAGTAAAGGAGTACGATCAGACAGTTTGGTTCTTTACCTGAGGGATTCTTCAAGTAACTGTTAACCAAGCAATCAATACCAAACATATTTTTTCAGGTTCTTTTAAATGTAATTTCTCAAATATTAGATTTAGTTTTTTACAATTTTCCAAATCAAAAAACGAAGAATCACAGAGCCTTATATGATCGGGCAAAAAATAACAGATCAGCGATCAGAGATAAAGGCGTTGTATCAGGTAAAGAACCAAGCTGTCTGAGAAAACGATATGAGATATAAAGAAAATTTCAAGAAAGGAATGGTTCGGCTGATCATCTCAACAGGGATAAGTTACAAGAAACTGTCAGAGCTGACAACGATCAGCCAGCCAACATTGAAAAAATGGGATGATGAATACCGGCAGGAGTGCATGGGAGCAGATTCGGCGATTAACATGTGTTACTTGCGGAAAGAAATATGTAAGGCAGCTTACAGAAGATGATCATGCAGAAGAGGTATGTGAACAGATTTGCCAGACAATTTATGATATTGCAATGATGAGAAAGAAGGATGGTCAAAATGGGGAAGCTTGATAAAGAACAAGAAGCCAGAATGGCAGGAATGAGATATGCCTTAGGTATCGCAAAGGAAAAAGGTGTTGATGGACTGCAAAAAGAATTGCAGATGCGTGGAGCACTGGGAATTGGCTTATTGATCGATAATGACAAATTAAAAAAGGCATACGAGATTTTAGCAGAGACTATATATCAGAATACTATGACAGTTGTACTTGCAACATTAGCACATGATACAGGTTTCGGAGAAAAAAGATTGCGAAGATTCAAAGAAGCGTATGACAAAAACACCTTATGGAATTTTGAATTAGATGGTTATGCAGAACACTATGTGACATATGTAGATATGGCTATGGAATTGAAAACAAAATACAACATTGACATGAATGTAGAAATGCTTGCATCGAATCAAGATATTACATTTGATAAAGATCGTAGAGTGTTACCGAATGTGATTAAGTTATTGGAGCATGAGAATCAACACGAGGCAGCAGATGTATTAAGAGAACATTTACATGAGGCGGTGGCAGTATGGTAAACAAGAAAGCATTTAAAGGCTATGTATGTGAAATCACAGGTAAGTCAATTAAAGAAATGAAGTTGTGCCCAGATAAACAGCAGAAGTTAAAGGTTCGGATCAAGTGTGATGATAGTTGTATTCATTGTGAGAAGGAAGTGATTGATAATGACTGACGAAGAAAAAAGAATGGTGGAATTTAACAACTACATAGATGACTTGAACATAGATCGCTTGATTAAATTTATGAATGGGGAAAGCGATAACTTTGAACCGATTCCGATACCAAAGGAAGTTGATGACGAAATGCAGAAAGACCGTTTCTATTAATTGTTAAAGAAAGTTAAGGAACAACTAATATATCAATTAATACATCAACTAAGAGATTAAGGAGAAGAGAATATGAATTTAGAAGAAACTATCAAACACACAAGAAAAAAAGCAGAAGAAATGGCAACAAAAAGCGTTGAATTATTTCCAAGTTGCGAGGGCAGAAAATACTTAGATTGTGCGGAAGAATATTATCAACTTGCAGAGTGGTTGGAAGAACTGAAAAATCTAAGAGAATATAAGAGAAAGATGAAAACACAGTATCTTGATGATATTGAGAATCCGTTGGAACCAATTAAGCTAAGTAGTGCGTTAGAATCAGAGATATTTAAGTATGAGTATAGGGCAGAACATGATCCGCAAAAGATTAGTCCTTTAGATTATACAATCATATATGCATTAAAACATTGTTTGGAAGAACAACTGAAAGAGGTGGAATAGTGGTGCAAATAATAGAGTTGATAGTAATGATTATGTGTTATGGAATGTATTTTTATAACGATATAAAAAAAGATCATTATAACGCTATTAAATTTTTGGTGCTTGGAGCGATTATGCAAAATTTAACATTATATTTGAAATAGAGGGGTGTTAAGAATATGGGAAAGACAATAGAGAAAATAGAAAGAGTGGCGAAAATGCTAAATGGACGACACATGCCAAAAGCATATGAAGTATACAAACACTTTAAAGGAAGTTTGTACGTTGTTATTACAGTGGCTCGTCATACAGAAACAAATGAATTATTTGTAATATATTCAGATATAAGAGAGATGCAGAGAATGTATGCTAGGCCATTAGAGATGTTCATGAGTGAAGTAGATCACGAAAAATATCCTGATGCAAAGCAAACATACAGGTTTGAAAATATGATGGAGGGTTAATCTATGATCGTAGGATTTTTAAGCGGATTATTTATTGGAGCAGTAGCAGGAGTGGCAGTGATGTCACTCTGTGCAGCAGCGAAAGAGAGGGATGAGTTATGACAATAACAGAGAATCTTACAGGTGTCGTGAAAGAGAATCATGAGAGAGTGAAGACAGTAACGGACATTCTGGAAGAAGTTTCGAGCGAAATTTGCAATAACTATTGCAAGTACCAAAATGAGATGATGTATTCTGACGAGATGCTAGAAACAAAATGTAGTGAATGCCCATTGAATAGATTGAGTTAGTGGAAATATTAGTTGAAGAATAAGTCGAAGAAAGGAATAAAAACCATGGAAGAATTAACAAAAGCAATTATTGATCTACAGTCCTATGGATTGAATTTAAGAACGATCGAGAAGATGGTAAAAGATATTTACAAATCAGCAGAAGAAGCAAAATATGCAGAAATAAGAAGGGATTGATACATAAATGGCATACAGAGACTGTCCATGTTTCAAATGTGGAGAAAAGCAAAGAGAAGAAAGAGTTGCGTGTAGAAAGAAGTGTACAGAGTTTACAGCATGGAAATTAGCCACGCAAGCAGCAAGGAATAAAAGAGATGAAGAAAACAAGAAATTTCACTCAGAAACAAGAAAGAAGTTTGCAAAAAGAAAGACAATGAATCAGAAATCAGGAAGAAAGGTATGAGGAATCCATGCAAAGCCTGTGCAGAACTAAACTGCATGGGCATTTGTGCCGATCGGGTGCAATACAAACAGGAGTACCAGGAGATGACAGATCGGATAAGGCAGCAGATAATAAATCGTAACAGGAGGGGAGAACGTGGACAAGAACGTACTGATCCAATATTGTGACATGAAAGAAGAAATTAAAGATTTAAGGAGAAGAATCACAGAGACTGAAAAGCAGATCTGGAAGATTGCAGAAGAAGGAACTGTAAAAGACACAGTAAGCGGTGGTATGGGTGGAATACAGCATTTTGTGGTGGAAGGTATGCCAGTACCAGAACTTAGCAGAAAGAAGCTGCTGCTTAATAAGCGAAAAGCTATGTTGATCGAAAAAGAAAATGAACTTCTGGAACTCATGAATCAAGCGGAAGAATATATAAATAGTATTGAGAAAAGCGAACTAAGAATGATGTTTAGATTTTATTACATTGATGGCATGACGTGGCTGCAGGTGGCACATAAGATGAATCAGTTACACCCTAAAAGGCGAGTGGCTTATACAGAAGACAGTTGTAGAATGAGAAATACAAGATTTTTTCAAGAAAATTAGAAAATGTTCGGTCACGTTCGCAAAAAATAGGCTAATATATAGGATAGAGCGATTAGATGAAGCGATACTTCATATTGGTACTCCTCTTATAAGTTGAATGAACTCGGGTGATCTTCGGACCCCGAGTCTTTTTATGTCTAAATTTAGAAAGGAAAGAGATATGAATTTTAAAGATGCATTTGAATTAATGAA
>OGYG01002024.1_pt1 | contig 10889 bp, 13 predicted proteins | sample 1576481 | NCBI WGS metagenome assembly OGYG01 (sample SAMEA3541497, study PRJEB24748) | human gut metagenome | biome: human gut; feature: human-associated habitat; material: faeces | place: China | collected 2012 | reverse complement strand
GGCGGTCAGCTCGCACCAGAGCATATCGTCAAATCCGATGATTCGTCAGCGGCGAGTAAAACTGGTTGAGCAGATAGCCGTGGGCGGAATGGATTTCCACGCCGTCAAAGCCGGCGGCCTGAGCCCGGCGGGCAGCTTCCTTGAAATCCGCGATCACCTTCTCAAGATCCTGCGCTGTCATGGCCTTGGGCAGGCGGTCGTCCTTCGCCTTGGGATGCTTCAGGGCGCTGGGCGCTAACGGGACATAGCCGGTGACTTCTTCTTTCGCCGCGCTTCCGGCATGATTGAGCTGAGCGAATACGGGTGAACCGTTGGCGTGAATCGCTGCTGTCAATTCACGCAGCCCCGCCAGATCCTCATCGCTGGAAATCGACGTCTGGTTTGCGCTGGCCTGCCCTTCCGCTGAAATAAAGCTGTGTTCCATGATGATCAAGCCCAGTGCGCCGCCGTCGGATTTCTCCTGATAGTAGCGAATCAAGTCCGGCGTAACCTTGCCGTTTTCCGCCTTGGACGTCGCCATCGGCGGCATGACCAGACGGTTTTTCAATATTAAGTTTCCTACCTGAACGGGTGAAGTCAGTAAAATCATTTCGATTCCTCCTTTAGAACCTGATGAGACAGTTATACCATAAAATTCCTTAATGTTAAGTCCTTCGCTCAAAACAGAAAACGGATATTTTCGATTTCCGCATTTCAAACCGAATAAAACAAATCCGCCGGCTTATTCCCGGCAATTGACTTGTTCATCTTCAATTTTTTCGTTAAACTTTTAACAGGCGTATCCATTATGAATGGCGGCCATTTTCATTTGTTCTATCCTCAATCCAACGTCAGAAAGACCACTCTTTCTTGGTATCACAAGCGGGATAATTTCGATAATTTGAGAAATATTCGGAATCTCCTAAATAATACAATGTATTTTCTTCTACCACGAAATAACCGGGGAGCTTATCCCCTTCTCTAACAAAGTCATCGCAGGATTCAGGTCCATCAAAGCCATAATACTTAGGGCTGGCATAGCTCACAGAGAATTTGTAAATATGATCGCCTGATGGCCGATATTCACCATCCAGCCATTTATCATATTTGGTTTCCATCTGGCTGGTAATATGAAGTCGGGCAAAATCATTTTCTGAAGGATACAAAATAAAAACAAGACTGTCTCTTAAAAAAGCGGATTCACCTTCAGGCAGACGGATGCGATCATCAATCTTATTTTCTTTTCATTGATAACATACGAAACAAGCACTTTTTTTGAGATATTCTTCAAAATAAGTATCATCGTTTACCGCGTCAGGAGTGCGGGATACCCTCGGTTCAGGATCCACTATGGATCGAGGATTCTCCTGCACTTCAGCTGCGCAGCCATAGCAGAGCAGGAATAAGACGATCAAGCCTATTTTTTTCATTCTGTCCCCCTAGCTTCCCTTGAGTTTTACATCTCTTTCTTCATACCGCATTCCTGGATACTACTTGTTGTTATTCATAACACACTTTGCCTCATGTTTTCAATGTCAGGATAGATTATCAACCTTGTCTATAGAAAAGCAGACGAGTCCTACCCCTTTTTTCGAATTACCGGAAGAAAGCATTTTGTTTTACAGCAATAATCCTTTCCTATATTTTTTTGATGAAGGACAATAGCAAAGGCTGGATTGCTGCAAGAATAGCCCATTGCTTCCGCATGTTCATAGAATGGCCTTAATATCTCGACCTCTTCTTTCGATGAATATAGGTTTAAAATTCCAGTCAGACAAAGCTGAGATGAAATATGATGGGCTTTGCTTCTCTCCAGGTTTATTTTACGGGCATTTTCTTCGCTGATGAGAACAATTCGCTTAAAAACAGCCTGATCCTTAAATTGGTAATAAACTCCATACTTCACATAAGGCATCGCAGCTATCCAGTTATAAAGCAGCTTTTCATCTGTGCTACCATCATCGTACAAAAAATAATAGTCTTCACATTGACTCAGAGCAATTTCTGCGCTCTCCTTTGCGCTCTTTTTGACATCCGCTTCATATACCTCAAGTGCTTCCCGCTTTTTTCTGTATTCCTGCTCAAGCAACTGCTTTTGTTTTTCAATTTCCTGCAGAACACTCCCAGATTCTTCTTTTATAAGTTTTTCAGCCTCTTTTAAGCTGAAGCCAAGCCGTTCATAGAGTTTAATTGTAGCTAATGTTACAAAGGCATGTTCGTCATAATAACGGTAAAGGTTTTCCTGATTCTGATAGCCTTTAATTAATCCCCTCTTTTCCAAATAAACTACTCCATTTTTCGTCATCCCCAAATAGTTTGCCAATTCCTTTGTTTTCCACATAAAATAAGTTTATCACATTCATTTCCTTATTTGTAAGAAAGTTTGTCTCTAAGCACCTGTATGGATAAGAAAAGATTCCCCACTTTACCGTCAAGCCGAATAAGACAAGTCCAGTTTCAGGGGAATCATTAAGTTTAGCTAATTTCTATTTTATTTAAGTAAATCACTTACTTCTTTACCTGCGATATAGCCGGAAGACAAGGAGGTGGTCAGACCGCCGCCGTAATTAAAATATGTTCCATAAAACAAATTAGAAACAATCAATGTGCCGCAGCCATACAAATTATTGATAGCCGTGCCATCCTCGCGAATCAACTGTGTTGAGCCTTCTAATGTGCGTAAGGAAATATACGATTCAATGCTCAACGCATGAATCTTCTCTGCATAGTATGGTCCTTCCTTAACAGAGAATGCATATTCCGGTGCAGCCATCAAATCATCTGAAAGCTCGCCATCAACCGCCTTGTTCCAATCAGAAATAACAGTTTCCAGTTTTTCAGGCTCCAGACCGATCTGGATCGCCAGTTCTTCCAATGTATCTGCTTTTACTGCAAATCCTTTACGAACCATGTAATCATACAGATTTTCACCTTCTAAAAGGACGCCGGCATAGGAGCCTAAATAATTTCCATTTAAAAATTCACAATTCTTATCGAAAATGATATAGGCGGTGTTGTCTTTCTGAGCTCTTGTATATTTTCCAGTATCATAGGGCGCTGTAATGGATTCATCATAATATCGGTTTCCATCTGTATTCAACACGGGATATCCAAGTGTATACAAGGCTAAGCCGTCTTCCATTCCATACTGCAGAGACGTACCATTATAGCACATGCCGCCATAGCCTTGAATCACTGGATTGAGTCCCGCTTCCTGCATCATAACAATTCCATCTCCGTTTTGTCCTGCTTCGCTAAATGGATAGGCAGTCGCAAAAGAAGGATCGTATTTCGCAATTATTTCAGAGTTTAAGTTTGGCGATCCGGTCGCTAAAATAACTTTATCCGACTTAATATCATATTCTGTTACTGTATTTTTAAGATAATCCGTTTCTTTGACCTGAACGCCGATCACATTGTCATTTTCCATTAAAAGATGAGTTGCTTCCGTATTTAGTTTTACCGTGATATTCGATTTAGATTGCAAAGCAGTTTCCAGATATTTCCCGCATATATCCGCAGTTGATCCGTATCCGTGTTGAGCGACAAATTCCTCTTCCAGCGAAGAATAAGTCTTGGTAAAAGCGAAAACATCTGCCAGTGCATGATTACTTGACTTTGGAAAAGTAACATCCATTACTTCGCATTCAATGATATCATACCAGGTAAATGGCATTCCTGCATTTGAAAGCATTTTTTCTGCCGGATCAATTCCCTGATACACCTTTCTTTGCAGAGCTTCGCTAGTAAGCTTCAGTGGATCTCCCTCATTGCGGTAATTCAAATATTCAATAAATGTATCCTCGTCAATAATATCCAACTTCCCATTTTTGTGATCTTCTGTGCCATACGGATTAAAAATCCCAGCTCCGGATACGATGAATGACCCTCCGATAAAGGGCATTTCTTCGATAATGAGAATCTTCAAGTCTGACTCGGTTTGATTGTCCTCCTCTGTAGCGGCGGCCAGAGCGGCTGTGATACCAGAAATCCCTGCTCCAACGATCACAATATCATATCTTTCTCCTTCTTTGGTTAAATGTTCAGCTTCAGGCATGGTAGCGTCTTCTATCCCCTCAGCCTGCTTGATGCAATCACTGATTCCACGCATCATTGCGTTCGATGAAAGTGTAGCTCCTGACACGGCATCCACTTCGCTGGTTTGATATTTCACCACATTGGCGCAAATTGCTTCTGCTGCTGGTTCAGAAATCATCATTGTGTCACCATTTTTAACGATTTTAACCTGTTCTATTCTCTCATTAGTAAAAGTCGTTTCTACTACGATCTCTCCATGATGACCCGTCTGCGTAGACTGATAAACCCCAGCTTCAAACTTGTCAGGCTTGCTCTCAGCTGTACAAGCTGTCATGCTAAGCAATAAACTGAATGCCAAGAGCACTTTAAAAAGTGATTTCATAAAATTTTCCCCTCTTCTTTCAATCACACTTATACAGTACGAAGCTACTTCTCAGTCAAGCTCTTTTCTGTTTTTATCATAAAAAAGAAAGCCATTCACATAGCTTCCATTTTATGAGTCTCTTGATAGACTTGATTATTCATGTCCGAATAGTTCCGCAATCCAGGATTTCGGCTTCACCGGGCGTCCGCAGCTGAACGCATCGAAGCTGCCATGGATCAGGCTGCCTTTGCCGTCCCCCTGCGTGATCACTACGGTATTATTCTGATATTCGGCATGGATGTCCTCGTTCACTTCAAATCGTTTGATATTCTGAGCGACGATCACCGGGCGGGACTCTGCGTCCACGCCGTCAGTTAATTCGGAGTACACCGCATAGATCTGATTTTTCAGGCCGGCTTCTTCATGAACACGGGAATCCGCCTGAATCTGAAATCGAACTTCTTCTGTTTCCCCGACGATCGTACAAAGGGAACAGAACAAACATAGACTCATCATTACCATCAGCTTCTTCATAAAAAACCCGTCCTTCCTGTTGCTTTCAGGATGGACGGATTTTCCATTTTTATACCAAGATCTTGCACAGAACAAGCTTACAGATTGAAGTAGACGAACAACATCCGGTCCTTGCCGTTGATGTCCTTGACCACCTCGGCGCGCACATCGCCGAAGGTTTTTCTGACCTCCGCCAACAGTGCCGCTTTCTGATTCCAGCCAATTTCAAACGCCATCATCGCCTTGTCCTTCAGCACCTGCGGTGCGGCCGCAAAGACCTGACGGTAAAACTTCAAGCCGTCTTCGCCGCCAAACAGCGCGACGTGCGGTTCATAATCCTTAACCGAAGCTTCCAGTGTTTCCTCCTGCGGAATGTACGGCGGATTGCAGATCAGAAGATCAACCTTCATTCCCGCGTCAATCACCGGCTGTGCCATATCGCCGACCAGAAACTTCACGTCAACGCCTAAGCTCGCAGCATTTGCTTTCGCCACATCCACTGCTTCCGCGCTGATATCAGTAGCGCTCATGCGGATTTTGGATTCTTCCTTGGCCAGCGACAACGCGATCGCACCGCTGCCGGTTCCGATATCCACCGCGTCGATCGTTTTTACCTCTGCGAAATATTCATCCAGATCCGCCAGGATATTCGCCACCAGTTCTTCCGTTTCCGGACGGGGGATCAGGACATTTTCATTAACCTGAAACCGGTAGCCGTAAAACCAGGAATAACCTAAAACATACTGCATCGGCTCCTGTTTCAGAATCCGTTTCATTCCCGCCTGATATTGTTCAACCAGCTCCGCCGGCGCTTCGTCCTCATAATGCAGATACAGATCGTAGCTTTCTTTCTGACTGAGCTCCAACAGGAATACCTGCGCGGTTTCCTGCGGAATCTGCGCCTGTTCCAATAACGGCAGCGCTTCGTGAATCAGCTCGCGGAAACTAGGCATTATTTTCGCCTGCCAGCTTCTGCCGCTGTTCTTCCGCCAACAGCGCCGCAATCACATCGTCCAGCTTCCCTTCCATAATCCGATCCAGCTGGTTGATCGTAAAGCCGATCCGGTGATCGGTCACGCGGTTCTGCGGATAGTTGTAAGTCCGGATCTTTTCCGAACGGTCGCCCGTTCCGATTTTCGCCCGCCGGACTGCACCTTCTTCTTCCTCTTTCTGACGATTGAGTTCTTCAAAGACCCGCGCGCGGATTAAGCGCAGCGCGGTTTCGCGGTTTTCATGCTGGGAACGACCTTCCTGACAGTTGACTGTAATTCCGGTCGGCACATGCACGATCCGGACTGCGGAATCGGTCTTGTTGATATGCTGCCCGCCGGCGCCGGAAGCCCGGTGTGTTTCAAAAGTCAGATCCGCCGGATCGATCTCGATATCCGTTTCTTCCGCGTCCGGCAGCACCAGGACGGTCGCTGTCGACGTATGAATCCGCCCCTGGGTCTCCGTCTTTGGCACCCGCTGCACGCGGTGTGCGCCGGATTCAAATTTCAGCTGACGGTATACCTCGTCGCCCTTGACCAGAAATGAAATCATCGAGAAGCCGCCGGCTTCCGATTCGCTCATTTCCAGCACCTGGATTTTCCAGCCCTGCGTTTCCGCATACCGCACATACATCCGGTACAGATCGCCGGCGAAAATATTCCCTTCGTCGCCTCCGGCTGCGCCGCGGATTTCCACGATGCAGTCGTGATCGTCGTTCGGATCCTTCGGGATCAGCAGCACTTCGATCTTCGCGATCAGCGCTTCTTTCTTGGGAAGCAGTTCCTCCAGCTCCATCTGCGCCATTTCCTTCAGCTCCGGATCATGTTCCTTCGCCATTTCTTCCGCCTGCTCGATATGCGAATTCAGGCCCTTTAATTCCTCGTAAGCCTCTACGGATTGTTTCAGCGAGGCCTGTTCCTTGCCCAGCTTCGCCAGCCGTTTCGGATCGGAAACAATTTCCGGAGACATCATTTCCTCGTTGATTTCATTGTAACGTTCTTCAATCGACTGAAGCCGTTTCATCATTGCATCCATTATTTACCCTCCTTATGCAGTTTTTACTTCCTGCGTTAAATCAATCAGCCATGCGCCCTTAAAGTAACGCTTTAAGCCGATGACCATGCGTACCAGCTGTTCCACCTGAATGATCAGGAAGACCAGCGCAATGCTTGTGAAATGCAGACCTTCAACGAGAATGAAGGCCAGCGGCAGACCGACGATCCACATGATTCCCGCATCCAGAAACGCCAGGAATTTGGAATCCCCGCCGGCCCGCAGCGCCGAGAACACCAGCACGTTGAACATCCGCAGCGAGATCCGGATTGAGAAGATCCGGACGATCAGCACCGCTTCCTGAATCACGTTCGCGTTCTGCAAGCCGAACAGATCGACCATCGGATAAGCGAAGCCCAGAATCAACAGCGACGACACGGCCGACAGCACGACGGCCAGCGCCACAAACCAGTTTCCCTGCCGTTTTGCCAGCTCCAGATCACCCTGACCTAACGAAGCGCCCAGAATCGCGCCGTTGGCGCTGTTTAAGCCCTGGACGATGAAGAAGAACATGTTGGAGATCTGATTGCCGACATAGTAAGCATCCATCGCTTCGGTGCCCAAGCGCCCGAAGGCGCGGATATATAAAGTATTGCCGAAACCGAAAAATAATTCATTCAGCACTAACGGATACGCCCGGCGTAAGATCGGCTGGACAAAGTCCGGGCTGAGCGCGAACATTTCCCGCGGCGTTCCGATGAACGACTGTTTCGATTTATAAGCGTAGACGATGTGAATCACCAAACCTGTCGTCTGCGCAATCAGCGTCGCCAGCGCCGCACCCTGCACGCCCATCTGCGGAAATCCGAAGTGACCGAAGATCAGGCAGTAGTTCAGGACGATATTCACCGCCATGCTGACAAGGCCGATCAACATCGGCACATGCGTTTTCTGAATGCAGCGGTAGGCGAACGAGAACATCGTGATCAGCGCCCCCGGCAGATAAGAGATCATCGCGATCATCAGATACTGCAGCGCGGATTCGATGACCGTCGGATCCGGAATGTAAAAGCGCATCAGCTGACGGCCGAAGAAAACCGAAGCCGCCATCCAGACCAGCGCGTTGATCAGGCTCAGGATCACGCCCAGACCAAACGCCTTTTTCTCACTTTTCAAATCCTGCTTGCCGAAGAACTGCGACATGAAGATTCCCGCACCGCTGGCGACGCCGAAGCCCACCGTCATCATCAGATTTTCAATCTGGGCCGCGGTGCCGACGGCGGTCACCTGACCAATCCAGGAAACCATCATACTGTCGGCGATCCCCATCGCGCTGTTGAGCAGCTGCTGCAGCGCCAGCGGAACGGAAATCAGAAATACTTTTTTATAGAAATCTTTCGGTGCGATCCACTTTTTCAGCGCTTCAGTCATGGTCCAGCCCCAGATGGGACGGCTTGTTTTTAATCTGGTGGCAATGCCGGCAGCGTGCTTCATAGCTTTCCGACGCGCCGACCAGGATGATCGGATCATCATAATTGGCCGGTTCGCCGTTGACTAAACGCTGCGTGCGGGTCGCGGGAGCGCCGCAGATCGTACAGACGGCCGTAAGCTTCGTGACAAATTCCGCCTTGGTGATCAGAATCGGCATCACGCCGAACGGTTCACCCTTGAAATCCATATCCAGGCCGGCCGCCATCACCCGCTTGCCTTTTTTCGCGTAGTAATCGCAGATTTCTATAATATCTTCATCGAAGAACTGAACCTCGTCAATGGCGATCACATCGACCGAATCATCGACGTAGTTCAGAATTTCCTTTGCTTCCCGGATCACGATGCTGTCGACCTCACTTCCGGCATGGGAAACCACTTTAGTTTCGCTGTACCGGTTATCAATCGCCGGCTTAAACACCAGCACTTTTTTCTTCGCAAATTCCAGCACCTTGATGCGCCGGATCAACTCTTCGGTTTTACCCGCAAACATACACCCGGAAATGACTTCCACATAGCCCGGGCGGTATTGATGATACATCATAATTCCGCTCCTTTTCTTTCCTTGAACGCTTTGTTTAATTTATCCTTTCCTATTGTACAGGAATTGATGTCTACTTTCCACCCTTGGAGAACGGTTAAAAGCCGAAAGAATCAATATTTTCATGGATCACGCGAAGCAGCGTCTTCTGATACTCCGCCTGATGTTCCGGCGTATAAATCTCGCTTTCCAGATCATCATACAGTCCTTCCGCCACGTTCCCCGGATCCGCGGCGCTGCGCCGGATCGCTTCCTTCAGCGCCTCGGCATAGAAATTCAGGTCCCAGGCTTCGGCCGCTTCCTTGCCATAAATTAACATGTCCATGCCATGATTCGCCAACAGCTGAGGAATGCCGCCGCAGCCGATTTCCTCGTTGACGATCGGCAGGGTTAAAACATGCCGGTGAACATCCGGAATCTGCACGAGCAGCTCGGGTTCTTCCAGACCTTCATGATAATAATGGAACAGCCAGTTGCTGACAGCCGTCAACAGCCGGTTGTCCGTCATCCGTTTCAACTTTTTCTTCGTTACATTCCGATCCTTAATCATTAAAAACAAACCGTAGATCAGTGCGAGGACAAACAGCGCCCCGCTGAACATCGCTAACATCAACGATTCCCCCCATTCTTTATTCAGCCTTATCATTAAAGCAGATTCCATGGTTCCCCTTCAAAGTCAAAAAAATAAGGGGCTTGCGCTCCCTTATCCTTTTTCGCGTTGTTATTTCTTCAATCCGTACTTCTGATTGAACTTTTCGATCCGGCCCTGAGCGGCTGCGAAACGCTGTCTTCCTGTATAGAACGGATGGCAGTTTGAGCAGGTATCGACGCGGATATCGTCTTTGACTGAACCTGTTTCAAACGTATTGCCGCAAGTTGTGCAGGTGACTGTGACCTTATGGTAGTTTGGATGAATTCCTTTTTTCATAATTACTCTCCTTCCGCCTTGGACCTCTTCGCGTGTCCAAAGTAAGTGCTTATATATCTTAGCATAGCGCCTTCGCAAAAGCAATCCCAAATTTCTTAATTTTCGCCTTAGTTAAGCGCTTTTTTCACTATGGGAGGAAGGGGTTTCCAGATCAAAAATGATGTCTTGGCCAAACTCGGATTGCTTTGAGAAAATTGAATGGTTTTCCGCTGATAAACGCCATACTGCCGTTTATTCAAAGAAGACTTCCGTTCTTCGCTCTAATTCAGTCTTGTTGAATGATCCGTTTGACATTCCGTTAAACCGCTGGTCATCGCGTCCAGCTTCGCGCAGACTTCAGCTTCCCTTTCGCCAACCGGGCGCAGAATCCCAACCGGCGTTCGCTGGTAGCTCTGCCCCAGCGGATTATCCCGCAATGCGGCGGCCAGCCGGCGTCGGGATAGGGACGTGGGCCACAGCCCCAGAATCTCAACGCCGTAATCGTTAGCATCGATGATTGCGGCCGGATGATGTAGCCGCTGGGCACAATGCCGGGCAACGGCCTGCGGATCGGAAGGGCCCAGCACGACGTAATGATTGTAGGGCGGCAGGGTATAGCCGCACGGTCCATCGATCGTCGATGCTTTTTTTCCCGCCACCTGATAAAACCAGCCTTTCTGACCTGACAGCCGGCCCAGCGCCCCCGCCAGTGCCGCGAACAGAATCCGGATCACGCCGCATTCCTCGATTGCCATCTGCATTGTTTCCGGCATCCCCAATCCGATGCCGCGCGGCGTCTTCGTCACAAACCGGCTGAGCAGCCGCGCCAAGCGCCCCGGTACAATCGCCGACAACGGAATCGCCCGGCCCTGGGTGCAGGCCACCATCTTTTCGCTGATAAACACCAGATCGCCGGTTTTCAATTCGGGCAATACAAGCTGTGTTAACAAGGCGTCCAGATCATCGCCTTCCGCGATAACCGGCGTCGGGATCGCGAACCGGTCGTAGCTCCGGCCTTCAACTTCGATTCTTTTTTGTTTCTGTTCATTGACTTTCAACATAGGCACTTCCTCATT
>OGYG01002018.1_pt1 | contig 10914 bp, 10 predicted proteins | sample 1576481 | NCBI WGS metagenome assembly OGYG01 (sample SAMEA3541497, study PRJEB24748) | human gut metagenome | biome: human gut; feature: human-associated habitat; material: faeces | place: China | collected 2012 | reverse complement strand
ATTGACTTTTTATTTGCAGGCTAAAGTAACGAGAATGCGACGCGCAATTATTCAACCATTGTGCGGAACACATCATCAAAAATCGTATTGTTCATTTAATTCCTCCTTATTATAACATTTTCCCAGAGCTTTGAGAACCTCCAAAACAACCCTTAATCAACCATGAACTGTTTTATTCCCACCTCCCGTTCAGGCAAAGCCAACGGGCAGAATGTTATAATATTCAGGAACGTTTGCTTTACCACTATAAAATTTAAATTATCTTTGTGAAAATGTCGGCGAACGCCAGAGAAACCCGTTATGAACCGCCAGACCTGGCACGGGTGATATAAGATTTTCACTATAGTCTATAGTTTAAAATATGCTGTTCAAAAAAACAAGTACTATTTCACACGTTACTGTTCAATTACTGTTCCAAAACAAAAAACATTACCTGTAAAATCAAATTCCCACACATCCAGTAACCAGCGCAGGAAAAGTGTTTCTTTTCTGTGCATTTGCAGGCATCTTAGAGATTCTTAGGTAAAAAAAATCTGCGTTATGAGCCGGCTGCCTCACGTGTCTGAGCGGAGCCTGCAGCGGAGCGAGTTTGACAAGACGGCTCATGCTTTTAGCAGATTTTTTTCGCCTTAGAAGCTCTTAGATGCCGAAACCGCACAGAAAAGAAACGCTTTCCCTGCGCGTCCCCTCCCTGATTTTGTCTCCCCCTCAAAAAATTTGTTGTCTTTTCTCCAAAAAAGTGTATAATACGATTTAATCGAACATTCATTGACAATTACCGGTTTTTAGTTCTGTCAGTCACGGTATAGAAATGTCGGACTTTCAGCTAAGAGGGAATCAGGTCAGAATCCTGAACAGTCGTGCTGCTGTATACGTGCAGCCATATCTCATATCCATTGCATCGTTATGCGAGAAGGAGAGACATGGCGTTACTGCGTGAGTCAGAATACCTGCTATAAACTGCCGCCATTAACTACACGCAATAGGAAATGGAAGGGTGATCTTCTTTAGTGTTCTCTTTTTTACAGAAGTATCATCCTTACATATGTTTTCTCTGTTCCTTTTAAGGAATATAGAACACCGGCAGTTATCGGTACCTTGTTATTTTTATCATAGTCCATACTACTCCCATACAGAGAAAACAACATTGTCTATCAGCAAAGGAGTATTTTTTTATGTCACATTCTCTGACACTTACGCGTCGTAACTGCGGACAGTATATTGAGAAGAATATGGAACTTCCACAAAACTGCCGTTCTATCTCAGCAGAAACCTTTTTTAACAGACCTGATATTCGTTCTGTGGTATTTCCCTATGAAATGGAACAGATTGGAAACAAAGCCTTTCAGGGATGTTCCCGGTTAAGCAGAATAGAGCTTCCTGAACATCTGCAAAAACTTGGCATAGGGGTATTTTCAGACTGCATTTCTCTGAAAAAAGTCAAAATTCCCGCCAGCCTTACCAGTATTCCAAAAAATGCATTTAACAATGGCCGAAAACTGAACAGTCTGGAGTTCGCCCCGAACAGCAAACTGACATTTATCGGTCCGAATGCCTTTTCAGAATGCGCTACTCTTACGGAAGTTGTTTTCCCTGCCTCTCTGGAAGAAATCGATGACAGGGCTTTTTATAAATGTAAGAAACTGAGTTGTATTTCTTTTCCGGGGGGGGATTTAAGGGTTATCGGAAAGCAGGCTTTCTATTTCTGCGGAATGGATTCGCTGCAGCTGCCTGATTCGCTGGAAGTTCTTGATGAGAGTGCTTTTTTTAAGTGCTGTAATCTGACCTCTGTGGTGATTCCGCCCAATGTCAGATACCTTGGAAAATGGATCTTTCATGGATGTAACCGCCTGCAGTATCTGGAGATTCGCCATGATCCTGAATTTATCGGGGAATGGATCATCAACAAAGCGGCTACGATCCGCTGTTATAAAGGTTCTAAAGTAGACAGATACTGCCAGCAGTCAGGATTCAAAGTAGAATACTTTTCCTAATAACAACAAAATCTGTATTGAACAGACAAAAAAGAGGAATGTTTATGAATGATACTTTTACTTATTTTCAAAAGAAGGGATGTACTGTTTTTTCTTTTCCGGGAAAAACAAGGGTTCTTAGCACCAGTCCTCTTAATGGCGGGATCACTGCTCATCTCACGCATGCTTTAAATATCAACTGCATGAATGGTGCCTATGAATGTGAAATGCTTGGAAACACCTATGAGGAAGACCTGAACATTCATACAAAAGAGCTGGGAATTGATCCGCAGACAGCAACCGCACTCAGCACAGCGGCATGGACTGAACTGTGTGCTGTTGAGAAAATCTGTTATCAGGAGTTATCCGTGACTGCTGCTGTTACAGGGGGAATTGATTCAAACGGAATGTGTCCGGGAGATCCTTCTTCTTACTATGAAAGAAACGGCGCTTACGAGATGCTGCCACCCGGTACGATCAATGTTTTTATCTATATCAATCAGAATGTTACAGAGGCAGCCATGGTCCGCTCAATGATGATTGCTTCGGAGGCAAAAGCAGCGGCCGTTTCACATCTCTTACTTGGAAGCTGTTATTCAGAAGAAATCGCGACAGGTTCTGGTACTGACGGAATGGTGATTGCCTCGGCTATGGAGGGAGAGCTGACACTTACCGATGCCTCCGGACATTCCAAGCTTGGAGAGCTGATTGGCAGGGCAGTCCGTATGGCAGTAAAACATGCCCTGATGAAACAGACAGCTGCCTGTGGTCCGAGACAGTTTCAGGTTCTTGTTCGTACTGGCAGATATGGAATCACCCCGGGAACTCTGTGGGATTTTTATACAGAGCATGAGATTCTTTTTCATGCATACAATATTAGTTTTAAGAAAGCTTCTGAGCTGGAAGGAATACTTCTATCGCGAAACAGAAACAGCAATCTGGTTTTATGTGTGTCTCTTTATCTTCATCTGATGGATCAGCTTCGCTGGGGACTAATCATGGAACCGGAGGCTGTCCGAGAGGGAAAAAGGCTGCTTCTTTATGGACTGTACTGTGGACGGGATACTTATCTGGGCGATGTTTATCCTGAAGATGTATGGAAGAACGAAGTACTGAAAACATTTTCACTTAAAGAACAGCTGATTTATATTTTAATCTGTTATTTTTCTGTCAGATCATAGTTGGATCATCACATTTTTATGGTAAAAATATTCTATGCCTGCTTTCTCCTGATGAAATACAAAAGGGAAGTGAATAGAATAAGTTCAATGTCCACTCACTTCCCTCCTGAAATCGTTGAAATCTATATACACATTATAAGGGAAAAGCCGCAAAAAAGCGAATCCGGGTGGTTGTGGATAAAGTAAAAATGACGGATAAAAAACAGTACATAACATCAATAAAAAAATTTAAAATTCGTCATTTTTACTAATGCCCTATGCAAGGGTCTGAACAATAACCTAACATCAAGCATCAAGTAAACTAATAAACAGCCTGAAGAAAACTCTCCAGACTGTTTTTATCATTTCTGTGCGAAATACTCTTTTGTAAGTGTAATGGCGGTTCCTGAAAGCAGGAATACACCAATTAAGTTGGGGATTGCCATGAGACCGTTGAATGTCTCAGCAATACTCCAGAGAAGTCCCAGATCTACAGTTGCACCAATGATTGCCACTAATGAATAGGCGATCATAAATGGGCGGATAACTTTTGCAGAGAATAAAAATTCAATACAGCGTGCTCCGTAAAGTCCCCATCCGATAATCGTTGAGAATGCAAAGCAGCACATGGCAACTGCCGTAAAGATGGAAACCCAGCCTCCGTATGTAGCAGTAAATCCGGAAATTGTAAGTTCTGCGCCTGCCGCTGCACCGTAATTTACCGGCACACCGCTTACAAGGATCACAAGTGCTGTCAAAGTACAGATCACGATTGTATCTGCAAATACCTCAAAGATACCAAACATACCCTGTTTTACAGGTTTGCTTGTATCTGCACAGGCATGAGCGATAGAGCCTGTACCAAGTCCGGCTTCATTGGAGAAAATACCTCTGGAAACACCCTTTTTCATACTGAGGAAAAAGCTTCCGATCACACCGCCTGTCACTGCTGACGGATTAAAGGCTCCATAAACAATATCATGGAAAACTGCCGGAACTCTTCCGATATTTAAGATTACAACACCCAATGCAAGTACAATATAAAACAATGCCATAAACGGCACCAGCTTCTCGGAAACACTTCCGATTCGCTTAATACCGCCCAGCAGTACCATACCAACCAGCAGCGTGATCACAATTCCAAGAATCAGATTCAGTCTGCCTGTGGAAGACTCTGAGATCACATTGAAGTTAATAAGAGCTGTATCAATTGCTGTTGTAATGGTATTTACCTGAGTAGCATTACCTGTTCCAAATACAGTCAGTACACCGAATACAGAATAAAGAACTGCAAGAAATCTCCAATTCTTTCCCAATCCGTTCTTAATATAATACATAGGTCCGCCTACATAATCCCCATGTCTGTTTCTCTCACGGAAATGTACTGCCAGGGTAACCTCTGTAAATTTCGTGCACATTCCAAGGAGCGCGGAAACCCACATCCAGAATACAGCTCCCGGTCCGCCGATGGCGATAGCTCCGGCAACACCGGCGATATTTCCAGTACCTACTGTACCTGCCAGTGCAGTACAGACTGCCTGGAAAGGTGTCATGGAACCGTCAGAGGCCTCTTTTTTCTTAAAAATTCTTCCCAGTGTGGTTTTAAGCGCATACGGGAATTTGCGGATCTGGACAAACCCGGTCCGCAGGCTCAGGTAAAGCCCTACGCCGATAATACAGATCATAGCCGGGACACCCCAGATAAAATTATTTACGACGTTATTGATGGATTCAATTGTCTGAAGCATGTTAAATAAACCTTTCTTTCGTGTAATAATAATAGTTTAGCACTTTTTTCACCGTATGTACAGAAAAATTCTATTAAGATAAAGCATTAAAGCACAACAAGTTGCCAGAGCAAGCAGCTAAAATTATCCACTCCACTGCTCATTGCTTTTCGTAATTGAAGAAGGGGACTTACTTGATTCGGTTAAAAAGTCAAAATAACGTATAAATTTGTCATAATTTCAGTAGCATTTCCCCACTCAAACCTCTATTATTGTAAATATGAAATCAATGAAAACACCTATATATTTTCTAACAGTACTTAAGCGTTTCAGTTATTCGGTGTAGCGCCGCGTAGCAAAGCGGATGATTTTATCCGCTTGACCATTTTCAACCTAAGGAGGACATGACAAAATGATTCAGAAATATACTTACGGAACCCCATTTGAAACCGATGCCATCGTAACTTCCATCCCGGCTTCTGAGGGAACTCCTGCATACGGAACTATCTCCACAGAGAACGGCTTCTCTTTTACTTATGACATGGATGACAACGATGTTGTCTATGGTCTGGGCGAATCAAACCGCGGAATCAACAAACGTGGATACGTTTATGAAAGCAACTGTTCCGACCAGCCAAACCATACAGAAGATAAAATCTCCCTCTACGGAGCACACAACTTCATCGTAATCTCCGGAAAACAGACTTTCGGTCTCTTCGTTGATTATCCCGGAAAACTGAAGTTTGATATCGGTTACACACTCTCTTCCCAGTTAAAGATCACCTGTGAGGATGCAGATCTTTATCTGTATGTGATCCAGGGTGAAACTCCTTACGATATCGTAAAACAGTTCCGTAAAATCATCGGAAGAAGCTATATCCCGCCTAAATTCGCATTTGGTTTCGGTCAGAGCCGCTGGGGATATACAACTGCTGACGATTTCAGAAAAGCTGCTGACGGATATCGTGAAAACAATATTCCAATCGATATGGTATACATGGATATCGATTACATGGAAGACTACAAAGATTTCACAGTCAATCAGGAAAACTTTCCTGACTTTGAGGCCTATGTCAATGAAATGAAAGAAAAAGGCATCCACCTTGTCCCGATCATCGATGCAGGTGTCAAGGTAGAAGCTGGCTATGATGTTTATGAAGAAGGCGTTGAGAAGAACTACTTCTGCAAACGTGAAGACGGAAGTGATTTCGTTTCCGCTGTATGGCCGGGCTGGACTCATTTCCCGGATGTCCTGAATGCAGATGCCAGAGCATGGTTCGGACAGAAATACGAACGTCTCATTTCAAAGGGAATCGACGGTTTCTGGAATGACATGAACGAACCTGCAATGTTCTGTACACCGGAAGGCGTTGCTGAATTAAAAGAATACATCAAAGACAACTTCATGGACAAGGAAGAAGCACCTGGATTTACACTCGGTGATACAGTAAACGCCCTTGCAAACAATCCGGAAGATTACAAACGCTTCTATCACAATGTAAACGGTCAGAAGATCCGCCACGACAAAGTACATAACCTGTTTGGCTATAACATGACCCGTGCAGCAGGTGAAGCATTTGAAAAAATCGCACCTGGCAAACGTTTCCTGATGTTCTCCCGTTCTTCCTATGTAGGAATGCACAGATACGGTGGAATCTGGATGGGAGACAACAAATCCTGGTGGTCACACATCCTTCTGAACTTAAAGATGCTTCCATCCCTGAATATGTGCGGTTTCCTTTACACAGGTGCAGATCTGGGCGGATTCGGTGCAGATACCACACGTGACCTGGTACTGCGCTGGCTGGCACTGGGTGTATTCACACCTCTTATGAGAAACCACTCCGCTCTGGGAACCAGAGAACAGGAAGCTTACCAGTTTGAAAATATCGAAGACTTCCGTCATGTGATCGGTGTCAGATATCGCCTTGTTCCATATCTGTACAGTGAATACATGAAAGCGGCATTAAACGATGATATGATGTTCCGCCCACTGGCATTTGATTACACAGACGATGCTTTCGCAACTCAGGTAGAAGATCAGCTTCTTCTCGGAAACGAAATCATGATTGCACCTGTTTATACACAGAATGCAAAAGGCCGCTATGTATATCTGCCGGAAGAAATGATGTTCGTAAAATTCCTGCCGGATGGAACAATTTCTCAGGAGATTCTTGAAAAAGGACATCACTATGTAGAAGTTGCCCTGAATGAAGTTCCACTGTTTATTCGCAAAGGAAAAGCAATCCCGGTTGCTGATGTTGCGCAGACAGTAAAGGATATCAATCCGGCTACGATCCGCATGATCGGATATGAGGGAGCTGAATATGACCGTTATGATGATGACGGAGTAAGTGCTCTGTAATTTAACCAAATTAATCAGATTTATCTGCCTCAATTACAGGAATTACCAGACAGCAGTTAGAATTGAACGAGAAGTCACCTCATAAAAAATAAAAAGAAACAGTCACATATATCCAATGAATATCAATATATTCTCTCGGTTATGTGGCTGTTTTCTTTGGGAAATCTGTTTTATTACAGCTTCACAATCATTGTATTTTCCTCTTTAAAAACTATTTCTCCCAATGAACTTAAAAGTGCTACATTAACCCCTTCATATTTTTGATATTCACAGCTTCCAATAAAAATATAATTCACCTCATATTTATCAAGCAGTTCCTGTACTTCTTTTTTATCTGTTGAAGTATAAATAGTTTCCACGTCTATTCTTCTTTTGTTTTCTTCATCAAGATTATTTCGCCATAACCATTCATGAACATACCATCCCAATACCGTCGGCAATCCTGTCATAGCAGAAACCCGGTTGTCATAGTCTTTATAACTGTCGCCGCAAGCTTCAAGAACGGTTGGCTGACCTGTAATATTTTTATTCAGCCATCGTATTGCTGCCGCATCTTCAGGAATGGCATTTTCTATATAAGCAGTTGCATTGAGAGTTTGGTATTTATTTTTCAGAGGAAAACCTGTAAACCAATTTGTTGTAGCATTTACGAAATATCCACAGGTAGATATAAGAAGTATTATTGCCATTCCCCCAACGGTTATCTGCACTTTTGATAATCTTACCTTTTTCTCATATCTATTATCCAATTTAGTTTCTTGCAAAATTTTTATTCTGTCTGCCACAAAAAATACCAGAATATACGACATCATAAGCGCAAAAAGTATATATGCCTGATAAGTCAGCTTAAACATAGTATTTGCTCTTGGTGCTGTTTTTTCATAGATATCTCTTACATAAACGATTTCCGGAATCAATATTAGTCCCATTGCACAAAGAGAAAGTACAACTCCGTATAAATCAGAAACATTAATTTTGTAAAATAAATTCCTGTTTTTTTTATTTGTAAAATTCCTGTTTTTTATCAGCGTAGATACGACAAATAATCCACATATAAGCAATGGAAAAGCCCATAATACACAAAACTGATAAAACGCCGTATGAATTTTCACTATTCCGATTCCCTGTACCATAACACTTTTAAACTGTAAATGGAATGGTAACGAAATCAACACCGCAGTCAGCAGAAGTTCTATCCATTGCACAACACTCCATTTTATACCGGTTCTCATATCTGAAGGTTTCATATCTGTAAAATTAAGATATCTCTTCAAATTTCCAAAAAACAGTGTTCCACATATTACAACATAATAAATCATAAAATCCCATGTATTTGAAAACAGGAAAATTCCAAGGAACAGTCCCAGCAGAAATATCTCTTTCTGTTTCCAGCTTTTACCGGAATTTCTTTTTATCCATGCATATAAAATCCCCAATACTGCCAAAACAAAAAACACATTAATCACATGCGCATGTAAATCCCCAAGAACAAAAGAATATGAAGGAAATTCATGAATTGTCTCGTCCCCTGTCACAGGTGGATTAAATCCTATAAATCGTGTTGTGCTTGGAAACCAGTAATCTTCTCTTATCCCCAGTAATGTAAAAATTTTTCCATATATAATATAATGAAGGTTTCCACTCATGGATACAGATAAACCTGCTAAAATACCTCCAAAATCTGTTATCCATGCTCTTCCCCTTTTACCTAATTTATCCTTAAGCATCTGGCGCACAAGACTAAATGGCAATACAAACGCAAATGCAGCTATCATGGTACGCATAAGATTGTATGTAATCTCTACCTTTGTTCCTGTAAGTTTCGTAAGAAACACCGCAAAATATTGACCACCATAATAGTAGTTAAAAGCTTTGCCAGCATACCACATATCTTCTGACGGAAGTGTTGTGCTACGCATCATAGACTTCATAAAACCAAAATCCATATATTTTTCAGTTCCATGAGCTGCCGGATGAAATCCTGCCATATATGTCCACAAAAGAAATACAACAAAGAAAATCACTTCTTCCCAATAAACAAGTTCCATATGTTTCCACGGAAAAACCTTTCTTTGTTTTCCATATATTCCATAAGCAATACTGCTCCCCCCACATAAGGTAGTAATTACGACAGAACTCAATGTGGTAAAGTGAACCACTTTTATAGAAGTCAAAATCCATACTCCATATCCGCATATCACTATTGCTATAACCTTTGAATACATCCATCCATTATCATCAAAACCTTTGAATATCTGAGCCGTTATCGGCATAAATACCAATCCAAGAATCCATAAAATTTCCCACCATATCATGAATGTAAAGAAATCGGATCCTAACAGCCAAAAAGCAACTCCTATCAATAGCCCTGCTGCCAGTAATTTAAATTTATTTACTTTTTTCATAATAATATATTTCTCCATGATTTTTTATATAATTAAGCAAAAAATATACCAGTTACTTCATCATATAAGCTACAATATCTCTATGTCTTTTTTTGCATCAATAAAACTGCTTATTTTATAGTACACAAAAAAGTCTGTTTTTACCAGACTTTTTTGTGTACTATATCATCTTTTAATTGTATATAACCGTCCATGATATTCTCAAACTGCTTTTTAAGATATAAAATTTATATCAATTACATAAATCCTCACAGTATTTTTCAAAATTTTGATATCTTCATCTCTTGAAATCTCATGACCCGGAAACATATATACACACAAACAGTGTCAATTCTTTCAAGCTTTTTTTATAGCAGTACATCTACTACATTGATAATATCCCGTTTTTTTATCCAGTTTACTTCCCCCTTCTAAATTGTTCTTTATGTTTCAGTAAAATATTTTTCATTTTTCCTGCACATACGCATCCTCCAACTGTCAGGTTTGCCACGCCAATAGCAACAGCTATACTTTGTTTCTTATCCAAATACAAAATCAAACACAACATATACATACAAAATATTTGTACTTTTGCTTTTTTTCCATATTTTTCTTTTTCCCACTGTTCCAGACGTCGATTCTTACTATCCACAGGAACAAGAAAACACAGAATTATAAAATTTAAACTTTGTATAAAAACAAAACACACACTATTATCAGACTTATATCTGGTTGCCCATAATGCAACCGCAATAATCAATACAGAAATTACATAACACCGCTTTTGTGTATCAGCATGATAACCCCCTGCGTATTTTCTTAAAGCAATAAAACATATAAGAAAAACTATACTTTGTAAAAACACATGAAAGGCATATCCCATCAGCAGTGTAACAGCACTCATCATGCAGGAATTTTTTATTTTATCAAGTCCATATCGAATGATTTCTTCTTTTTCTTCTTCTGAAAAGGTCTGTATTTCCATATCAATGTTTTTTTAATTTTTTTACCGATTCTGGTACTTTGGGTTGATATGTAATCCATGAACATGTTTCATTTACATTCGAAGAAGCAGCTTTAATCGCAATTTTTTCAATGACTTTTTTTAATTCTTTTCTCATTTTCTTATTCTCCTTTCACATATATTTCATTTCTTCTTACTTTGTATTTGAATAATATCATATTTATTGCAAAATTTTCTAAAATGGCGAAATTCATATATAAATTGGCGAAATTCGTTTTTCGAAAACATATTGTGGTTTTTTATAAGGTTTTCTGTCACAATATTTTCCCTCTTGACTAATT
>OGYG01002013.1_pt1 | contig 10942 bp, 10 predicted proteins | sample 1576481 | NCBI WGS metagenome assembly OGYG01 (sample SAMEA3541497, study PRJEB24748) | human gut metagenome | biome: human gut; feature: human-associated habitat; material: faeces | place: China | collected 2012 | reverse complement strand
CTTCGTGGCGCTGGAAGGCGGCGCGATCAACGTGGGCGACCCGGTGGAAGTCGTCTCACTCGGCGACGGCACCTGCGCTTACACCCCGCCCGAAGCGCTGGCAGAGCTGGCCGCCGCGACTCGATAGCACCAAGACGATACTTGTCGCCTCGTGGACGTCCGGCCTAACAAGAGGCCGAACGTCCACCGGCAACACCTCAATCCATGCGCAATGCATCGTACAGCATTTTCGGCGCTACGCGCGCAAGCCTCTCGACAGCTTCCTGCAGAGGGGGCACCGTGTCCAGGCGATACCACTCAGTCAGAATATCCGTCTCGGTTTTCACCCAGCTGTCCAGGCAAAACATGAGATCGTCATCAAGGGCTATATGCTTGTAATCCTGCAGCGTCTCGAGCAGTGCGCACTTGCGATAGTGAGGCATGATACTGCGCTGGCTTGGGAAGTTGAGCGTATACTGCGTTGCGACCTTGAAGAATTCGCTCTCGAGCGAAAGCAGCTTTAGATGATGGAAATAGCCTGTTTCCCAATCCATTGTCCGGCCCACCTCTATCAAGTAAAACTTGTGGACGTGCATCGGCCACCACCAATGCAGACTGTACTTGCTATCGAAGTACCGATAGAACATTTGGCGAGATATACCGATTTTTTCACATAAGTCGGTCACCTTGATCTGGTCGAGAGACTTGTCTACAGCGTGCATGATCCGCAACCGCATCCGCACGTCTTCATCGTCGAGGATCCCCTTCGGCTCCCACTCGCCCATCTCTACCCCCCTTCCCGCATCCCCATACGGTTTTCTCAAAGAGTACCCTTCCCCACGCTGCCGATCGCTCCTTAGATGCCGACCGGCTTCAACCCTTCGGCAGAGGCCGCGGTGCGCAAATCCTTCCAAACCGACAAATGGTCGATCTCAAGAGCCTTGCACACCGTATCGCACATACCGCACTCTATACATTCCCACAAGCCATTTTGCACGGCTTGGACAACGCGATCCCCCTGATCGTAAGGATCGTAAAAACGATTGGCAATGGCTATCATTCCAGTTGGGCCGATATAGGACTTAAACCCCTTCTGCTCGACAACGGGGCACGCCGCCGTGCACACGCCGCAACGTGCGCAGTACTCGAGCGGCTCGAGCTTCTCGGACAGACCAGCGTCGACCGGAGCCTTAATCTCATCAAGGTTTAGGTCAAACGCACGTTGACGAGCGAGAATACGGCTCACTTTGTCCGTAACCTTCGTCTTGTCGACAATCAGGTCGCGCACCACCGGAAAATGCTTGAGTGGCGTGACTTCGTTCTTGCCCGCATCCTCAACCAGGGTAACGCAGGCGAGACACGGTGTGCCGTTGAGCGTCATGGCGCAACGGCCGCACACGCGCCCGCGGCAGCTGTAATCGAATGCGATAGGCTCGATGGTGTCGTTGATGACCACCAGCGCCTCGAGCAGGGTCATGTGCTCGGTGTGCTCGATCTCGTATGTACCGAAATAAGGCTCGGCGTCAACCGAGGGATTGTACTTTTGCACGCTGATCTTCATAGCGCCTCCTTGTGAGTCCGTGAGCGGTCGTGGTTAGTCGAGCTCGACGACGGGAACGGTTTCGAGCTTCATCTCGCCGTTCACGTTCCTCGCGACAATGTTGCACGTCCAGTTGGCTGGATCTTCCTGAGGGAATTCCGGACGATAGCTGTGGCCTCGGCTTTCCTCGCGCATGAGCGCGGCTTTCGAACTCGCCTCGGCGATGTCGAGCATGTTGTAGGCTTCGATGGCCGCCTTCCAATCGGTGTTGTAGGTAAGCGTCGCGTCTCCCAGCCTCATCGCGGGCATTTCCTCCTTGCGAATTCGCTCTAGTTCGGCAACTGCCTCCTGCATCGCAGGAGTCTCTCGCGTGGGCTGGCATGCCCGATAGCAAGCGCGCTGTATCATACGGGTAATTTCCTGAGGCCTCTTACCATCCGTCTGACGGATGCGTATCTCGTGCAAACGGTTAATCTCCTCTTCAACCGTATCGAACGTGAACGCCTTCGGCTTGTCTTTGCCCGCGCCCTCGGCATACTCGACAGCTTGCATCATGGCGTATGAGCCGTCTCGATAAGCAACGTTCACCGATGAACCGCCTTGCGCTCCGTATACTCCGCCACCGCGAGCGCAGAACAATCCAGGCAGGCCCTCCACCATAAGCTTTTCATCAACGCGCGGGTTGCTACCGTGCTCATAAGCCTCAAGCGCGCATTCGAGCTTAGTGGATGCCACATCTATGCCGAACACCTCTTTCCACAACTCGACGTTACGGCGATACACCTCCCCCATGGCCGCAAACGCCTCGGGATTGGAGAAATCCACGTACACTCCGCCATTCGGCGATCCACCGCCGTCGTGAATTGCCTTGGCGATTGTGCGCGTGAACGTGATGCGATCGAGCGTGGAGTAGTCCATGCCACGGAAAAAGTAATTGTCGTTTGCATCGCAGATGTATTCGCAGCACAGATTGTCAGCGCCGATGCCTCCTACGAACGTCGCCGCAAGCCCCGTCGGATACATGCTGATGAGGTCGAATTGAAAAAACTCCGAATCCTGCAGAGCCGCACCGCGTCGAAAAGCAGCTGCATCTACATCTCCTGTGTTGTCCGGTGAATTGATGGAAGTGGGAGCCACAGTATTCCACCCGTAAATCCACGAACTTGCACCCGTGCAAGATACGGTCGACTTTGCACGAAAAACGCGCACCGTTCCCGTGGGCACATGCAGCCCTACCGCTCCAATGCAGGCACCGTCTTCGACTACGATGTCGGTGATCATGGTCTGGTCGAAGATGCGAGCGCCCGAACGCTCCACGGAATCGGTAAAGTATCGCGGGAAACCGTTGAAGATGCCGAAAAGCGGATAGCCCGGGATATCGAGGCCCGGCACAAACGCACCTGTTTCATCGCGCATGAACAGGTTGTTGCCTTCTTGGGCGTAGCGCAGCAGCAAATTGCGCTCCTCCACAGTAAACGCTTCATGGGTCGCCTTTGCGATCTTCTTGTTCGTCAACTCGTTCAAAACGAAGTCCTCGGATTGATCCCACGGCGTGTCAGCCTGAATGAAGTTCACCCAGTTGCACCAGTTGTAGCCGCAAGCACCGCCGAAATGGAAGGCAGCCTTCTCAACGACCGCAACGTCCTTTCCCTGCTTGTAAGCCTGCAATGCCGCATGAGACCCCGCAAGGCCGCCGCCGATGATAAGAATATCGGTATCGTAGAGCTCGTAAAGTACCTGCTCGCTGTTTGCAGACGCGCCCGCGCCCCGCCCTTCGGATGTTTCCGGTGCCGAACAAGCGCCCATCGCACTCGAAAGCATCACCGTGCCAAACGCCACCGCGCTGCCTCCGAGAAACGCCCTACGAGACATGCTCTTCGTGCTTGCCGATTCGTTGCTGAAATTACGTTTCATGCGAACCCCTCCTCGCTCCGTCCTCTTCGACCGATGGGGTCGTCCCCTTCGGCAACCCCATTGTCGCAAAGCAAAAAAATGGGTTCAAAAGACGAAACAAGGCAACCGTACGCTCTGGAAAACATAAAGCGAAGTTGTCCGACCAGGTCGGACAACTTCGCTTTATGGCTTGGCGCTGTCTAGCCGCAAGGCCGACGGAACCTACAGCCCCTTGAACAGCGCCCGGACTTCGTCGAGCACTTCGTTGTCGGCCACGACGATGGCCTTGTCGCCGGGATACAGCACCGTCTCTTCGCTGGCCACTTCCACGTTGTCGTCGTCCTTCGGCGACACGGCCGCGATCAGGCTGTTCTCGGGCATGGGAACCGACGACACCAGGATGCCGGCCTCGTTGGAATGATGGCGCATGCGCGGCACCACGATCTCGGTAAGCGTAACGTTGCCGTGCGTCAGCGACGAGGCCACGCTCACGCTGCCCAGCAGCGTCTCTTCCTCGATGAGGTTCGCAATGAGCGTGGTGGACGACACGCACTCGATGCCCACCTCCTTGAAGATGCGGAGGTTCTTCGGGCTGTTCACGCGCGCGATGCAGCGCGGCACGTTGAACACGCGCTGCGCGATCTCGCACGACACGAGGTTGTCGTCGTCCTGGCCGGTGGTGGCCACGAACACGTCGGCGCGCCGGATGCCCGCGTCCTCCTGGTACTTCGAGTCGCAGCCGTCGCCGTGGATGACCAGGTAGCGCCCTTGAAGCGCCACCGACAGGCGGTCGGCCGTGGCCAGATTCTCCTCGATGACGGCCACGTCGTTGCCGCTTGAAAGCAGCACTGAAGCCAAGTATTCGCCGATCTTGCCGCCGCCAGCGATAACGATGTACATGCTCCGTCTCCCTTAATCTTGGATATAGCGCGAGAACGATTCGATCAGCTCATGGCGCACGCAGGCGAGCACCGAATCCCCGTTGTAGAGGATGGAGTCGCGCGTAGGAATAGAGCTGGCCGAGCCGTCGCTGCGCTCGAACGCGATGATGCGGACGTCGTGATCGCGCTCCAGCTCGCCCACGCGGATGGTGCGCTTGTCGGTGGAGCTGAGGTCCAGCGAGAAGCGCAGCACCTCGAACTCGCCGAACGTGTCGAGATGGGCGCCGTGGCCCGACACCACCTTGCTGAACACGTCCTCGGCCACCAGCGACGTGCCGCACACGTAGTCGATGCCCAGCTGCATGTACGCGCGCTCGTGATCGGGGTTGTACAGGCGCGCGATGACGTGCGGCACGCCGAACAGACGGCTGCCCACTTCGGCGCACATGAGGTTCGTGTTGTCGAACTGGGTGACGGCGGCCATGACGTCGCAATCTTCGACACCGGCTTTGACGAGGGTTTCCTCGTCGAAGCCCACACCCTGCACCGTGGAGCCGTTGAAGTTGCGCCCCAGGTTCGCGAACGCGTTCACGTTCTTGTCGATGACGCACACGTTGTTGCCGTTATCCGACAGCATGTTCGCCAGCTGGGAACCGACGCGGCCGCAGCCGACGACGATCACGTTGCTCATACCGATCCTTTCACCAGGCACCCGCATGGTGCCGATTTCTTGCTGCGCTTAGCATACTGCATGGATGCGGGCACGACCAGCGTCGCCATAGAACGGCGACAAAGGCGTAACGTGGCAATCAGGCACTTAGGAACGAATGTTTCACGTGAAACATTCCGCAAGGCCATCGTCTCGAACGCATGCGGAAGAAGGATTCGACGACGGAAAAGGAACCGCCGGCTCGTGGCCGGCGGAACGTTTAGATCATCTTCATTTGGCCGATAGTCGCCTTGAACCAATGATCCGTATTAGGCGGACAGTACTTGGCAGCGTTCGCATACGTGATGGAGTAGCCGTAGCCGTTTGCCAGGCCCGCTACGTGAGCGTTGATAGCCTCTTCCCAGCTGGACCAACTCTTATCGCCCCAGCCCCATGCGTTGTACGGCAGGAAGCAATGCGCGCCCTTGGAGCTTTCGGTGTTGGATATGGCAGGCGACCAGCGCGGGTCGACGCCGTTGCTCCAGGCAGCTTCGGCGAACGTGGCACCCTGCCCCGCCAAGGGCGAGCCGGCCAAGTATGCATTGATACGGGAGGTCCACTCGGAAACGAAAGCCTCTTTGCCCACGGAGAAATCAACTTCGGGAAGCGAGGCGACGGCATCGGAGGCTGCATCGCGCGCAGCGGCGGCCTCCTGCTCGGCCTTCGCCTGCTCGGCGGCGGCGATACGAGCCTCCTCCTCGGCACGAGCGGCCTCCTCCGCGGCGATGCGAGCAGCTTCTTCCTCGGCTTCGATAGCTTCGATGCCTTGCGAGATGTCGCGCGATGCGGTACTGGTAAGCACGGTGGACTCGCGGGTGGAACCCTCGGATACGTTGGCGAAGTCGGCAGAATCGGCAATGGCGACATTCGCGTCCGCACCGCCGATGCCGAAAGAATCGATATCGTGCACGGCGCCGCTTCCAGCAGAGGCGAACCCGAAGCCGATGCACCCGGTCAGCACGCACGATGCGCAGCCGACCGCGATAATTTTAGCAGCCAGGTTCGACTTCTTTTGTATATAGCGCTTTTTAGCCAAAACGTCAGTTACCTTTCGTTGAACAGCACACGACCCAGCCGCCGAAGCGGTTGACAGCGTAGTAAATTGTGTGAGGGTTTGCTGCCGAAAGGGCGATATGCTGTTGTGACAAAACGTATTTTAACGGACAAGGGGGTCCGAGGGCAAAATTTTATGGAGACGCCCTACACGATTTGTTCGCTTGACAGTGAATGAAAGCGCATTTCAGCAGGTGGTTCGCCTTAGTTGCGGACACGGGAAAAAGCGAACGAACTATGTGCTCTGTAACGCGACAAGCACGCTCATTCGGTTATCGAGATCACAACGGACTCGTTTAGACCGATGTTTTCCCACGGCTGCATGTCGAAACGATACTCGCGCCCGTACGGCGCCGAGAAAACCAGCTCTTCCGTCGCTCCCGGAACCGAGTACCACAGCAATCCCACCACGCAGAACGCCACGAAGCACAAGCCTGCCAGCAACGTAAGCAGCGGCGACTTGAGCGCGCCTCCCAGAAGCAGCAGCCCAACCATAATAAGCAGCAGCGGCCATAGGCCCACCAACATGAACTCGATGGAGCGCCACCCGATGACATCGAGGCTCATCAGCACCAGCACCACTCCCGCGGAAAACGTGATAAGGGAGTCCACGAACTGGCGCATGCGATGCCCCTCTTCGCCGGGGACTACCATACCGACGATGCCCAAGATAACGAAGATAAGCGGCCAATACTGCCACCACGCCACGTCTTCCACCATACTTGCCACCATGGCAGACACGCCGAAGAACAGCAAGAACGAGCCCACCCACAAAGCAGCCCGCACTCCGGTGCGCGAGGGCTCGGCAGGGGGCTGCAGGGGTTGATGCGCGTGCTGCGACGCCCATCCTTCGTACGCGGAAGGCGTCGGCGGCGTGAAGGACGCCTGCTGCGCGTCCTGCGCGTTGCCGGGAGGCACCGGAGTCGCGGGCGGCGTCGGGATGGGACGGGTGCGCGTCGCGCCCGCCGGGGGCTCCGGCGGCACATGGGCGGCCGACGTGTACGACGGGTGCGTGTAGTGCCATCCGGCAGCCTGAGCTGCGCTTGCGCCCTTCGGCGCGCCCTGCTCGGCCTTGCGCGACGCATCGACGTCAACGACGCCGAGGCCGCAGCGCGTCAAGCCGGGGTCGATCCCCATCACGCGCATCAGGCGCGGGCCACCATGTCGACGAAGAGGCCGTGGATACGGTCGTCGCCACCTACCTCGGGGTGGAAAGACGTCGCCATGATGCGACCGCGGCGCACCGCGACGATCGGACCGTCGGCACTGTTACCGGCGCGCGCAATGACCTCGACTCCCTCGCCCACCGACTCAACCCATGGGGCACGGATAAAGACGGCGTGGAAGGGACCGCCCTCCAGTCCCTCGACGTCCAGGTCCTCCTCGTAGGAGTCCACCTGGCGGCCGAAGGCGTTGCGACGCACGACCATGTCGAGGGCGCCGAAAGAGCGCTGGTCCTCGCGCCCGTCCAGGATCGAGGAGGCGAGCATGATCATGCCCGCGCACGTCCCGTAAACGGGCATTCCGGCCCTAATGCGCGCACCCAGCGCATCGAATAGGTCAAAAGAGAGCAGCAAATTCGACATGGTCGTCGATTCGCCGCCGGGGATGACCAGGCCATCGACTGCTTCGAGTTCACTCTGCCTGCGCACTAGCAGCGCGCGGGCGCCGGAGTTTTCCAGCGCCCGCACGTGCTCTGCGACGTCGCCCTGCAGGGCGAGAACGCCAATGGTCACCATCCGCGCTCCGCGAGGCGGTGATCGACCGGCAGGTCGTCGACGTTGATGCCGACCATGGCTTCGCCCAGGCCGCGCGAGACCTCGGCGATGACGGACGGATCGTCGTAGAAGGTCGTGGCCTTGACGATGGCGGCAGCACGCTTGGCAGGGTCACCCGACTTAAAGATGCCCGAACCAACGAAGACGCCCTCAGCGCCCAGCTGCATCATCATGGCTGCGTCGGCCGGGGTAGCGATGCCGCCGGCCGTGAAGAGCACGACGGGGAGGCGACCCTCGCGGGCGACCTCGGCGACGAGCTCGTAGGGGGCCTGCAGTTCCTTGGCCGCGACGTAGAGCTCGTCCTCGGGCAGGGAGGTCAGGTGGCGGATCTCGTCGCGGATCTTGCGCATGTGCGTGGTCGCATTGGAGACGTCGCCGGTGCCGGCCTCGCCCTTGGAGCGGATCATGGCCGCGCCCTCGTTGATGCGGCGCAGGGCCTCACCGAGGTTGGTCGCACCGCAGACGAAGGGAACCGTGAAGTTCCACTTGTCGATGTGGTGGCTGTAGTCCGCGGGGGTGAGGACCTCGGACTCGTCGATGTAGTCGACGCCGAGGGACTGCAGGACTTGGGCCTCGACGAAGTGACCGATGCGGGCCTTGGCCATGACGGGGATCGAAACGGCCTCGATGATGCCTTCGATCAGATCGGGGTCGGACATGCGGGCCACGCCACCCTGCGCGCGGATGTCGGCGGGGACGCGCTCAAGTGCCATGACGGCGACGGCACCAGCGTCCTCGGCGATATTGGCTTGCTCGGGTGTGACGACGTCCATGATGACGCCGCCCTTGAGCATCTGTGCCATTCCACGCTTGACCTGCGGGGTACCGACCTCACGCTTCGGTGTGTTGTCGCTCACACTCACTCCTGTTCTTCTAGTTGGGCGCGGACCTCGTCGCTCAGCGACATGTTCGTGTAAATATTCTGCACATCGTCGGAGTCCTCGAGGACGTCGATAAGCTTGTTGACCTTGAGGGCAGCTTCAAGGTCAAGCTCTACCTCGGTGGAAGCGACGAACTGGACTTCAGCGGAATCGTAATCGATGCCGGCCTCCTGCAGGGCGGTGCGCACAGCGACGACGTCCTTTGGGTCAGACTCGATGATGAAAAGTTCACCGGCGTCCTCGACCTCTTCGGCTCCGGCGTCGAGGACGGCCATCATGATGGCCTCCTCATCGACACCGTCGGCGGCAGGCACTTCGACGACACCGCGGCGGGAGAACAGGTAGGAAACCGAACCCGGATCGGCCAGCGAGCCGCCGTGGCGGGTGAAACCCAGGCGCACGTCGGAGGCGGCGCGATTACGATTATCCGTCAGACACTCGACGAGGAACGCCACACCGCTCGGGCCGTAGCCCTCGTACATGATGGTCTCGTAGTTGGCGCCACCGGCCTCGGCACCGGAGCCACGCTTGACGGCGCGGTCGATGTTGTCGGCGGGGACGGAGTTCTTCTTCGCCTTCTGGATGGCGTCGTACAGGGTCGGGTTGCCAGCGGGGTCGCCGCCGCCCGTGCGAGCCGCAACCTCAATATTCTTGATGAGGCGCGCGAAGAGCTTGCCGCGCTTGGCGTCAATGGCGGCCTTCTTGTGCTTAGTGGTCGCCCACTTAGAGTGTCCCGACATCACTTCTCCCTGTTGGGTGGATAGATACCGGCACATTCTATCGCGTTGAGGGGCGCCTTCCAGGTGTGTGGCGCTCACGCGAACAAACGTAAAGACCGTCACAGGACGGCAACGAGGTCGTGGCCTTTCCCCAGGGGCATGTCGACTATCGGGTAGTCGGGGTGTAGAAGACCCGCATGGCGCACGTTCCGGGCGCGAGGTCCTCCCACGTGCCGTCGAATGTCAGCACGAGGGCAGTGGCGGTGGGCACTCCCCTGTCGGCTGCCCCTCGGTCCTCCTGGCGGGCGAGGATGTATCCGGCGTAGGAGATGACGGGTTCATGCCCGACGATCAGGCCGGCCTGCCCGGTGAAGGTTCGGGCCAGCTCGATGATTTCTTCCTCGCCGCCGTCGTAGATGGAGCGGTCGTACCAGGCATCGTCGGCGCCCGCGCGCGTGAGGATCGCCGCGAAGGTCTCGCGGGCGCGCTGGGCGTCGGAGGAGACGGCGACGCTGAATGTGCCGACCTCGCGGGCGAGGGTCGCTCCGAGGCGCGCGGCCTGGTCGACGCCGGCCTCGGTGAGGGGACGGGAGCGGTCGGGGTAGCTGTAGGCGGCCTGCGCGTGGCGAACGAGTACGAGGGTTGGCATACTTCCAAGCGTAACCGCATCGGGAGGACACCATGGCTCTGGGAGTCGAAAGAGCCTCGGGCATCTGCTCGGCGCGCGAATGTACGAACGCCGCGATCTATCGGATCGACTGGCGCAACCCGGCGATCCACCGCGCCCGCACGAAGACGTGGCTGGCGTGCGAGGAGCACCGCTCCTACCTGGAGGGCTACTTCACGTATCGCTCGTTCCCCTACAAGGTGTCTCCCTTCGTGGCCCCCACCGACGGACCGTCAGGCGAGGAGCACCAGCCTCAGTCCCACTGATCGAGGGGGCGGTCGTTCCAAGTCAGTGCGTGCAGGCCCTTGGCCAGCTCCGAGGCCGAGGCCGGGGTGAAGCCCGGAGCCCACTCGAAGATGGTCGTGCCCGTATTAGACATGAAGTGCTTGGAAACCAGCTCCTCGTCGATGTCGGCCGACAGCCACGTGGCTAGCAGGCGCGTGAGCGCCCCGTGGATGACGAACACCGCGACGGCGTCCTCCCCCGCCTGCTCGCGAGCCGCGAGTCCCACGCGGCGCACGGTCTCCAGCGAGCGAGCCAGGGCCTCGCGCCCGTTTTCGCCGCCCGGCATACGGTTGTCCAAATCCCCAGCGCACCACGACAGGGTCGTGCGCACGTACAGGGACTGGGATGCGGGGTCGGAAGCCATCTCCAGATCACCCGAACGCAGTTCGCGGATCCCCGGGCACACGAGCGGCGTGAGCCCGTAGCGCGCAGCCAGCGGCGCGGCCGTCAGGCGCGTACGATGCAGGCCAGACAAGGCGATGAGAGTAGGAGGAGCGGCAACCTCCACCTCCCACCGCTGTGCGAGGCGGCTTGCCTGAACCATGCCCTCGACGGTC
>OGYG01002012.1_pt1 | contig 10948 bp, 10 predicted proteins | sample 1576481 | NCBI WGS metagenome assembly OGYG01 (sample SAMEA3541497, study PRJEB24748) | human gut metagenome | biome: human gut; feature: human-associated habitat; material: faeces | place: China | collected 2012 | reverse complement strand
AGATCATTCATGAATTGATAGAGAAAGAGGAGGTTATTCGGATGATGGAAGAAAAGCGGAGGGATTTTTTAAAGGACACCAGTTACGCAATCGCCAGGATGCGGATGAAATATGACGAGATGGATGAGAAGACGGTGTATAAAAAAGGTATAGAAAAAGGGATGCGGAAAGGTGTAAAGAAAGGCGTGAAACAAGGAATGGTTCAAGGAATCATAAAAGGGAAAGTATCCTTGTTGAAGGAGTTACTGCGGCAGAAATGGGAATTAACGGAAAGGGATGAGAAAGAGTTGGATAATTTAAACGAAGAAGAAGTGAATCAGATCGTCCAAGTTTTAAATAGAATAAATACCCCGAAAGATCTTCATGATCAACTTAAAAAGCTTTCAGATTCAAAGCGTCAAGCCGAGAATCATGCTCAGTTCGCTTTCTCTCAGGATTGATTGGTATCAGACATTGAACAATCAAAAAATGATGGAGTGAGGACTGAAAAAAGCTAATCAGGTAAGCGATGCTGGGAATTCGCTAAGATCGAGGAAATTAATTGTCCCGGCTGCAGAAAACTGTTCATTTCCAGTGCAATTTCCTGTAAAATCGGCATTCATAAATCAGAATTACAAAAACCCCCGGTTAAAAAAGTCGGGGGTTTCGTCGTTTAAATGGTTTTGTCTTTGACATTCGAGTCCTAAAGATTGAGTTAAGAATTAAATCACATCGTATAACTGAAGATGACGTTGGTGAACTCCTCAAAGGTTTTGCATTGGCGCAGGACTTCCAGAATCGACGGATCGGAGAAAAGCAGGATCAACGCTTCGTATAATTCCTTAAATAAATGCGAGTCTTTCTCATTGATCGCAATCAATAAAACGATATGCACGCGTTGTGTTCCCCATTGGATGCCGCTGGGAGAAATGGCGATGGCCAGCCCGGTTTTTTCGCAGTCCATTTTCATTGAATGGGGAATCGCGATCTGTCCGAAAGCAGTGGAGGCTGCCTGCTCCCGCTTCAGCACTTCATCCAGAAAGTGAGAGGAAACGAAATGTTCGTTACGCAGCTTCCGGCATAAGATTTTCAGGATGTCTTCGCGCCGGCTGTCCGCTTGTTTGTCAAGATAAAATAAGGCAGGCGAGAAAAACTGCGGATAATATTCCGTCAGGATCTGCATTTTTTTGCGGTCCAGAACAGTCTGAATTTGACTGTAAATCTCTTTGAGATTCATCGCGCTGATCATGGGCGGAAGCAGGATCGTAAAGCCCTGGTTCGCATGGACCGGCACGGTGGTAAACAGAAGCTCGTAGCTTTTATCCTTCAGCTCCTCCTCAAACGAAACAACTGTCGGAATAATGATATCTGAATCAAAATGGATTAACAAACAGTTGTAAATCTGTTGCTGATTCTGCTGATAATCCGGGCAGAGCAGCGCGCATTTCAACTTCTTGATGTCCTTCTGCTGCCGTTCCAGATCCGCGCCGATGTGCATTGCCAGATAGGCCGTTTCATCGGGACTGATCTGAATGTTGAAATGTTCGTCGAGATAATCCGTAATGCAGATCGCGCAGTCGTAAAGCAGCGGACAGGAGGATTGAATCGTTTCCAATAATGGATTTTTCAGGCTGGTCTGCTGCTGAGAACGGTAGAACAGATTCTTGAAATGCAGAGATAACGGCACTAACAACGTTTCTTTGTTCAGCTGCAGGTGATAGCGGCGGTTGATCTCGTCAATAATCTCATGCGTCAGCGTGAAAATCTGCGGCCCGACGATCGTTTTTAATGTTTCATCATCTTTGCGCTGCATAAAATTGATGTTTGCGGTGATCAGCTCGTTCATATTCTGCCGCTCCAGCGGATTAAATTGTACGCCGAAGTGGGTGGAAAACGTGGCGATCAATTCCTCACAGATCGGATGGACTGTTTCCTGCCGGCCGTCGGTTTCGCTGAAGGCGTTGCCGTTGAGGATCCGGTCAAGAATAACCGTGATATGTAAAAGCAGATTGGTATACCCAAAGTCGTTGATATAACAATTATACTTCATGAAAATATTGTGCATCGTCGTCTGCAGATACGCGATATCAATTTCCGGGAAATGTGTTTTCAACATCGCGGCGTCGACAAAGTGGCCGGCTGCCTCCTTATATAAGGTCTGCGTCAGAAAGCGTCGCTTGTTACGCTCGGTGCCGACGAGAAAAATCGTGTCATTCTTGCATTTTAAAGACAAATCGTAAGCGTCGTATTGTTGATTCACCTTGGAAATCAGCTGTTTCATCGAAGAATAGCTCAAATACAGCTCATCGCATAAATCGTAAAGATTCAGCGAGGATGCGTGATCAACAAAAAACAGATGCGTGATGTAGGAAAACCGCTCCTCATAGGACTGAGCCAGTGTTTCTTCTGGAACCGGCAGCGGCATTTGCTTATTTAAGAGGTATCCTTTCGCCGTCGCCTGGATTAAATTAGGCTGTTCCTGATTGATCTCCTTGATGTGATTCTTGATCGTCCGGCTGCTGACATGAAGTTGTTCCGCCAGACGCGTGGAGCTTATCGGCTCCGGCTGTTTCTGCAGCTGCAGGATGATTTTCTCTTTGATCGGATCCATTCGGTTTCCCTCCTTCCGATTGGATGAAACGAGAATTGTGGTATTTTTGATGGACGTTGTTAACAACCCACTTGTTCGACAGACTGAAATGTCGGAGCTTTCATCCGGCAACCGCCTGTTTTGAGAACAAATCTAGGTTGAACACGGGCGCTTTGTTGATCTTATTATACGCATGAGTTCCCGCCGGGTTCAATCAATGAAATTCACCGCGGGTATGAAATTGTTGGAGTTTTCACTCAGGCAGTGAAAAAAGAGAGTGGAAAGGAATCCCCTTATCCGCAATAATGATAGCGTAAGAACCGGTTCTCATACGAAAAGGAAGGGAAAATCAAGATGGATAAAATCAGAATTCTGCTGTGCTGCGGCGCGGGTATGTCGAGCGGATTCCTCGCTCAGCAAATGCGGATTGCCGCTAAGAAAATGAATGTCGTCGCCAAGATCGAAGCTAAAAATAAGAACAGCGTTCAGGATGACGTGAACGCGATCGATTTGCTTCTATTAGGTCCGCATCTGGAATATGTGAAAGCGGAGATGACGCAGCTGTGCGAGCCGTATCATGTGCCGGTGATCGTCATTCCCAAAGAAATGTACGCCGGACTGGATGGCAAAGGGTTGATGGAATTAAGCATGGAAGCAATTAAGAAGAATAAGGGAGAATTCAATCATGGATAAGTTGATTCAATGGCTGGGCAGCGATTTTGCCCCGAAAGTCGCCAAGTTTATGGATAAAAAAATCATCAAGGCACTCTCCAGCGCACTGATGGCGAACGTTCCGATCCTGTTGCTGGGATCGTTAGTCTCCATCTACAATCTGATCGCCGGTTATCTGCCGTTCTTACCGGATTTATCGCCGGTATATACGTTCAGCTTCGGCATTATGTCGCTGACGCTGGTCTTCTTAGTCGGCTATCACGGCGCAAAGGAATACGGCTTCGGCGAATATGGCGTTTCAACAGGCTTGATCTCGTTGATGATGTTCATGATGATCATTCGTCCGTCAATCGAAAATTTCCAGTTTCAGGTAGCCTTCGGCCGCTTCGGCGGGACCGGCATGATTCCGGCATTCTTCGCGGGGATCGTGACGATTGTTATCAGTAATCTTTACTTCAAGCTGCATTGGTTTGAGGATTCGGAAGCGATTCCTGATTTCTTAGTCCGCTGGCTGAACCAGGTCATTCCGGGCATCGTCGTGCTTGATCTATGGCCTGAATCTGGATTTGTTCGCGCTGATCACGCAGCTGTTCAGTCCGCTGATCGCGATTGGACAGACGTTCCCGGGCTTCTTGTTATGTATCTTTATTCCGGCGTTCTTCTATTCCTTCGGTGTCAACAGCTGGTTTATGAATCCGATCACGACGCCGATTGCGCTGGCCGGCATCACTGCCAATGCGGAAGCCTTTGCCAACGGTCTGGCGCCGACCAATATCTATACTTCCAATATCACCTTCAGCGTTATCTTTATCGGCGGCATGGGCGTGACGCTGGCGCTGAATGTCATGATGTGTCGTTCTAAAAGCAAGCGCCTGAAGCGCTTCGGCCAGGTGGCGCTGGTTCCGTCGCTGTTCAATATCAATGAGCCCCTGGTCTACGGCGCGCCGATCGCGCTGAATCCGATTCTGATGCTGCCGATGTGGATCAACTCACTGGTTATCCCGACGATCGTCTGGTTTGTCTTAAAGGCCGGGCTGGTCACTATCCCGCATGCCGTGATGAACGTCAATCAGCTGCCGATGCCGATCTGTTCCTTCTTGGCGACGCATGGTGATTTCCGGGTCATTCTGCTGGAAGTTGTCTTGTTTGCGGTATCCTGGGTTATTTGGTATCCTTTCTTTAAGGCCCACGAAATGAAAGTGTTGAAGGAAGAGGAAGAAGCATGAGCGAACAAAACACGCAGCCAGCCCTGGTCAGCGCCGCGATGGGAATCATCCTGCACGCCGGCGACGCCCGTAACTATGCCAAGCAGGCCCGCGAAGCGATGCGGGAAATGAATTTCACTGAAGCCCACGCGCTGTTGGAAACGGCGAAAAAGGAAATTGCGGAAGCGCATCGGGCGCAGACGGAAATCATCCAGAATGAAGCCCGCGGTATCCGCTATGAATACAGCATGTTATTTAATCACGCTCAGGATACGCTGATGACGATCAACAGCGAGATCGAGCTGACTGCCGATCTGATTCTGACTTTTGAAGTCGTCATGCGCAAGCTGACGGAAAAGGAGGGTTAACGATGGCGAAGTTTCCGGAAACCTTTCTGTGGGGCGGCGCCAGCGCGGCGGTTCAGATGGAGGGCGGCTGGCAGGAAGGCGGCAAAGGCGTTAATGTCGCTGATATTCAGATTTGCCGGGCACACGACGCGCACGGCGGCAACGTCAATTATACACGGCAATCCTTAACGGAACGGGTGGCGGATGTTTTCTCCGATCACTCGGTTCATCATTATCCCAAGCATGAGGCGGTCGATTTCTATCATCGCTATCCGGAGTACATCGAGCTGATGAAGCAGGCGGGCTTCAAGGCTTTCCGCATGAGCATCAGCTGGGCGCGCATTTTCCCTAATGGCGATGATGCACAGCCTAACGCGGCGGGCATAGCCTATTATCGCCAGGTTTTTGAAGCCTTGCATGAGGCCGGGATCACGCCGATTGTCACGCTGTCGCACTACGATATGCCGCTGGCGATCGTCCAGCATCATCAGGGCTGGTATGGCCGTGAGACGATCGAAATGTATGTGAATTATGCCCGGACCTGCTTTGAACAGTTCCACGATTTAGTTCCTTACTGGATCGCTGTCAACCAGATCAACCTGATCTTCGGCGAATCATTCAGCTCGTTAGGCATGATCATGGACGAATACGAGGATTTCACGGCGGCGAAGTACCAGGCGGTTCATCACGAATTTGTGGCGAATGCGCTGTTAGTCCGGGCGGCGAAGACGATTGATCCGCAGATCCAGGTCGGCGTCATGCTTGCTGATCAGATGACTTACCCGCTCAACAGCGACCCCAAAGCCTGCGAGCAGGCGTTGGAGGCAAACCGGATGAAGGATTATTTCTATTCCGACGTGCAGCTGCGCGGAGAATATCCGGGATATGCCAAGCGTTATTTTAAGGAACATCACATTACGATTCAAATGGAGCCGGGCGACGTGGAGCTGATCAAGGAAAACACGATGGATTTCCTAGCGGTGGCGTATTATTATTCGCACTGCGTCGATGCTTCCGGAAAAAAGGTGGCCAATCCGTTTACGAAAGCGACGCAATGGGGCTGGACGATCGATCCGACCGGGTTGTATATCGCGATGAGCTCTTATTGGGATCGTTATCATGTACCGATGATGATCGCGGAAAATGGCATCGGCGTGGAAGAAACTTTGGACAGCGAAGGGCAGATTCATGACGATTACCGCATCGCCTATCATCGCGAGCATATCGCGCAGATGCGGAAACTGATTGAGGATGAAGTGGAATTGTTTGCTTATACGCTGTGGTCGCCGTTCGATATCGTCAGCGGCAACAGCTGCGAGATGGAAAAACGCTACGGCCTGATTTATGTCGATGTAGACAATAAGGGTCAGGGTACGCGCAAGCTGGTGAAAAAAGACAGCTATGCCTGGTATCGGCATGTCATCGAAACGAAGGGTGAAGAATTGTGAAGTCCTGGGGCCATAGCTTATTAGCGGCAAGCCTGTGCCTGAGCTTAGCCGGATGCGCTTCTACTCCTGCACCAACGTCAACCCCAACACCGGACCCGGAGAACCTCCCGGAAACGGTGAAAACGCCGACCAGCGAGAAGGTCGAGATTGATTCCGCCCGCGGCACTAAAATCCAGGCTGTCCTGGACTTACCGGCGGACATGCCGGAAGCGGGTTATCCGTTAGTCGTTTTCGCTCATGGTTTCCAGGGCAGCAAGGAAGAGAGCGGGGCGTTTACTGATGTCGCAAAAGGACTGGCCGAGCAGGGCATCGCCAGTCTTCGGCTGGATTTTCCAGGCTGCGGCGAGAGTCAGGAAGACTTTATGGCCTACACACTGGAAAATATGCACGATGATGTTGCCAGCGTGTTCGCGTATGCCAGAGCGAACTACAAGCTTGACGAAGACCGCATCGGGATGCTGGGGTACAGTATGGGCGGCCGCGTGACTTCGCTGTATTTGAGCGAGGAAAAGGTTGGAACGACCGTCTTATGGGCGCCGGCTGCGGCTGACGGGCTGAAGTCGCTGACAAGCATGGGCGATGAGGAAACGATTAGAAAACTGATTGAAGAATCCGCGGACAGCGGTGTCGCCGCCATCCGGATCTGGAATCAGGAGGTTCCGGTCGCACACGACTTCTTAGTACAATCCGCACAAGCTAAGCCGATGGTCAATCTCAGCGCCTATACCGGCAGTTTGATGGTGGTGACCGGCGGGCAGGATAACACCGTAACCAAGGCGATCACGGATCCGATCTTCGAAGCGGCGGTCAACACTAAAATCACAACTCATCTGGATGTGCCGCGCGGCACGCACTCGCTTGGAGCCGGGGAATTCGGCAACGATCCGGACGTCCAGAACGCCATCGTTGAGGCAACCGTCCACTTCTTTGCGGATCAGATGAAATAATGGAGGATTCTTCCTGCGAAGAACTAAAGTATCACGCACAAGAATGAAAATGAGAAATTCACTCCTTTCAAGAACCTCCCAGGCAAAAAGGCATGATCGTATGCCTTTTTGTTTGTGTTAAACACAAACGAAATGGGGAATTGTTTGTCTTAACAAAGGGTGTCAGCCGCCACAGGCTTTTCACAAGTGCGATTCTGCGGATTAAAAGCAAGACCAGCGAAAAGACAGACCATCGTTTTAAAAGAAGGGAGTGCGCATGAAGAAAATGAAGCGGAGAAGCGGGAATAAAAAAACTCCCGGAATGTGTGATGTCCGGAAGAAACCTTTAAAAATAAAAGGATTAAAGTTAGATCAAAAAGGAATTGAGAAATGAAAAAGAAGGATCCCAGTGTTCAATCTGTTCATATAACTTGTCACTTTCCGGACTTGATTTTTGCAAATAAGCGTCAGTGAACGAATGCAGGAAACGGAAGAAGACCTGCGTGTAGTGAATCGGGGCCTGGGAATCTGAGCGATGGCGCAGGATTTGTAAGAGAATGCCGCCGAACAGAATATCGGCTGCCGCAATCAGATTTTCCACATCAACTGACAGGAAATAACCTTCCGTGACACAGGGAAACAGAATATTCTGATTCTTTCGTGCAAAGTCCGTTTCTTTAGTCTGCGCTAAAAGTCTGGGACTGAGCTGTTCGCGAATCTCGGGGAAGACCGCGAAATAGTCTGGAATCCGCTGGTAAATCTGCGCTTTCTCTTCCAGTTGAAAAAAATACAAAAAGAGTTGAGGATGCTGGAAAGATTCGCGGCATTGGGCGAGCCATTGCCCCAGATAGTGATTCAGCGAACCGTCCAGTTGTCCCTGTAACTTTGAAGCGTCGATCCAGATCCGGCTCATCCGGTCGATCAGTGTGAAGGCGATTAACTGGTTCATATTTTGAAAATAGTTGTAAAGCGTCGCACTGTTGTAGCCGGCGGTGGCTGCGACCTGGCGCAGCGTGATCGCATCGACCGGGATATCATCCGACAGTGTGATCACAGCGTCAATAAAGTAACGGGTCATTCGGGATTTCTTCAATAGAGCGTTATGTTCGTTCATAGGCGTGTCCTCTTTGCTTGTCATTATAGCATAATTCTCGTTTGGCAAAATAAAATAATCTAATGATTGTAAAAATAATCGATTGATTGTTGAAAATTGAACAAACCCTGATACAATGGAAGGGACGAGGAGGAAATAGAAATGAAGAAGGAAATATCACGTCGAAATTTTATTAAAGGAACCGCTGCGTTAACCGCCGGAGCTGCGTTAATGGGATTGGCCGGCTGCGCTGAGGAGAAAACGCCTGCGCCGCAGGAAGCGCCGAAATCCAAGCATGTGAAGGTCGCAGTTTTCTCGCCGACAGAAGGAACAAAGAATGCTGCGGCAATGTTAGCGGCGAAGTTCTCTGATGATGTAGAGTTTGCGGATCTGACCAACGCGACATCCCGGACAGAAGAAGTGACGTTTGCGGCCGAGGATCTGGCCATCGTCGCCGCACCGTCGTATGGCGGACAGATCCCGATGATCGAAGGCTTGTTTACTAACTTAAAGGGCGATAACACCCCGTGCGTTGTTGTCTGCGCCTTTGGAAACCGTGCAGCTGAGAATGTTTATGCCAACATTGCGAGTATCGTTTCCAAGCAGGGATTTGTCGTCGTCGGCGCGATCGGTTTGGTAACGCCGCACGTTTTTGCCAGCGTCGCCAAGGCAGGACACAGTCGTCCAAATGTTGATGATAATAAGATAATGGCTGAATTCGCTGGCAAGGTCATGGATAAGCTGAACAGTGGCTCTATCGAAGCGATTACAATCGAAGGAACGCCGGAAGTTGATTTTGCGAAGGAAATCTCGGCCGCACCGAAAGAATTCAAAGCAGAAAACTGCATTCAGTGCGGAGCCTGCGCAGCGAATTGTTCGACCGGTGCGATCGATCCGCAGACATTGGAAATCGATGAGACTAAGTGCATCAACTGTATGCGCTGTTCATTTGTCTGCGAGTACAATGCGCGCTCGTATGATACCGCAGTAAAACGTGACTTTATCGAAGGCAAGCTGTCGGCGAAGAAGTCTGTTGAATATTTTATCTAAGTCACGGGTCTCTGGTTTTCCCAAGTCAGAAATCAGGAAAGAAGGCAACCGCAGCGAAATCCGCTGCGGTTTTTGCGTGGAATGGCTGGCAACGGAAGAAATTAATGGAGAGGCAGACTTCCACAGTAGCAGCAGGAAGAATTTTGCGGTATTGAAATTCCGTTAATTATAAGATATGGATTTAACGAACCCGGGCCGATAGGCCGCAGCACAGATAAGGACCTGTCTTTTAATAATAAGGCAAAAAAGACTTTCACCTCTTTTGCTTTGTAAGTAATAACTCAACTGAAAACGAATGTATTAAAAGTTCTTAAAATAACTCAGGAATGGAATATACTATAGGTGTAGGGACGCTTGAGAAAGCGATACCCGTCAGACACTATCTCTTATTTGAGAAGTGGTGGACAGATAAGTGCCGATGATCTTTGCGACTGATTGCGGCACTTTTTCGTATTATAGAAGTAGGAATAAAGTATCCTACTCGATATAGAATTAGATGAGTATAAAATATTGAAATTGAGAAGAAATCATGCAAGTGATGTTCTGTTAATCTTAGTATCTCATCAAGGGTATCAGAAGTTAGGATATAATATTCTTAGCTTCTTTTCTTTTGAGTTCTATAATTTTTAAGACGCACTCAAGACAGGTTGTCAGAAGCTGGGCAACCGCCAGAATGTCCCTTATCGTTAAAGAAGACAAAAGTTCCATGAAAAATTTCATAGAAAGCCCCTCCTTTCCAGAGCTGAGAAAACAAGCTCGAAAAACAAATGCATCAAAAGAAATGATCCATCCAGGACGGGCAGCCGCCTTATCAAAGACCCTACATCTTTAATATTGCGCAAAATTCAAAAAAGCCTCCTGAGAAAATGAAAAAAGTAAAATTACTTTTGAGGTTTAGTAAAATTTCAAAGAAGCGAGGTTTATTTCATCAGGCTTAAAAATAAACGTATTCGCCAGGATTTGAATAAACAGTGAAGTACGATAACAATATTAAATAAGCAAAGTAGTTTCAGATTTTCCTCCTCCTACGGGGATTTTTTGTTTTTGGCAGTCAAGATTTAAATACTTTTCTCTGATAAATGTTTCTTGACCTTTCTTGACAGAAACTAGTTATAATGAAATCAGAATCCATGGCCTGTCAATCTGCGGAGGATTTACCTCTTATAATGTGGACGTCATTCTTGTAAAAAACAAAGAACCGTGGATAGGGGGAATAAGCATGAAGGGAAAGTCAGTTCTGATCATCATTTTAATCTCGGTTATTTCGATGATGACCGCGTTTGGTTTAATCATGGCTTTTTATATTTCTGAACGTGAATTTCAAGGCGAAAAAACCTTGTCTGTCGTTCGTTTTACCAGCGCCGATGAAAAGACAGAGGTGGCAGATGACCTAAAACTGGTGAGCACTCCTGATTTTATCCTGATCGAGTTCGACGGTCAGGCCTGCCGGATTAAAAAAACGGAAGGTCTGGTGAACGCCTTAGAAAGCGGACCTCATTTATGCGAGAATGAAGTTCCATGGGAAATTTATTTTGGAAAACACTATGATACGCTTGGAATAAATCTGATTGCAGATTTGACCATCATGGGTGATTGGCGAACTTATCAACACACTGAAGTCTTTTTTCTGGCCTTTTC
>OGYG01001998.1_pt1 | contig 11018 bp, 15 predicted proteins | sample 1576481 | NCBI WGS metagenome assembly OGYG01 (sample SAMEA3541497, study PRJEB24748) | human gut metagenome | biome: human gut; feature: human-associated habitat; material: faeces | place: China | collected 2012 | reverse complement strand
TGCGACCGCCTGACACCGCTCGATTTCGACGCGCCCCGCCAGCTTGCCCTCCAGCGCATCGAGCAGGAACGCCGAGTTGCTGGAGCGTCCCCGCGGGCTTCCGCACAGCAGCACTGCGTTCATCGCGCCGCCTCCTTTGCTTCGTCCACCGTCCGGTGGAATCGCACGTCACACGATGACGCGTCGTAGTTCGTCGCATTGGCCCGCATCAAACGCCGCGCGAGCTAGCACTCCTGCTCCGACTCCACGGCGGGCCCGTACAGATGCGCCTCCAAGCGAAACGCGTGCTCGTAGCGCGGTACGTGATGCATCTCCCCGTCGACGATGCGGAAGTACGGCTGCACGTACCCGATGGCGCGATCGAGCACCGCCTTAACATTGCGCGAGAGCCCGCCATATACGAGGGGGCTCACCAACACGAGCGTGTCGCATCGCGCCACGAGGTGCGCGACCTCGCTGCATCGGTCGCGCAGCACGCAGGTGCCCGGGGTTTTCACCCAGCAACCGAAACAGCCCACGCACGGCTTCACCATCGGCGTCGCCGAAAACAGCACGTCCTGCGCTTCGAAACCTTCCGCAAACGACGCCTCTTCCCCGTCGCCCGCGTCGAAAACGATCAGTCGACTGCTCATCTCGTTCCTCCCATGCGCAGGTTCAGGACGTCTTTCGGGCATGCGTCGGCGCAGGCGGCGCACTGGATGCACTCCGCGTCGACGATTGCACCCTCCCGCAGCAGCGTCTCCACCGGCAGGCTCATCGGGCACGCCTTCTCGCATTTCCCGCACCCGATGCAACGGTCGGCCTCGGGCTCGATGTGCAGCTGCGGCAGGTGCAGCGCGCGGCCCAACTTGCCGCCGAGCACCATGAACGGCGCCATCCAGCAGATGCAGTGGCACATGGCGCGCCGCCCCAGAAACAGGTTCGGGATGAAGAACAGGGCCACGATGCCGAAGTAGATGGGAAGCCCCAGCGGGCTGTTCATCGACACGCCGCCGGGAATGCCCGCGAGCGGCTCGACCATGGTGAACCCGCCCGCCACCCAGGCGCACGCGACGATGGAGCACAGCCACGGCACCCAGATGACGTACTTGATGCGCGTGCGCCATCCCAGCTTCGCCGGCTTGCCCACCGCCGTAGCCCCGAGTTCCTGCAAACCACCCGCAGCGCACAGCCACCCGCAAAACGCGCGGCGCAGCACGAGCGACATGAAAAACTGCGTGGCGAACACGAGCGCGCTTGCCACGACCGCGCCCGACAGCGCGCCCTCGATGATGAGCACCGGCGAGAAATAGAAGATAGTGACGGGAAACAGCAGGAACGATACGAGCAGCACGAGGCGTCGCGCTCGCTGCCGCGTCGCCCCCGACCCCCGGGCGCTCATGCGCGCACCATGTTCACGAAGCCGTGGAACGCGCGGTCCATGCGCTCGAGCAGCTCCTCGTCGGTGAACTCCGCACCCGTTGCCAGCATGGCGGCCATGCCGTGCACGAACACGATCATGTTGAGGTACAGCTCGCGCGCCGCCTCGGGCGACAGATGTCCCAGCTCCTCGATGCACTGCTGCACGCCGTCGATGGCCACGCTTTCGTACACCTCCTCGAAGCCCGTCGCATGCATGTGCGGCGACAGGTAGAGAAAGTGGAACAGCGTGCGCTCGGTGCGCGCCAAGCGCAGGTGCGCAAGACCGTTGGACTCGAACGCGTTGCACCCGTCGTGTTCGTGCTCGCGGTTGTAGGCGCCCACCCATGCCCGCGCATGGTCGTACAGCGCGCGCACGAGGCCGTCCATGTCGCCGAACAGGCTGTAAAGGGGCTGCACCGAGCACCCGGCTCGCTGCGCCACCGTTCGCGCGCTGAGCGCCGATTCCCCCTGCTCACGCACGATAGCAAGCGCCGCATCCAGCACGTGCTCCCTGCTCACCCTCTGCTCCGGCATCGTTCGCCTCCTATGCATAACACTCGTTATATTACGGTTGTAATATAACGTGGCGCACGTGGCTTGTCAAACCAAAAAGGCAAAAACGCTTCTTGACGCCCCCGTTTCACCGGCTTGACGGCAAGGCATCGGGGAAAGCACGGCTCGCCATCGAAACCCCGTTGCGAAATTCAGCGCGCGCGGAGGGCCATACAATCAGCGCGAAACTTGTTCACAACGAAAGGAGACCTATCCATGAAGAACGTCGAAGAGAGGCGCAACCGCTCCATCGCCCGCGAATCCGACTTTCACGCGACCATGCGCGCGCCGCATATCGACAAGACGGCCATCAGCCCGTATGACGATTACTGCGACGGCTAAGGCATGCCGGGCGCGTACGGCAACGGCTACGTGTCCGTGCTGAAGGTGTCTGCCGGCGTCGTCGAGAAGACGAACGACGCCCTGGTCGACCGCATCGTCACGTACGACAAGGCCGAGGCCGCCGATGCCTACGTCGGACAGATCAACATGCTCACCGCTTCGTCGTTCTGCGGCATGGCCGGTCAGGTGTGGGGCTACGACGTCGCTCGTCACGACGACGTCGACAACGGCAAGAGCAAGCCGCTGTTCACCGCGAAGCAGTGGAACGACCGCGAGCTCAAGGTGTTCGACGCTCAGCCGCTGCTGAACGCCGGCGTCGAGCTGTTCGGCACCGAAGACAACCGCCGCTACCACCCCATCCCGGGTGCGCACACCATCTGCGCGAACAAGGGCGTCGTCGCCTATCGCCCGAAGACCGACCGTCCCCTCAAGGACGGCGAGGGCTACGGCGTGTGGTCCTTCATCGCCATCTCCCTGTCCGCCGACCGCGACTTCGCCGCTGACCTGTTCATCGAGGATGCCGGCGTGTGGACCGAGAACGACAACGAAGAGGACATGATCGCGTTCCTCGAGCAGCATCGCAAAGCTATCGTCTGGTCCGTCGTCGAGTGCGGCCGCGACCAGAACGTGCTGTTCGACCGCACCTACGTGGGCTTCGCTCACCGCATGATGAAGCCGGGCGAGATCGGCAACGCCATCACGGTGGGTCCCTACGTCACGCTGGCCCGCAACGCCGTGCCCGCTACCGGATTCGCCTCGCTCAACAACCTGCACCTGTCCGACTGGCTCAAGCAAATGGACTTCGAGCCGCTCACGGACATCGCGTAACCGACGGTATCCCCCTGATCGAGCCGTCCAGGCAACCCCCGGGCGGCTCGATCACGTTTAGACAAGGACTGGAAACATGGCAGACAAAACCGCTTCCGGTTCCGGCGGATCATCGGCCCAGGACAGCTCGAAAAAAGTTGGCCTGATCGGCCTGGTAGGCATCGTCATCAGCGCCATGATCGGCGGAGGCATCTACAACCTCCCCCAGAACATGGCCGCAGACGCCTCCGCAGGAGCCATCATCATCGCCTGGGTCGTCACCGGCATCGGCATCTGGTTCATCGCGAACACGTTCCGCATCCTGTCGGCCGCGCGACCCGAGCTCACGAACGGCCTGTACACGTACGCCGAGAAAGGCTTCGGCAAGCTGATCGGCTTCTTCGTGGCGTACGGCTACTGGATTTGCAACTGCTTCGCGCTTGTTGCCTACTCAGTGCTCGTCATGGCCACGCTGAACTACTTCGTGCCCGACTTCACGGGCGGCAATAACATTCCGTCCATCATCGGCGGCTCCATCATCACGGGGATCCTGTACCTGCTGGCCCTGCGCGGCGCGAAGTCCACCAGCTTCCTGAACATCATCGGCACCATCGGCAAGCTGCTGCCCGTGTTCATCTTCATCCTGGCCGTGGCCACCGTGTTCAAGTTCTCGGTGTTCATGGAAGGCTTCTGGGGCATGAAAGACGGCGTGGCATTGACCTTGGACTTCAGCAACGTCATGCCTCAGGTTTCGTCCACGATGCTGGTCACGCTGTGGCTGTTCCTGGGCATCGAGGGCGCCGTGGTCGTGTCGGGCAAGGCGAAATCGCAGGCCGCAGTGCGCAAAGCAACCACCATCGGCTTCCTCGTCACGCTGGCGCTCTACATCGTCGTGTCGCTTCTGCCCCTCGGCGTGTACTCGCAAGCGGAAGTCGGCAGCATGGCCGACCCGTCGATGGCGGCCATCATGCTGAAGTCGTTCGGAAAATGGGGCGAGATCATGGTGAACGCCGGCGTGATCGTCTCGGTGCTGAGCTCCTGGCTCGTCTGGATGCTCATGCTGGGCGAGATGCCGCTGGCCGCCTCCAAAAGCGGCATCTTCCCCAAAATGTTCGTGAAGGAGAACAAGAACGGCTCGCCGTCCACATCCCTTCTGTGGACCACTATCGTCGTGCAGGTGGTGCTCATCATCTCGTTCTTCATAGGCAACAACGCCTGGACCACGATGATCAGCATCACCAGCGTCATGGCGCTTCCGTGCTACTTCTTCTGCACGCTGTTCCTGTTCAAGATCGCCGTCAAGAAGGAGTACCCGTCCGGCATCTTCGCCAGCCGCGGCATGGCCGTGTTCACGGGCGCGGCCGGTTCGCTGTACGGACTGTGGCTGATCTACGCGGCCGGCCTGAACTACCTCATGGTGGCCTGCATCGTGTACGCCATCGGCCTGCCGCTGTACATCGTGGGCGTGCGCCAGCACGACCGACAGGCGAAGCTGTTCGAGAAGCGGTCGGACAAGGTCATCCTGGCCGTGGTGCTGGCGCTCGGCATCGCCGGCCTTATCTACTCGGTCATCACGTTCGGGAACATCCATATCTAGAGCGCGCACGATTGCGATCACCGCGAAGCCCGAGGCCGCTTACGGCCCCGGGCTTTTTTTGGTCGTCTTGCACATCAGACCCGATTCGTCGAAAACGCTGCGGCTTTACCTTCCCTTTACACGGGCTTTACCGAATCTTAAGCGGTCTGAATATCCTCCATCGATCGGTGTACGACTCGAGGATTCCCCTGCGAATACGCCATGCTGTTCACATTGGAAACCGAAAGGGAGTCATCCGTGAAGGGCTTTACCGAACTCATCGTCAACTCCGTCCGCGGGTTCTGCATGGCCCTGGCCGACAGCGTGCCCGGGGTGTCGGGCGGCACCGTCGCCTTCCTGCTGGGCTTTTACGACCGGTTCATCGGCTCGCTGGACGACCTGTTCCACGGCGCGAGGGCTGCGCGCTTCGCAGCCGTGCGCTTCCTGCTGAAGCTGGGCGCAGGTTGGGCGATCGGGTTCGGGCTGTCGGCGCTCGTGCTGACCAGTTTCTTCGATACGCACATCTACGAGGTCAGCTCGCTGTTCATGGGATTCATCGTGTTCGCCATCCCCATCGTCGTGCGCGAGGAGCTGGACGCATTGCGTAAACGGCTGCCGTACCTCGCGTTCGCCGTCGTGGGCGTCGCATTTGTCGTGGCAGTGACGCTGCTGAGCCCCGTGAGCGGAGAGGGCACCGACGTTGCGGCGAAGAGCCTCGACCTCGGCCTGGTGGCGTACGTGTTCCTGGCGGCGATGGCGGCCATCTCCGCGATGGTGCTGCCGGGCATATCGGGCTCCACGCTGCTGCTGATCTTCGGGCTGTACGTGCCCATCATGGGTGCGGTGCGCGCGACGATGGGGCTCGATCTGTCCTACCTGCCTATCCTGATGGTGTTCGCGGCGGGCATCGCATGCGGCATGCTTCTGTTCGTCCGACTCATCAGAATGTGCCTCGAGCGCTTCCGCTCGCAAACCATCTATGCCATCATCGGCATGATGCTGGGGTCGCTGTTCTCCATCACGCAAGGGCCGCTCACGCTGAGCGAGCCGCAGCCGGCCATGAGCCTCGACACGTTCAGCATCGTGTTCTTCCTCATCGGCGGCGCCGTGGTCGGCGGGCTCCAGCTGCTCAGGTCGCGCTTGGAGGAACCCGCCGAGGGCTAACGCGCTACGACGCCCGCATCGGACAGCCGCAACGCGGCATGGAAGCCGATGCCGGGAAGGCTCGCCGGCTTCGCCATGCTAGCTCGCCGCTTGGACAGCTTCGCGCAAACGCGCGAGATCATCGTCATCGGGATGGCTCGCCGCTTCGTCGAAGTTCTCGATGAGCTGATGCATGCGCGCAGCCTGCTCGGGCTTGGCCTCGGCGGTTTGCGCGTAGCGGGCGCGAACGCTGGCGGGCATGCGGCCCTGGCACATGAACGTGCCCACGATCCGCGCCGATTCGGGCAGATGCACCGCCACGCGCGCCATGACGCCCGCGAAGTACGTCTCGTCGGCTCCGAACCCGGCCGTCCCGAACAGGAACACGTCCTTGTCCGCGAGCGAGGCCAGAACCTCGGCCAACTCGTCGCCGCAATCGCCACGGTTCGTCCAGAACCCTGCGTACACGCGGTCGGCCTGCGCGACGGCGGCGCGATCCACCTCGTCCACCCGACCGAACGCAAGGCGCCCTTCGCTCGGCAGCGCGGCGGCCACCGCCCGCGCCAATGCCTCAGTGTTCCCGGTGCGGCTGTCGTACACGATCGCGTAGCTCATAAGCGTTCCTTCCCTACATGCCTCGGCGCGGGCGCCGCATTCGAATCAGCTTGTTATACGCCCGTCCGACCCCGCTGTAAACCCCGTTATACTGAAACGAGAGAATCCAACGGGCGCAAGCGCCCTGCAAGCGAGGAGGCTTCTATGCGAGCGGTGGTTCAGCGCGTGTCGAACGCGCGGGTAGATATCGACGGCGCGACGGCGGGCAGCATCGGGCGCGGGCTGCTCATCCTGCTAGGCGTGGGTCACGACGACAGCGAGGAGCAGGCCGAACGCCTCTGGAGCAAGATCGCGCGCCTGCGCATCTTCGAGGACGCCGAGGGCAAGACGAACCTGTCGCTAGCCGACGTGGGCGGCGAAGTGCTGGTCGTGTCGCAGTTCACCCTGTTCGCGAACTGCAGACGAGGCAACCGCCCCTCGTTCACCGAGGCGGGCGCGCCCGACGAGGCGAACCGTCTGTACGAATGGTTCGTCGAACGCGCGCGCCGCGACGTGCCTCGCGTGGAAACGGGGCGCTTCGGCGCTTACATGGACGTGAGCCTGACCAACGACGGTCCGTTCACGCTGTGGCTCGACACCGACGCGCTCTAGCGCGACGATGCGACGACGCTCCGGCGCGCTGTCGCGCTAGAGCAGCGCCCGCTCCCACTCGGCCTCTTTGAAGCCGACCAGCACGAAGTCGTCGCCCACCACCAGCGGGCGCTTCACCATCATGCCGTTCTCGGCCAGAAGCGCGTAGGCGTCCGCGTCGCTCATGCCGGCATCCAGCAGGGCCTTTACGTTGCGCTCGCGGTACAGCATGACGCTGGTGTTGAAGAAACGGCGCAGCGGCAGTCCGCTTTTCGCATGCCAAGCGGCCAGCTCGTCGGACGTCGGGTTGTCCTCCACGATGTGGCGGTCAGCATACGCCACGCCGTGCGCGTCGAGCCACGCCTTAGCCTTCTTGCAAGTGGAGCACTTCGGATATTCGATGAACAGCACGTCCGCCATGGGTTTCTCCTTCGCGTTGCAGCCTTCGTATCCCGCTCATCATACCAGAGCGGCCTCAAGCAGCCGCAAAGCGAAGCGAACGGGCGCCGCATGCCTCGGCGGCGGAATGTCTCAAGTGAAACATTCGCTCGCTTCGATCCTGCCGGAAACGGCGAAGGACGTCCGAGGCGAAGCAGACGCGCACGTCGATCAAACGTACAAATGTTTCACGTGAAACATCGTAACCGCCTTCGGTTGCAAAAGGGTCATCGTTCGCGCAGGCTCGGCTTGGTATACTGAAGGCATACAGACGGAAAGGCGGCTCATGATCTTCTACTTCACCGGCACCGGCAATTCGCTCGCGGCGGCGCAGACCATCGCGCGCGCAACGGACGACCTGCTCGTCGACATCGGCGCGGCCTACAAGTACAAGGACTTCGACTTCACGCTCGCGCAAGGCGAGCAGCTGGGCTTCGTCTTCCCCGTCTACAACTACACCACGCCGCCCATCATCGATGCGTTCCTCAAGCGAGCCCGCTTCCGCACGGGCAACAAGGAAACCTTCACGCCCGACTATTGCTTCGCCGTGATCAGCTGCGGCGCGTTCGTGGGCAGCACGGCGCGCGTCTTCGGCAAGCGCCTGTTGGACGCGCAGGGCATCAACCTCGACGCCTCGTTCAGCGTGAAATCGGTGGGCAACTGCACATACCTGTACGCGCCCGCCCAAGGCGAGAAGCGCAAGCGCCTGCTTGCCGGCGCGGAACTTGCCGCGCGCGAGACGGCAAATCGCATCGCAGCCCGCGAGCACGTGCGCGCCGAGCACCGCAATCCCCTAGGCATCGTGCTGTCCAAGTTCACCGAAAAGGACGAGAAGCCGCGATCCACCTCGGAGTTCTTCGCGCTGCCCACCTGCATCAGCTGCGGCCAGTGCGCCGACCTCTGCCCCACCAACACCATCACGATCATCGAAGGCGCGCCCCGCTGGGCCGAGCTGGGCTGCACGCAGTGCCTCGCCTGCCTGCACCGCTGCCCCGTGAACGCCATCCAGTACGGTGCGAAGACCGAGCGTCGCGGCCGCTACGTCAACCCCGTCCTCGCGAAAGCTCCCAAGCGCGCATAACGCTCCTCCCTAGCCTCGTTCAAGCAATTCCTTGAACGACCGCTCTCCCCAGCCGTCGGGCGCCTCAAGCGTCGTCGAACGGATAAGCTCCCGCAGTTCCGCCTTTCGCTCAGGCGTCAATGCACGATGCCCGCTCCTTAGGTCTTCAAGCGAGGGGAAAGCTTTCGGAAGCTCTTCGTTGTCGATGACGGCAACCATGACACGCTCCTTTCGCTTCATCGAGCATAGATGCGCAATACCGTATTGCGTCAATGACGGCAGTTGATCGCATGCGCTGTCTTGACGCTTCCGTATCTATTGTTTATAGTGTGCATATCGGGTATATACACTCTACACGTTACGGAGTGGACGATGCCCGGCCGGAGGGGACGAGGAACGTGCTTGGCCTCTCCCGGCGCGAAGCGGGACGCCGCGACGCGCCACCCGAGCGCAGGGGGACGCCCCGGTGCTCGCGCACGAAACCACGAAAGGGAGCCTGAGTTGGACATCATCATCTCGAATGCGAGCGACAAGCCCATCTACGACCAGATCGTCTCGCAGATGAAGGCCCTCATCCTGACGGGTGAGCTGGGCGAAGGGCAGCAGCTGCCCTCCATCCGAGCACTGGCCGGCGACCTGCGCATCAGCGTCATCACGACCAAGCGCGCGTACGCCGAGCTGGAGCTCCAAGGCTTCATCGAGACGGTGCCCGGCAAGGGCAGCTTCGTGGCCGGCGGCAACCTCGAGCTTCTTCGCGAGGAGCGCCTCCGGCACATCGAGGAGCTGCTCGTCCAGGCCGTCGACGAAGCGCGCGGTGCGAACGTCGGCATCCCGGAGCTCCATGACATGCTCGACCTCATCGCAGAAAGTGACGACTGATGAACGACCTCCTCCGCATACGCAGCTTGTCGAAGCACTATGACGGCTTCGACCTCCGAAACGTCGACCTCACCGTACCCGCCGGAAGCGTCGTCGGCTTCATCGGCTCGAACGGCGCCGGCAAGACGACCACCATCAAGGCCATCCTCGGCCTCATATACCCCGATGCCGGCTCCATCGAGCTGCTCGGCCAAAACGTCGGCGAACATGCCGGCAGCAAGGCGATCAAGGACGCCAAGCAACGCACGGGCGTGGTGTTCGACACCTGCTCGTTCCCCGAGGAGATGACCGTCGCCTCGGTGGGCAAGCTCATGTCGTACAGCTACGACTCCTGGAGCCCTGCCGACTTCGAGCAGCGCCTGGCACAGTTCCAGCTGCCTAAGAGCAAGACGGTGAAGGACCTCTCCCGCGGCATGAGCATGAAGCTGTCGCTGGCTTGCGCGCTGGCACACGACCCCGACCTGCTGATCCTCGACGAGGCCACCGCCGGGCTCGACCCGCTCGCCCGCGAGGAAGCGCTCGACATCCTGCGCGGCTACATGCGGGATGAGCGCCACGGCATCCTCATGTCCAGCCACATCACGAGCGACCTCGAGAAGATCGCCGACTACATCGTGTGCATCGACGCCGGCCGCATCGTGTTCGCCGTCGAGAAGGACACGATCACCGATCTGGCCGGCATCGCGCACTGCCGCGCGACCGACTACGAGCGCATCGCCGAGAGCGGCTTCTTCGCCCCCGGCGAGCTGCGCAGCATGCGCCACCCCTACGGCATCGACGTACTGGCTCCCGACCGTTTCGCGTTCGCCGAGAACTTCAAGAACATCGCCGTCGACAAGGCCGATATCGATGTCTACATGGGCATGATGCTGAAAGGAGAGGTCCGATGAAAGCCATGATCATGTCCGATCTCCTGATCGCGAAGAAATACCTGCTGCAACAACTGGGCGTCTCCATCGCCGTGGGCATCTTCATCACCGTCGTGATAGGAAACCTCTACGTTGCCGCTCCCATGGTGGGCGTGATGATCCCCTTCTCGCTGACCATCACCATCCTCGCGCTTGACGAACGCGCCAACTGGCAGCAGTTCCGTCTGGCTTTGCCCATGTCGCGATCGAACGTGATCGCAGGCCGCTACGTCAGCTTCGCGCTGTTGGCGCTGCTGGGCATCGCGGCAGGCCTGCTGGTGACGCTCGTGATGGTCGCCGTTGCGCAGATCGCCCCCGGCGTTCCCCAGCTAGCCGACCTCATGGGGAACTTCTCGTGGCAGGCCATGCTCTTCGCGTCCGTCGCCGGATTGGCCATCATCTTGGTCATGCTGTCCGTCACGATGCCCTTGTTCTCGCGGTTCGGCATGACGAAGGGCGTGCGCTACCTGCCGCTGCTCATCATTTTCGGCGTGTTCATCCCTTTCTCGATCGACGGCAACGGCCCGCCCGCCGACTTCCTGGCCAACATCAACCTGCTGCTTGAAACGCCGCTGGGCACCATCGGCCTGGCCGCCGCCATCCTCGTGATCGTCGCGGCCCTCTACGCGATCTCGGCCACCATCTCCACGCGCCTGTACGCCAAGCGCGAACTGTAGCGCCGAGCGAGCGAGGAGCCTGTCGTGAAAGCCATGATCGCCGCAGATCT
>OGYG01001997.1_pt1 | contig 11028 bp, 15 predicted proteins | sample 1576481 | NCBI WGS metagenome assembly OGYG01 (sample SAMEA3541497, study PRJEB24748) | human gut metagenome | biome: human gut; feature: human-associated habitat; material: faeces | place: China | collected 2012 | reverse complement strand
AATTTGCTATTACTCACCACTTGAAGAGGTGGGAGTATTCTCGACTGAGATAAATGGCTTACACCTGTCTTGACAGGTGTAATGGACGTTTGTATTTTAACACGAAATGGAGAAAATACAAGAGAAAATATAGAAAAAAGTAAAAAAGTTATGGTACAATAAAAAATAATTGACGAGGTGTTTTCGAAAAAGTATGTTCGATCCGAGGGGAGGTATTTCATGCAGAGACGAATTTGTCCGATTTGCGACCATCCGATCAAGTATGGTCATTATTGTTCTTTTTGTAAACAGTGGATCCGGAATCCTAACTATGTCAATGCAACTTATTATCTGAATGAGCGCCACCCGGCGCATGAGACGGACTGTGAGTACCACAATGCGGGATCTGCCTCGTGGGAAACGAGTGCAAGGGCAGGCACAGATGCCATCCGCACGCTTGCGGACCGGGCGAAGGCATATTCCCAGACGCAGAAAGCAGCAGGCGCAGGCAGACAGGCATCCGTCCGGACACAGAACCAGAACAGTATGTCGTATCAGACAACGCAGAGACGAAGCGCGGTGCAGCAAGGGAAAAATCAGAAAAAGAAGGGGAAAATGAGCCTTGTGCTGGTGATTTTGCTGATTTTGTTTGCTTTGTCTGGAATTAATTATCTGTATCGTATGTTTATGTATTTTATTTGGTTGCTATAGATTTTGTCTATGGCAAGATATAGAAAATCAATCCAGAAGATAGCTGCCGGAAGTCTGGCGTTCATTGGGGAAATATGGTATACTGAGCAAAAATCATATAGAATACATAGGCAATAGAGGTCCGGGGCAGAACCGGACGAAATGATGAGAACAGGAGATAAATACGATGAAGATTAAGGATATTTTAGCCAAAGGACAGCCGACGCTTTCGTTTGAAGTGTTCCCGCCGAAGGAGGAGAGCAACTTCGCTTCCGTTGAGAAAGCAGCGCTTGAGATTGCAAAGTTAAATCCGTCATTTATGAGCGTGACCTACGGAGCAGGCGGCGGCACAAGCCAGTATACGGTCCAGATCGCATCGGATATCCAGAGCACCTGCCAGGTGCCGGCGCTGTCACATCTGACCTGCGTCTCCTCGACCCGTGAGAAGGTGCACAGTGTCCTGCGCGAGATTCAGGCACACGGAATTGAGAATGTCCTGGCACTTCGCGGCGATATTCCGAAAGACGGCAAGGTAGAAAAAGATTATCAGTATGCATCCCAGCTGATCCGCGAGATCCGTGAGACCTGCCCGGAGCGGTGCAGCGGCGCAGCCTGCTATCCGGAGGGACATGTGGAATCGGTCAACAAGACGGTGGATATCGGGCATCTGAAAGAAAAAGTGGAAGCGGGCTGTGATTTTGTGACGACCCAAATGTTCTTTGACAATAATATTCTTTATAATTAACTGTACCGTATCCGAGAAAAAGGAATCACGGTTCCGGTTGTCGCAGGCATCATGCCGGTGACAAACATAAGTCAGATCAAGCGCATCTGCAGCATGTCCGGCACCTACCTTCCGGCACGCTTCAAGGCGATCGTAGATCGTTTTGGTGATAACCCGGCAGCGATGAAGCAGGCAGGTATCGCCTATGCAACTGAGCAGATCATCGATCTGATTGCGAACCATGTAAATGGAATCCATGTATATTCGATGAATAAACCGGATGTAGCGGCGCAGATTAAGAACAACCTGTCGGAGATTCTGTAATGGCGGAAGTCAATCGGAGAGAAATATATCGGTATTTAGGAATTAAAGGGCAGCAGGAGCCGGATCTGCAGACGAAAGATCTGGTGGAGGACTGTCTGGAAGAATTAGAGCGGTCCGTCAACTGCCGGAGCTTTTACAGACGATATCCGCTGACGCTGCTGCCAGATTCAGAACTTGATTTTACGTGTTTTAAAGTAAAAAGCCGGGCGCTCAGCCGCAATTTAAAGGACTGCCAGGAGGTCATCCTTTTTGCGGCGACGCTGGGTGCTGGTGTGGATCTGCTTCTGCGCCGATACAGCCGTCTTTCGATGAGCCGGGCGGTTGTCCTGCAGGCGTGCGCGGCGGCACGGATTGAGAGTTACTGCAATGAAATCAATGACAAATTAAAAGCGGAGGCAGCAGAAGAAGGACTCTATCTGCGTCCCCGCTTTTCGCCAGGTTATGGAGATCTGCCGCTTTCGTGCCAGCCGGATTTCTGCCGGGTACTGGAAGCGGAAAAGACGGCGGGGATCACATTGACGGAAAGTTTTTTGATGATGCCGTCCAAGTCGGTGACGGCGGTCATCGGAGTATCGAAGATAGCGGCGGGCTGTGTGAAAGAGGGCTGTGAGGTCTGTTCAAACAAAAACTGCCTGTACCGGAGAGATAAATAAGTAAGAAACAAAAACAGAGAGGAAGCTGACATGGGTATACGGGAAGATTGGAACGATAAAATACTGGTATTTGACGGAGGAATGGGAAGTCTTTTGCAGGGAGCCGGGCTGAAACCGGGCGAACTGCCGGAAACCTGGAATATCAAGCATCCGGAGGTTCTGGTAAAGATCCATGAGGATTATCTGAACGCGGGCGCGAATATTATTTTATCGAATACATTCGGCGCGAACCGTCTGAAATACAATGAGACAGCCGAGTTTAATCTGGATGAGATCGTGGATGCGGCGATGAAAAATGCCCGGACAGCGGTAGAACACTGCGGCCGTGGTTATGTAGCGCTGGATCTGGGACCGACCGGACGCCTTTTAAAGCCAATGGGCGATCTGGACTTTGAGGAGGCGGTCTCCATCTATACCGAGGTGGTAAAGGCAGGCGTGCGCGGCGGCGCGGATCTGATTCTGATCGAGACGATGAGCGACACGTATGAACTCAAGGCAGCGGTTCTGGCGGCAAAGGAAAATTCCGATCTTCCAATCTTTGCAACCATAATTTTCGATGGAAAAGGCAAACTTTTAACCGGCGGAACACCGAAGTCCGTTGTGGCACTTTTGGAAGGTCTGGGCGTGGATGCGCTCGGAATCAATTGTGGATTAGGTCCGGTTCAGATGAAGCCGATTGTGGAAGAACTGCTTCGGTATGCGTCGATCCCGGTGGTTGTCAATCCAAATGCGGGACTTCCGCGAAGCGAGGGAGGAAAGACCGTATATGATATTGATCCGCCAGAATTTGTCGAGGAAATGAAAGGAATGCTGGAGATGGGCGTTTCGGCAGTCGGGGGCTGCTGTGGTACGACCCCGGAGAACATCCGTCTGCTGGCAGAGATGTGTAAGGGCAGAACGAGAAAGCCGATCGAGCCGAAAAATGACACTCTCATCACTTCCTACGCGTCGGTAGTTGAGATGGGAACCGATCCGGTCATTATTGGCGAGCGCATCAATCCGACCGGAAAATCAAAGTTCAAACAGGCGCTGCGCGATCACAACCTGGAATATATCCTGCGCGAGGCGATCACCCAGCAGGAAAATGGCGCTGCGGTGCTTGACGTCAACGTGGGACTGCCGGAGATCGATGAAGTGGCGATGATGCGCGAGGTCGTACAGGAATTGCAGGCGGTGACCGAGCTTCCGCTGCAGATTGATACGACTGACACAGAGGCGATGGAACAGGCGCTGCGTATTTACAATGGAAAGGCACTGATTAACTCTGTCAATGGCAAACAGGAGGTCATGGACGCTGTATTTCCGCTGGTAAAACATTACGGCGGCACGGTGGTTGCGCTGACGATCGACGAGGAAGGCATTCCGGCGACGGCGGACGGACGTATGGCGATCGCGCGGAAAATCTGTGCGGAGGCGGAAAAGTATGGCATCCAGAAAAAAGACATCGTGATCGATGCGCTCTGTATGACGATCAGCTCCGAGCCGACCGGCGCGCTGGTGACACTGGAGACGGTGCGCCGTGTCCGCCAGGAACTTGGCTGCAATACGATTCTCGGTGTTTCCAATATTTCCTTCGGATTACCGCAGCGTGAGATTGTCAACTCCAATTTCTTTACGATGGCGATGCAGAGCGGTCTGACCGCGGCGATCATCAATCCAAATTCGGCGGCAATGATGCGTTCTTATTATAGTTACCGGGCTCTGGCAGCACTGGATGAACACTGCGGCGATTATATTGAGCAGGCAGCGCGGCTGGCGATTCCAAAGGCAGGTGCGGGCGGAGCTTCCGGCGCAGGTGCAGCAGGCAGCGCAGGTTCGGGTGCCCCGGCGGCAGGTGCAGCTGGAGCTTCCGGCAGTGCGGATACTGGCAGCCAGGCATCCGGTCCGGAGCATCAGCTTACGGTCAGTGTGGAGAGAGGTTTAAAAGAGCAGGCGGCATCGGCAGCCGGGGAACTCTTAAAGACCATGGATTCCCTGACCGTCATCAATTCCTGCATGATCCCGGCACTCGATAAGGTCGGAAAGGGTTTTGAGGCAGGCACCGTCTTTCTGCCGCAGCTTCTGATGAGTGCGGAGGCGGCAAAATCGGCGTTTGAGGTCATCAAAAACCAGATGGAGTCCTCCGGGGAAGCAGGAGAGAAGAAAGACAAGATCGTGCTGGCGACCGTCAAGGGCGATATTCATGACATTGGAAAAAATATCGTAAAAGTATTATTGGAGAATTACAGCTATGATGTGCTGGATTTAGGTAAGGACGTAGCTCCGGAGGCGATCGTGGAAGAGACGATCAAGAACCATGTAAGACTGGTTGGTCTGTCCGCCCTGATGACGACCACCGTGCCGAGCATGGAGGAGACGATCAAGCAGCTCCGCAAGGAAGCACCGTGGGCGAAAGTCATGGTCGGCGGCGCGGTTCTGACCCAGGAATACGCGGATATGATAGGAGCGGATGCGTATTGCCGCGATGCGATGGCGTCTGTTAATTATGCGCAGCAGGTGCTGGTCTAACGCTTGACAGTCCGCCCTACTTAGACTAAAATTAGGGTAATTAAAACTAAGAATTGACGAGGGAGGGACAGCTATGGTATCGAAGAAAGTGAAAGTGGTTAATCCATCGGGACTTCACCTGCGGCCGGCTGGCGTGCTTTCGCAGACCGCGATGAAATTTAAGAGCCGGACTCTGATTGAGTGCGGGGAGAAACATATTGTGGCAAAGAGCGTGCTGAACGTGATGGCAGCGGGTATCAAGTGCGGCACCGAGATCACGGTTGCCTGCGACGGACCGGATGAGGAAGAAGCGCTGAAGACGATTACCGAGGCGATCGAGAGCGGACTTGGAGAAGAACTGGAACAGTAAGGTATCAGCCATTGCCTGCACAGTGTGCGGACGGTGACACACATATCAGAACCAGAGGGGGATATCGCAGAACGGCAGAAATTGCAGTTGTGCAGGTATCCCTTTTTAGATGGAAAAGAGGGGTTTTTATGGAACTGAAAATTTACGAACACAAAGCGCAGTATTATGAAACCGACCAGATGGGAATCATTCACCATGCAAATTACCTGCACTGGTTTGAGGAAGCGCGGATCGACATGATGGAGCAGATGGGAATGGGATATGACATCATGGAAAAACAGGGGATCATAAGCCCGGTACTGTCGGTTCACTGCGATTATAAGAGCATGGCGCGGTTTGGCGAGACGGTGCAGGTGCTGGTTCAGATGAAGGAATACAACGGCATCCGCATGACGCTGGAATATACGGTTTTTGACAAGGAAACGGGCGCAATCCGCTGCGTGGGCGAGAGCCGCCATTGTTTCCTGACCCGCGACGGAAAGCCGGTTTCCCTGAAACGCAATTATATCGAGATGGATCGTGCGTTTAGGGAATACAGCGAACAGAGCCAAAAAGAAGAGTAAATGCTGACTGGTTCGAAAATGACAGATGCGCTTAAAAAGTGCTTGAAAAGCGGGAAAATTGTGGTATGATGTAAAAGATAAAAAAAGAAACGCAGAGTAGGAATACAGGCGTTAAGTGCCGGTTGAACAGGGAGTTGTCAGCCGGACGAAGAGACCCTCCGGGGTTTCGCGGTCAGTATTCCGCATCCCGCTGCATCGTTGATACAATCTATCTCCTGATGTGGTTCGAGAGATCTGCAGAAAAGGAGGTATTTTTTTATGAAAAAATTTGCAGTATGTTATCAGGCATCCTTTCAGGAACTGAAACACGTGAAAACACTCACGACTGCCGCCATGCTGATGGCTGTCTCCGTTGTTCTGGGATACTTCACGATTGAGGCTGGTCCGTATTTGAAAATCGGATTCGGCGGTGTGGTCAACCAGTTTGTCTACTACCTCTTCGGTCCGGTGGCTGGAGCGGTCTATGGCGGAGTCTTGGACCTGGTCAAATATGTCGTAAAGCCGACGGGGGCATTTTTCCCGGGATTTACGCTGAATGCGATGCTAGGCGGCGTGCTATATGGCACAATTCTGTATCGGAAACCGCTTACCTTCCGCCGGGCGCTCTGGGCGGATCTGGTGGTGGCGCTGATCTGCAACATATTTTTGAACACACTCTGGCTTAGCATGATGTCTGGAAAAGCAATGATGGTGCTTCTGCCGATGCGTGTGCTTAAGAATCTCATCAAGTGGCCGGTGGATGCAGCACTCTTTTACCTGATTGCAAAACGGATGGAGAGTCTTGGGCTTGTGCGGATGATCCGTAAATTCCAGGCGGAGTGATGCTGGAGAATTCGTTTTGAGCAAAAGGAAACATACATGGACAGCGAAAGTCTGCGGGCACGGTGGCTGCATGCCATGAAAGGAACCGTTTATGAAAAAATGCATCATGCATGATGGAGGAAAACAGATGAGAGAAAAAGCAGTTTCGCGGAGCCGGGAACATTCGAAGGATGTGGCGCTTTGCGGTCTGTTTGCGGCGCTGGTTGCCGTGGGGGCATTTATCAAGGTTGTCATTCCGACCGGCGCAGATACCATGAACTTCACCTTGCAGTGGTTTTTTGTGATGCTGGCAGCATTTCTGCTGGGCTCCAGACGGGCATTTACCAGTGTGGGTGTCTATTTGCTGATTGGACTTGCGGGCGTCCCGATCTTTGCACGCGGCGGCGGTCCGGCGTATCTGCTGCGCCCGACCTTTGGTTTTCTGCTGGGATTTCTCCTTGCGGCGTGGGTCATGGGAAAGGTCTGTGAATGTTTGAATTCCTGGAAAATGGGAGCGCTGATGACGGCGGCGACGGCTGGATATGTGGTATATTATGGAATGGGAATGGTTTATTTCTATCTGATTACCCATCTCGTAACCCTGCAGCCGATCGGCTGGAAAGCGATTGTGCTGGTTTACTGCCTGCCGGAGATGCCGGCGGATTATATTCTCTGCATTCTGGCGGCGATCATGGCAAGACGGCTGCGCCCGATGGTACAGGCGTATCTGTAGAGAGAAACGAATAGGATATAAAAAAAGACAGACAGTCTGAATGCGGTGCAGCAAACGGGCTGTCTGTTTTTGTCTCATAGAAAACGTTACTGTTCACGCATACGTGCCCAGTAACGGCACATTCTTTTGTAACGCTGCCAGTTGTGTTTGCCCCTATCATTTTTGCAGAAAATATGATAAGATGTACGGAGATTACGACAGGGGAAGGTTTGAGCGTTACAGGTTTTGGTTTTGGAAACCGTCTGAGAGGATGCAAAAACGAAAACCAGCGAACTGTCAGAATCCAACCTGATAAAAAGGAGAAGTATGTATGAGTGAGAATTGCAGTCATAATTGTTCAAGCTGCGGCGAAACGTGTGCCAGACGGACGATGGAGAGTTTCCGGGTGCCGTTAAATCCGCAGAGTTCAGTTAAAAAAGTAATTGGTGTAGTCAGCGGCAAGGGCGGCGTCGGAAAATCCCTGGTGACATCTCTGATGGCATGTAAGATGCGTGCGAGAAACAACCGCGTTGGCATTCTCGATGCAGATATTACCGGACCGTCGATCCCGAAGGCATTTGGCATTCACGGCATGGTAGGTGTGACAGCGGATCAGCTGATGCTGCCGCGCACGACATCGACGGGGATAGAGATTCTTTCTTCGAACCTGATTCTGGAGCATGAGACGGATCCGGTAATTTGGCGTGGACCGGTTGTGGGCGGCGTGATTAAGCAGTTCTGGAGCGAGGCACTCTGGAAGGACATTGATTATATGTTTGTCGATATGCCTCCGGGAACCGGCGATGTGCCGCTGACTGTATTTCAGTCCCTGCCGCTGGCAGGTATTATCATTGTGACTTCCCCGCAGGAGCTGGTTTCGATGATCGTGGCAAAAGCGGTCAACATGGCGAAGAAGATGGATATTCCGATTCTGGGACTGGTTGAAAACATGAGTTATCTGGAATGTCCGGACTGCGGAAAGAAGATTTCTGTGTTCGGTGAAAGCCATATCGAGGAGACGGCAGACGAGTATGAGATTCCGGTGCTTGCGAAGATTCCGATCGATCCGTCGATTGCGTCCAAGGTGGACGAGGGGCTGGTTGAGTATGTGGAATCCCCATGGCTGGATGCGGCGGCTGACGCAGTTGAGAAGGCATAAAAGAATATAGATAATAGAAGAGGTGGAAGAATACAAATGAATATTGCTCAGAATCCCAACAGCGAGCTGAGCCATTTTGCGGTCAATACGCCTCAGGTGTTTGAGATCCCTGAGACATTCCGGGAGACGGCAAGGCAGTTTCAGGAAGCGATGATGCAGTACAGCTGCGCGATTCGAGAGTTTAAGACGAAGCTGGAAGTACTTAACGATGAGCTTTCCATGCGGAATGCAAGAAACCCGATCGAGATGATCAAGGCGAGAGTGAAGAAGCCGAAGAGTATTGTAGAAAAACTGCAGCGGCGCGCGACCACGATATTTTGGTAACAGCGACGCGGACTTCCGCTTTCGATCGAATCGATGGAGTCCAACCTGGATGATATAGCGGGTGTCCGTGTGATATGTTCGTTTGTGGACGATATTTACGAGATCAGCCGGATGCTGGAACGCCAGGATGATGTGACCATCATTGCGATCAAGGATTATATCAAGGCGCCGAAGGAAAACGGCTACCGCAGCTACCACATGATCGTGGAAGTACCGGTATTTTTTTCAAGCAGTAAGAAAAATATCCGTGTGGAAGTCCAGATCCGCACGATCGCTATGGATTTCTGGGCGAGTCTGGATCACCAGCTCAAGTATAAAAAGCAGATGGATGCCCAGGAAGCCGCAGATCGGTGCGGAGCTGAAAAAGTGCGCGGATGTTATCGCGGAGACGGATTGCAAGATGTTAAGCATCCGTCAGAAGATTGAGGAAAAACATCCGATGCAGGAAGAATATCGTGGTGTAAACGAATAGCTCATGTATCGGGGTGCTTTTGGCGGCTGAAGCGCCTGCCATATCCTTAATACATAAAATAGGACAGGGGTTCGGTAATTCGGAGCCCTGCTTTTTTATAGATCGAGAGTGCCGGATAATTGTCACTGCTGACGTGAAGAACAATCCGGGTGCAGCCGCGCGTGATCAGATCGTTTAAGACCAGACAGAAAGCAGCTTCACCGATTCCCAGTCCGCGGCAGAGGTCATGGACCCGGAAACCGTAGAAACAGGCATGAAATGTGCCGGGAACGTCCGGGACGGGCTGCATACGCGCCATGCACACGGCAGCCGGAGAGCACATAGGATCCGGCGGAGTCTCTAAAAATTCATAGGTCAGAATTGTAACGGCCGGATCTGGATCATCGGCGCTGTGGAAGCAGTCCCAGCAACTGTCGGGATCAACACTTTCGTTGACGTCACCTTCCGGTGCAGAAGTGCAGGTAAAGGTAAGCGGGCGTTTTTCAACCATGGGAGAGTCAAAGCGTTCGGCCGCCGGGTCAAAGTCCCATTTCATCTGATATTCCTGATCAACGCGGTCAGCGTGAATGGCTTTCATCGTGGCAGCCGTATCAGCAGATTCCGGGTCAACCGGAAATAGAATATCGTGCTCACCGGAGATGTCGCAGGCTTTTTCTAAGAGTGCGGCAAAATATCCGCGTCGGCGCAGGGAAGGGCGGGTGAAGGCGATGCATTCGACGGGTTCCTCGTCCGAAGAGCCATCCGGTGGAAGGATCATTCCCATGATGGCTGCAAGTGTCTCTGATTCATCCAGAAGAAGCAGAAAACAATTTCCGTCTTCAAATGGGAAAGAAATGTGGATTGGCTGCGTCTTCTGGCATTCATTCAACAGTGCCAGGATCTGTTCTGCCTGTCTGGCAGAGAGTGAGTTTGTCTGAATTAAATTCATAACTTCTAATCCTTTCTTTCTTGCGATACAAAGTGTACCAGCCACGAAAAGCAGCTGGGAAGATAAGTCTTTCATAAAGATAAACGTATTTGCGGATAAAAACTTCACGCTTTTTGGAACGAAAATGTCTGGATTTTACGAATCGGAAAAGCTTACCTGTATCGTATAAAAAAGACGCAAAAAATTCAAGGAAATTGACAGAATTTATGCTAATTTTCATATTGTCCTATAAATTTGAGAGTGATAGAATAGAGGCATTAAATACGAAAGGCGAAGACATCATGAAGTACTTGAAAGAAGTGACAATTATTTTTGGCATCACAATGCTGGGAGAGTTTTTGAACTATCTGCTTCCGTTTCCGGTTCCGTCCGGCGTATACGGATTGTTCATTCTTCTACTTATGCTTTGCACAGGAGCATTACATACAGAAGATGTGGCGGAAGTGGGAGATTTCTTCCTGGATACGATGCCGATTATGTTTATACCGGCAGGTGTAGTTCTGCTTGACAGCGTGCAGGAGGCGGAGTCCATCCTGGTGCCGCTGACCGTGATTACCGTGATTTCGACGGTATTTGTTATGGTTGCGACCGGGTGCGTGGCGCAGAGCATTATCCGCAGAAAGAATAAAGGAGGTGCGAAAGCATGAATGGACTGATTCATTCTTCTCTTTATTTTGGAATGCTGGTCAGCGTCGGCGCGTATATGTTGGGCGTCTGGCTGAAAAAGAAGACCGGCTGGGCGATTTTAAATCCGCTGCTGGTTGCAATTATAGTTGTGATTGCATTTTCATCTGTTCTACCTTGGAGGGATACCCTCTTTATGTAGCGAACATTATAGGAAG
>OGYG01001982.1_pt1 | contig 11099 bp, 12 predicted proteins | sample 1576481 | NCBI WGS metagenome assembly OGYG01 (sample SAMEA3541497, study PRJEB24748) | human gut metagenome | biome: human gut; feature: human-associated habitat; material: faeces | place: China | collected 2012 | reverse complement strand
GCCGGAAAAGCGCACCATGTCTGAGCTATTTGCCTGTTTTTCTCGCCAAGTCTGAGTAAATTTACTCAGACTTGATGCACTTTTCAGGCTCGTAATTCCAAGCCTCGCTGATAGAGCTCACGCATCACCGCAGAAACCATGTGTTATCTGCGCCAAGTCAAGCTAGAGCCGCAAAACCATATATACTCGAATGAAGCGTTATCTGGCGAGAAACGCCGCGAACCCGACGTTCACCGCGAGCTCGGCACTTCCCGCGGACCCGGCACGCCCCACGGACCCGACACGCTCCGCGGACCCGGCACGCCATCAACCTCGAGACCAGGAAGGAAGCCTGTTGGAGACATTTGAATTTGTGCTCATCGTTTTAACCTGCGTCGCGGCTTCCTCGGTTATCGACAAGTTTGTCGACGTCTCCATCCCCGTTATCCAGGTTGTTATCGGCCTGCTTGTTGCGCTCGTGCTGCCCAGCGTCCAAGAGGTTCACCTAGAGTCCGAGCTCTTTATGCTGCTCTTCATTGCTCCACTTCTCTTCAACGAGACGAGAGAAGCCAACATTCGTGCACTTATCCTTAACCTGAACAGCATTTTGTCGCTGGCAATTGCGCTGGTAGTTGTCAGCGTTCTTTCGGTCGGCTACGCCCTCCATCTGATGGTCCCCTCAATCCCTCTAGCTGCAGCGTTTGCGCTGGCCTCGGCGCTAGGACCAACTGATGCGGCCACGGTTACCGCACTTAAGTCCAATATCCACCTGACTCATCGCCAGCAGACGCTTCTCTCCGGAGAATCTCTGATTAACGACGCATCCGGTGTTGTTGCGTTTCAATTCTCTGTTGCAGCGGCTGTTACAGGAACGTTTTCCCTGATAGATGCAGCAGGATCCTTCATGGTGCTCTTTGTAGGCGGCGTGGCAATGGGAATTGTCACCGGCTTTGCCTTCTCTGCCATCAACGCAATGCTTGGTAGGTTGGGCTACGAGGACACCGTCGCAAACGTCCTCTACGAAGTACTGACGCCGTTTCTTGTCTATCTTCTTGCCGAAACCTTCCACGTTTCTGGCGTACTCGCTGTTGTAGCGGCAGGTTTGGTGATTGCGCTCCCTCGTGGGCAGAGCAATAAAACGCTGCTTGCAAAGCAAAAATTAGTCTCAGATTCTACCTGGAAAGTCATTAGCTTCCTCATCAACGGTACCATCTTTGTCTTCCTGGGGATGCAGCTCCCCCTTGCCGTGCTTCCTGGAACCAACGGAGGCCTCAATATTCTGCAGATTCTGGGCATCGTGATTGCAATTACCCTGTTCATGCATGGTGTCCGCTTTACGTGGCTCTACGCACTGGAAACTCAAAAGCTCCACAAGGGCGGCCACCTCTGCACCGGTAAAGATGACGAAAGCGACTCCGAAGACACAAACGGCGAGAAAGTCGGCGAGCAGCTGACTGCACTGGGCTCTGAGCAGCTCTCCGCGTGCGCTCCAAAGCCCATCTCCATCACGTCTGCCGAACTCATCAAGAACGTGCTGGTTACCACTATTGCAGGTGCAAAAGGTGCGGTAACGTTGTCGATCATCCTCACCTTACCGATGATGACCCAGTCTGGAGCAGCGTTTCCGCAGAGGGACCTGCTAATCACTATCGCCGCCGGCGTTATTCTCGCCACATTGCTTTTGGCGGACAACCTGTTACCCGTGCTGTCAAAGTCCCCTGAATCAGACTCTGACCTGCCCGAACGCCTCCACAAGGGAGAGATAGCCGTTCTTGAGGCAACTCTTGCCGAGCTTAGGAGTATGTTGCAGTCGGAAAATGCTATGTCAAAGTATCTACCTGCACTTCGTTTAAATATCACTCGCTATACCAACCGACTATTTGCCGCTCGCATCACCGCTCCTGGCTCGGGCGAACTGGTCAAAAAGCTGGTCCTTCACGAGACTGAAGTACAACAGAAATGCCTCGAGGAGCTTCACGAGCGCCACATTAAAACGCACAACCCTATTCCCTGGGATCAAATTGTCGATGACATTACTTCAATTCGCAGGTCAGTAGGATATTACGGACCTCTTGCAAACATAGCTGCAAAGACAAATCTCCGCTCGCGCATTGCCGTTGGTCTTCACGAGCTTAAGCTGGCAGCTCAGCGCATCATCGATGGCGGAATCAGGCACCTTGAGGACGCGGATCAGTCCTACTACCAGGCATGTTTATACGCACTTGAGATGGAATACGCTGCGTTTGATGACCTGGAGCGCATTGCTAACGGCGACGATGAGGAGCTGGCGGTTATCGCGTCTAACCTGATGATTGACCACGAGTCGGCGATTGAGTCCATTTGGGGCCGTATCAACATCAATGATGAGCATGGCTCCAGCACCACCCAAGTCTCCTACCTGCTGCCTTACAACCTAAGCTCACACAAGATGTCGCCTCACTTTAGGCAGCAGATTGCCAATGCCCGCGAATACGCCGATGACGTGGCAGAAAACGCGCTCCGCATTGAGTTGGACCAGATCACGCGCCTGCAGTTCGAGGGCGTTATCGACCGCGAAGTTGCCTCTCGCCTGCGTGAAAACGTCTACTACCTGCAGATGGCTCTGGGCGAGTAGCATGAGCGCCGCGCCAGACACACGGCCCTCCAACCCCGTGGCGAGAAAAACGACTATCTCCGGACTTTCCATCCACACACAGATGTCCTCTGTAGCTGGAGCGCCTGTTGTCTACCTCTTGGGAGACAGAGCCGACAACTCCCCCGTTCAGGTACCGGTAGGCGTTAGCCTGGTAAACGTTCGTGTTGACCTGTGGGAAGAGAACTTCTCGCCCTGGCGTGCTCCGCGCGTTTTTGCCAAGGGTCCCAACTTTGGTAACGGCGCTCAGAAAACGCTTAATGCCCTCATCAACCAGGTTATTCCCTGGGCAGAATCGGAGCTTAGCGTACCGCCGGCATATAGGGTGCTTGTGGGTTACTCGCTCGCGGGTCTGTTCAGCCTGTGGGCAGGCGTGTCACAACAGGTCGCGTGTGGCTGTCAGCACGGCACCGCCACGACGCCACAGCTCAGCACCCTCGCTGAGCCGCAGCCCGACAACACCCCCGCCCCAACTTTCCAGCGCATCGGAGCTGTCTCGGGATCGTTTTGGTTTCCTGGACTTCTAGATTACGTTGACCAGCAGCTTAACAGAGGGGTAGTCGGCCTCACACACGCCTATCTTTCATTAGGTGACCGAGAAGCACGAACTCCCAATCCGCAAATAATGCACGTGCGAGAAAACGCAGAACTTCTCGCCAGCAAGCTAAGAGATGCAGGAATAACCTCGACGTTTGAGCTTAACCGTGGAAATCACTTCCAAAACGTTGAAGGACGAATGCAAAAAGCTCTGGACTGGCTGCTCAAATAGGGTAAGATTCTTCAGAACGCACGTGTCCAGAGAGGTTTTATGCCCAGTCCAAAGCAATTTGACAGTAAAACTGAATCACCCAATGCAACCTCTGGCGAGCAATCTAACTACTTTTTTGCGCTTATTCTTTCCCTAATCTTTGGCATTTTTGGCATTCCACAGTTTTATCTTAAAGGCTGGAAATCGGGACTTACCCGACTTGCCGTGAATACAGCATTGATTGTTGGCGCATTTACTCTGGCTCAAATACTTGCTTTACCATCGATGCTCTCGTATCTTCTGCCAGCAATTTTCTCGTATCCGGTTATCGAGAGTGCTCTGAATCTCATATATGAAGATGCCAGCGCTCCAAAAAAGCTCATAAAAGGCAAGTTCAAACCACATAAACGATACGCTGGAAAACAAAAAGCTGGAATCGTACTTGCCGCACTGAGTGTGATGGTCTACTTTAGCGCTGCGCTGACGCAACCGCTTCCAACCACCCTCTCACCTGCGGAGTTCTTGCAACCAGACTCCGGCTCACCGTCCACAACCACTCAGGCCAGCGCAAACGTAACTATCAAGTTTATCGACGTTGGCCAGGGAGAAGCTATCCTTATTGCTCTTCCTGAGAAAACCATGCTCATCGACGCAGGCCCCACGGGATCTGCCCAAAAAATTACCCAGGTGCTCAACGAACTTGGTCGCAAGAAAATTGATTACCTGGTAGCCACCCATCCCGACGAAGATCATATCGGCGGTATGGCAGACGTCATTTCCAGCACCCAAATTGGGACCATTTACGCGCCAAATAAAACAAACAACACGGCCACGTACAAAAAGTTTCTAACCGCCATTCAGAATAATAATCTACAAATAACTCTTGCTGAGGCAGGCACCGTTATTGACCAAACCGACGACTACAAGTTAGAGATCCTCTGGCCTACTAAGGACGCAAATTTTCCCGAAACCAACGATTACTCGATTATCATCAAGCTAACCGTTGGCAACAAGACGTTCCTTTTCACGGGTGATGCGCCCACAAGCGCAATTCTTCAAAGCAATCCAGGCCACATTGACGTGCTTAAGCTCTCCCATCACGGCTCCCGAACAGGCACAAACGAGCAGCTGGTCCGCGAGCTCTCGCCCACTTATGCCGTCATTTCATACGCTCTGGACAACTCCTATGGTCACCCCATGCGGTCGGTGCTGAACGCCCTCCACAAGCATTCCGTTGAGGTTTGGGGAACAGGAGCCAACGGAACTATTACCATTACCTGCGATGGTACAACCATTGATATATCTGGCGAAAAAAACGGTACAGTTGTAGCTCCAACCTCACAAGAAAAATCCAGCACGTCGTCGACATCGAGGTCCAAGTAATGAAAGCAATCATTGATCGATTTGAAGACAACAATCTTGCTGTGCTTGAACTAGATGACCAGCCAGGCAATATGCTGACCGTTTCTATCAACGAGTTACCAAACAACGCTTGCCAGGGTGACGTTCTTTACTACCAAGATGGCACGTGGATACTAGCCGAGGAAGAAACCGCCCAGCGTTACACCGATATCGACGAGCTGTTCAACTCTCTGCTTGCGCATGACGATACGGAAACTGAATAGTCCCAGATAAAACCCAAAATATGCGATTTTAGAATATTTATAAAACTACACGTCAACCCATAAATATGCGATTTTCGCATATTTTGTAATACACTCATCTACCTGCATAAATAAAAAAGACGCCTTACCGAGAAAGACGTCTGTGTAGAATGCTTTTATTCAAGAAAAAATATGATATATTACATATGCCGATGGCGCGCAGCCTCGCTCTGCAGAGAGAGAGGGCACGCCATCCGCTTTATAGAGCCACAATAGCTGCGGCCATTCTCTTCTCGTCTTCAGCTAGAAGTACTCGCATTACTCAACCCTATCGAATCCAGCCATCTTTGCACTTCACTAAAAGTGTATGTGCCTTTTACCGCAAGTCCAGGCATTACACGAGAAGCACCGCACTCCCTCTGGTACTCCTCAATCATGTTTCCAAATCCTCCGCCGCCATGCGTGCAGAACGGAATGATTGTCTTACCGCTCAAATCCGTTGCTCTTAAGAACGAAAGCACCGGAGGAGCAAATGTTTTAAGCCAGTTGGGCGATCCTATAAAAACAGTATCAAAGTCACCAACATGTACATCGCTTGGCATAAGTGCAGGACAAACGCCCTTTTCTATTTGATCCCTAACCTCTTTTACCGCCGTGTTATACGAGAATGAATAGGGATCTTGAGGCTTAAGCTCCAGCAACTCACTATCGGTAATCAGCGCAATATCCTCTGCAAGCCTTCTTGTGATGCCGGAATATGAATAGTACACAATCAAAGACTTCATGTAAGAATCTCCACTACCAGCCGAGAAGAACGTGCTGTTGCAGCATTACGCGGAATGTATGAAAAACAAAAGTAAAGCTATTTTTCAGCCCTCATATCGTAGCCAAGATCAGTTATCTCTTGATATCGAATTTTGAGTGGATAAGCATCAGGAAGTCGTGAAATCCTATAATGAACTAACTCATTAAAGTCCGTCATTTTTTTAGTTACCATGTCAAATCCGCCAGCGATGTCAAGTAGGTCGGAGTATGTAATAAATCGGAACCTAAAGGAAACGCTCTCAATTTCCTCCGCATAGTTATCATTAAACTTAACTAGACGTGAGATGTCGTGGGCAACATACGTGACACAAACAGTAATGTTATAAGATTCGTCGCGTAACTTCGCTTCTTGTTTATGATGTAAAACAGTCTCATGCAATGAATTAATATGTGCTTGAATATATTCGTCTCGCAAACTACCGCCATGTGCCTCAAACGCCTCGATATGTGAACGACTCGAAAGATCTAAATACTCAACATCGCCATATTTACGCCCTGAAGCATTCGTCTCATTTACTGAAGATCCGAGTCCTCTTGCGAACCATTCATCTTCTGTATAGATGCAACGAGTAAGAAAATCTACCAAACGTTGATCCAAAACACCTTTAGTTAAACTATTTTTAGCTCCGACGTGTTCTATAAACGCTCTTATAGAGTTACGACTAATTGGCTCCAGACGAGTTCTCACCTGACGGGAATCAGCAATAAGAATCAAATAACAGCGAATTACATGAGCAACACGTCTCCTCGTTGTATAAGGAAGACCTGAGAGAATATCGAAGATATCGGCAAGCAAAATTGAGCCATTACCGGTTTGGGGAGAAAGTTTTGTTTCAGCCCATGCTTCATCTAACGAATAAACAGACTTAGCATTATTTAGATATGGATTTTCCTGTGTAGGGTGGTACATGGAGTTCCAGAGAGCCTTTACGTTACTTGATCGAGGCGTACATTCATAAATTGCTCTACCTGGGAATCTGTCAACCATCTCAAGCGTAAGCAGTTCAAAGTACAGCATAAACTGATAGGGTTCAAACGGAATAAGACCGAGTTCGATAACATCATCGATGAGGACCTCGCATCTTGAAAATGAACCAAGAAGTCCTCTAAAGGTATCTCCCGCAGAATCAGGTTCGGTATCACCAAACAATACAGCTACATCTGCAATATCAGCTTTATGTATAGCAGCAATCTTTTCGGAATTAAAAGGTGGATTAATACCAATAGAGCTAATCACCGCATTAATTGCGTCAAAAGTTGTAGTTGGTACGTTAAGAATAGATTTAATTCTATCAAGACCGAGATGCTGTTCTACTACAAGAGTACGTATTAGTGGGGCACAACCAATCAAAGCAATTGCATGGCTTTTTGACATAAACTATTTCTGCTCTAGCTTATCTTCGAGTTTGAAGTAGTCACTTGCCAGTCTCTCCATCTCAGAGTCGACACCAACTGCAGCATGAACGATATCTTTCAATTCCTTTGAGGGTTTATCTGAATTCTCTAGCCAAAGCTTCCACAATTCACTAAATCGATCAGGAATCTCTTCAGCAGGAATCTTAATTTCTTCAGAGGCATTCTCATAATAGTCTTGGATTGACTTTGCTGCGATTTCCATTGAATTTTGATCAATAAGTAAAAACGCAGCCAAAAGCGCTTCGCAGATATCTAACGTAGTTGAACTATTACTCATTTATACGCTCCCATAAAGGTTGAGGTTTATCAATAAAAAAATTATCAAGGTCATCGCTCACCTCACCAAAAGTCAACCCACAAGCATAAAGAATTTGAGCAAGTTCAGCGACGGTTATACGCTTGGAACCGTTTTCCAATTTCGATATTGACGTTTGCTGGTTTCCTAAGGTTTCTGCTAACGCCGCTTGTGACATTCCCGAACACCTTCGCCACTTAGCAATAAGTTGCCCGAGTGAAGAATTAAAATCTTCCACAAACATCCTGCTTTCTATTCACAGTATATGCTTACATATGATATCATTCCATGAGCTCATTCTATTTTAGAATGAGCTCTACTTTTCAGGAGGATTGTCTTAATGAAGCGTTTTGTTAGTCTTTATTCAGGAGCAGGCGGTCTTGATCTTGGATTTATTGCCGCCGGGGTTATTCCCGTTTTTGCAAATGATATCAATGCAGACGCAATGAAGACTTACGCTTCAGCGATGAATGCAATTTCAAAAAAACTGAATGTACCATTAAATCATAAGATTGTTACAGGAGATATTAGGAAGGTCGAAGCTCTACCTGATAGAAATTCTGCAGAGTTGGTCATTGGCGGTCCTCCTTGCCAAGGCTTCTCTGTCGCTGGAAAGATGAATCCAAATGATCCGCGTTCTCGTCATGTTTTTGACTTTCTCGGTATGGTCGAGAGAATAAAACCTCAAGTTTTTGTAATGGAAAACGTTAAAGCACTTGCTAAAAACAAACGCTGGTCAGGAACTATTGCAGATATTCAAAATAAAGCGAAGGAAATTGGCTATAAGACTTATCTTGAAGTACTAAATAGCGCTAATTATGGTGTACCACAAACGCGTGAGCGTATGTTTCTTATTGGGATTAAAGACCATAACATCGAATATTCTTACCCTAAACCAACGATTCAAAACTGGGTGGGTGTCGTCGATGCTCTAAGCGAACTACCACCCATCGGAAAACCAGGTAACAATCAAATCTGTAAAGCAAAAATCACTACTGCGAAAAATCCCATTCTACGACCTTCACCTTTCGCTGGAATGCTTTTCAATGGACAAGGACGTCCGATGGATATGAACAAACCCGCGCCAACACTTCCTGCGTCAATGGGTGGAAACAGGACACCCATAGTAGATCAAGAGACACTTGAAACGGGTGCTCCTCAATGGGTTGAAAAATACCATGCGCAGCTTCAAAACGGAGGAAATGTAGTTGATGAAGTTCCGGCAAGACTTCGACGTATCTCGGTCCAAGAAGCAGCGGCCATACAAACATTTCCAAAAGATATGCCTTGGTACGGGTCTCAGTGTTCGCGTTACCGTCAAATAGGAAACGCTGTTCCTCCTAAGATGGCCTATGCGGTTGCTAGGTCTATCTCAGAAGCTCTTGGGTTTAATCTAGAAGACAATCCCTCTTTGCTTGATAAGATTAATTAAACTTTTGATTCTGATTGAATTTAATAAAATAAAAATCTATCAATAGTTTTATTTAAATCTCGTCAAACAATATCCAATGAATTTAGTTAATACCTTTTAATTACTTACTATTAACTGAAATACTCTTAAAAATACTGCAATATGATAATTTAGATCTTCACAAAAACTGCTTTTTGTATTTATTATACGTGTCTAATTTTAGGTATATGTAAAACGAGACCGTTTCCTTCCAAGCAACTGGATGGGCGTATCTCGTTTTTTATCAAAATATGTAATCAGTAACTCTTAGTCAAACCAAATCTTTACAACGTCGCCGTCTGCGGAGGTAATATCCACAAGTGTGCCACTCTCGCCAGTTTTTGCAGCATCCATAAGTGCATCAAGATTAATGTTAGAGAGCTGCTCCTGAGTCTCCTGATTAAGATAGTTTCCACTGACCTGAATTCCCGAATTCAAGACAAACTTTGCCAGGCCCAGAGGCACACACATATCTACAACGTCGCCGTCGTCGGAGACTACATACACGTGCAAACCGTGTTTTGCAGAGCCGTTTCCAAGGCGGACGCCCTTTTTCTTGCTACCGTCAGCCTCGTCGTTCTTCTCGACTTTGACCATGCTCTTACCAAAAAGCTTACCAAAGCTGAAACCTGAAGACTGAGTAGCAATACCCTGGTTTTCCTGATCGACAGACTCTTCTACAATCTCTGCGGGCTCGTCAACTGCAACGGAAACAACCTCAGCAGTGCTCTTCTCGGCGGCACTCTCCTGCGCAGCGGCACTCTCCTGAGCGGAAGCACTTGCGCCACTCAAAAGCTCGTCAACGGACACGCCAAGGAAACGCGCAAGATCTGACAACAGCGAGATATCCGGATAGTTAATGTCGTTCTCCCACTTGCTCACCGCCTGCGGACTTACGTTCAGCTCCTTTGCCAGACGCTCCTGCGTTGCGGTTTTACCCAAACGAAGACGTGCAATACGACGACCAAGGGTCTCAGATGAAATAGTCATGGTTGCTCCTTTTCTCAACTCATTATTACTGAAATGGCATGCGGGCCGCTGATTTCACTATGAGTTGTAACAATGCGTTCAACAAGAACGCATCAGTTGAGTTAGGTATCGCAACGGTTTCCAACTACTCAACAGTAGGTTGAGTTCGCAGGTAAACTACGTTTTTTGACCAAAATTTACTTGCCCTAAAATCGCTCTCCCACTACTATTTAAATAATAAAATTTGATGTTTTAGAAAGGTCTATCTATGGCTGGCGAGAAGAACTGGGTGTTCTGGACCAGTGGCGCACATATTGTTTCTGGTTTTGAGCAATGCGCTACAGACGGTTTTGTTGGCGTTGACGCAGATGGTGTCGTGTACCTCTTTGATAACAATCAAAATGTCTTTGCTTCGGCCCATGCTTCAGATATTGAAGAAACTATCGGCAGCTGGAGAGGCACCTGGCTTACCATCGACGATAAAAGATATGCTCTAGAATTTGTGCCTCTGGTAGATAAGATTGCTCCTTGCCTGATTTTTGGAGCTATAAGCAATGTCTTTATGCAGGAGCTCCATCACGGAGACCAGGAGAAGGTCCCTCGTGAGCTCCTTGAAGACTTCAAGATTGCATTCGAAAACGCCAAATACAGGCGCTAAACAAACTAATTTTTTGAATTATTCATATCCTTGCGGATAAGCTCTTTGATATAGCGTGAACGGTTCTCTTTACCTTCCAAGAACTCTATTAAATCGCTATCGCTTGGATATAGATTAAACATAATTGCCTTTACGTTATTCTTTCGATATTTAGCGCTGGCCCTTTTCTGTGCTTCACTAGTAGCCATAATAGATACCTTTCTTACTAAAATAATGTATTGTGTTTATAGTAATCCTGAATCTTAACAACGGTATTAAAACTTGTATCATCTTTAATTTTAAACTCAAAATAATCGTAAAATGAATTTTTTGATTACGCTTCTTTTAACTGAAAATATAACGGCAGTTCAAAACACACCTAAGTCGGATAATCTGTTAAAAAGACGTATACATGACGCAGAAAATACCTCAATCATGCAGATTATCGTCATTAGATGTGTAAAATGCCCTCATCTGAGCAGATTATCCGACTTAGGTGTGTTCCGTAGATACAGAATTTATCGATAGTTAAATTTCTTATATA
>OGYG01001980.1_pt1 | contig 11105 bp, 11 predicted proteins | sample 1576481 | NCBI WGS metagenome assembly OGYG01 (sample SAMEA3541497, study PRJEB24748) | human gut metagenome | biome: human gut; feature: human-associated habitat; material: faeces | place: China | collected 2012 | reverse complement strand
GCCTCCCAAAAGCTACAATACACTATGACGCACCGTCAGAGTCAAGCAAAAATTTTGCCGGGGCGGAAAAAATCCGTCCCGGCCTGTCCCGTTCAAGGCTCCTGCTGGCCGCGGATATGGTGTTCCACCCGCTGGATGATCATATCCAGTGCAACCAGATTTTTGCCGCCCTCGGGCACGATGATGTCCGCACAGCGCTTGCTCGGCTCCACAAACTGCTCGTGCATAGGCTTGACGGTCGTAAGATATTGCTGCACCACGCTCTCCAGCGTGCGGCCGCGCTTCTTCACGTCCCGCACCACGCGGCGCAGAATACGCACGTCCGCGTCGGTATCCACAAATATCTTCACATCCATCAGATCCCGCAGCTTGGAATCCGCAAAAATGAGAATGCCCTCAAGGATGATGACGCTTGTGGGCGCAATGAGCAGCGTGTCCTCGGAACGGTTGTGCACCGTAAAGTCGTACACCGGGCAGGCGATCGTCTCGCCCCGGCGCAGCGCCTGAACCTGCTCCACCATCAGATCTGTATCGAATGCGTCCGGATGGTCGTAATTCAGCCTGCAGCGCTCCTCATAGGGCAGCTCATCGTGGCGCTTGTAGTAATTGTCGTGGCTGATGACCGAAACGTCGTCGCCGAAGCGCTCCTTCAGCCGCTTTGTCAGCGTCGTTTTGCCGCTGCCCGTGCCCCCCGCTATGCCGATGATAAAGCTCTCCATCCACCAATGCCTGCCGCTGGTCTTTCAGGCTCATGTCCAGCTTGCGGAACCGCATCAGCCAGAAGCGGATAAATTCCTCTTTGATTTTCGGCTTTGCCAGCTTTTCTTCCGCAATGCGGGCTTCAAGCTCACGCTTGGTTTCTTCGAGTTGCTCCAATCGCTCCTTGGTGGAACTGGTCAGGATACCGGCCTGAATCGCATTCAGCATATTCTGGATACCCGATTCCGCATCCCGGAGCTGTTTCTCATAGAGGGGAAGGTTGGTGTTCTCCTGGTCTTGCAGCTCCATGACCTTGGCGATGATGGATTCCATAGCAGCATCGTCCCGGACAAGCTGCATGGTCTGCTTCACTACCAAATCTTCCAGCCACTGTTTGCGGACGGTTTTCTTTTTGCACCCCTTCCTCTTTTTGGCGGTGGCACATTTATAATAGCGGTGGACTTCTCCCGTCCGGCTCGTACCGCTTTCGCCAAACATCAGTGCGCCACAGCAGCCGCAGTGCAGCTTGGTTGTCAGCAGGTAATCATCCTCTGCCTTTCTCCGGGCAGGGGCTTTCTTGTTTTTGGCAATCTTCACCTGCACATCCTCAAACAGTTCCAGAGGCACGATGGGCGGAATCGCATCCGGCACGACCACATCCCGGAATTTCAATTCTCCGATGTACCGTCGATTCTTGAGCATATGTTCGACACTATTATAAGTAAACGTACCGCCCACCGGGTTCTTGATGCCGTTCTCGTTCAGCCAGTCCCGAATCTCTTTCATCGTAAGACCGTCCCGATACTTCGTGAACGATTCCAGCACAAAAGGCGAGGTGAGCGGGTCAATATGGAACTTCCGCTCGGAATCCAGCGTATAGCCAAATGTGCCACGACCACCGTTGCAGCGGCCTTTCAGGATGTTCTCGGTCTGTCCACGCACGACCTTCTCGGCAAGGTCAGCGGAATAATACTCGGCATAACCTTCCAGCACAGATTCCAGAATAATGCCCTCCGGCCCCTCGGAGATGATCTCGGTGGCAGACATGAGCTTGACGCCGTTCTTCTTCAGTTGGGTCTTATACCGGGCACTGTCGTAGCGGTTCCGGGCAAAACGGTCCAGCTTCCAGACCAGAACGATATCAAACAGCTTCTTGTCGCTGTCCTTTATCATCTGCTGGAACTGCGGGCGGTTGTCCGTTTTGGCAGAGATGGCACGGTCAATGTAGTGCTTGACGATGGTGATGCCGTTTTTCTTAGCATACGCCGTGCATTCACGAATCTGACCCTCGATGGATTCTTCACGCTGGTTGTCCGAGGAATAGCGAGCATAGATCACGGCGGTCATGGCGAGCACCTCCATTTTATACGTCATTGAACGGTAATACGTTCATTAAAGCAATGTTTCGTATAATGTATATACCACAGTTTTGCCCTGATTGCAAGCCCAATGATTTATTTTCATGATTCCAACAGACAAATTGTCTTAAGATTATATTCCGAGCAAAATGTGAAGTCCAAGCCCGGCCACGCCGCACAGGCACATGGTCAGGATGGGATTCCACTTGAGCTTCCGTAGCACAAAAAATGCCGATGCAAAACTGCCGATGCCGATCCAGTCTACGTTGGCGAGCGTCTTTGCACTCTCTCCGAACACCACCATAGACAGTATAGAAAGACCTGCACCAAAGATAAGTGCTACAATGACCGGACGCAGGCAGGCCAGAACACTTTGCAGCAGAGAAATATCCTTGTATTTACGATAGATGTAGGATAGAAGTGAAACAAAGAACAGCGCCGGTGTAATGCAACCTAGTGTTGCAATGATGGCTCCGGGTACCTGCGCGATACGCAAACCAACAAAAGTTGCCGAGTTGACCGCAATGGGACCAGGGGTCATTTCTGCAATCGTGATGAGGTCAGTAAACTCCTGCATCGTCAGCCAGCCATGTTGTTCCACCACTTGGCTCTGGATCAGCGGCATGGCCGCATAGCCGCCGCCTACGCTGAACATACCCACCTGCAAAAAGCTGAGAAAAAGCTGTAAGTAGATCATTTTGCACCACCTTTTTTCCACTGGACCAGAGCCAGCACCACGCCGAATACTGCAGCGGCAAGGATGACTACCACCACATTGACATCAAACACCGTATTTGCGACAAACGCTGCGACCATCAGGACAATATACACCCATGAGCGGGTCTTCAGCACCTTTCCGCCGAGGTCGAATACAACATCCAGAATGACCGCCGCCACACCAGCCTGCATTCCCTTGAGTAACAACGCGATATAGCGATTGGTGGCAAAAGCATTGTAGAACACAGAAATGACTGAAAGAATGACCATAGGTGGGATGATGGTGCCCAACACTGCCACGATCATTCCAATCAAGCCTTCTACCTGCCAGCCTACCAGAATTGCAGCATTGACCGCGATTGCGCCCGGAGAGGACTGCGCCAACGCTGTCATATCCAGCATTTCCTGTTCATCGATCCAGTGCAGCTCATCTACAAATTTTTTCTTCATAAAGGTCACGATGACAAAGCCGCCGCCGAAGGTAAAGCTGCTAATGTACAGCGTACTCAAAAACAGCTTCCAAAGCCGTGCTAACCGTGTACCGTATGTTTTATTTTCATCCATACAAGTTTTCTTCCCCTTTTTTGATTTTCGGACAACTATATTTGTTTTCTTACTATTTCAAACAGCTTTTAACTGTTACTGCTTGCGAAAGCCCGTATTTTCCGGTATCCTTGTTTTAAGAACTGCGAAGCACGGAGGGAATCTCTATGAAACATAATACATTTCTCGTCAAGCCAGCGTCCAGCCTGTGCAATCTGCGTTGCCGGTACTGCTTTTATGACGATGTTTCCAACAGCCGAGCCTGCAAAAATATGGGACTGCTTTCCCATGAAATGGCAGGAGAACTGGTTGAAAAGGCTTTTGCAACCACAGAGGAAGGCGGCAGCGTCCATTTTCTGTTTCAGGGCGGCGAACCGACTCTTGCTGGGTTGGATTTCTTCCGGTTCTTTCTGGAAACGGAGCGTTCCATGCAGCGCAATATCTCTGTGTTCCACAGCATCCAGACCAATGGCATTTGTCTGGATGAAGAGTGGGCTTCCTTTTTCAAAGCCAACTCTTTCCTCGTAGGCCTCTCTCTGGACGGCACACAGGAGAACCATGATCTCTATCGGCTGGACGCAGCTGGGCAGGGTACATGGGATAAAGTAACTCATGCGCTTGCGCTGCTGGATGCCTACAGGGTCGAAACGAATCTGCTCTGTGTTGTGACCGGACAGCTGGCCAGAAAGCCGCAGCGAGCCTTCAAAAGCCTCTGCGAGTTGGGACAGCACAATCTGCAATTCATCCCATGTCTTGACCCACTTGATACGATTGGAGGGCAGGCATATTCTCTAACGCCGGAACTTTATGGTCGTTTTCTGTGCGGCGTCTTTGATACTTGGTATCAGCAGCTGCAACGAGGCAATTATATCAGTGTTCGCAATTTTGAGGACTATCTGCGTATCCTGCTGGGAATGCCGCCTACCTCCTGCGCTTCTTCCGGTTCCTGTGGACATTATCTTACCGTAGAAGGTGACGGAAGCCTTTATCCCTGTGACTTTTATGTTCTGGATGAGTGGAAGCTGGGAAATCTGAGCCACTGTACCGTTGAAGATGCGCTTGATTCTCCCACAAGCCAGACATTTCTGGCACAGGGCCGCAAACGCCCGGCGGAATGCGCAGCATGTGCTTATCAGCTGCTCTGTCGGGGCGGATGCAAGCGAGATTGGGATGCCTCTGGAAGCAACCGCTTTTGCGCAGCGTATAAGCAGTTCTTTGCCTATGTGCTTCCGCGCCTGCATACTGCTGCACATTTTCTGGCACAACAAAACCGATAAAGAGATTCTCCCGGAGAGCAGTACTGCCTCCGGGAGAATCTTTATTTTACCTTTTTGATCTTCCGGATGGAATGGCCATCGTAGAGGATGGGCTTCATGACATAAGTGTAGTTCCGGTCATCGCATTCGCCGGTGGAAATCATCTCCATAAGCCGCAGCGCAAGCTGACGTCCCATCTCGAAGCCTTGCTCCACGGAGCAGGTAACATCCTCCTGCCGATAAGTTTCTTCGGAATAATCAAAACAGACCAGCGAATAATCTTCGGGTACAGTCTTCCCCATTTTCTGCAGGGTTTTCATGACCAGCCGATAGATGATGTAGTTGCAGCAGACGATAGCGGTGCATTTAGGGATGCTCTTCAGAAATCTTTCAATGGAACGGACATAGCTTTCGTTGTGGGCTTCGTCCGAAATACACCACTTGATGTAATCATCGTTCAGTTCCAAACCACGATTTCGCATCGCTTCCGCCATGCCTTGAAACTTTTCTACGCTCTGGTAGTTGTCGTACACGAAGATGCCTGCAATGTGACTGTGTCCGGCATCCATCAGGCGTCCTATCAGCTGATGGGCACATTCGATGTCATTGATCGTTACGCGGGGGCAGCGCAAGTTCCGATAGAAGTTGTTGTAGAATATCACCGGGATCTTACGTCGGTAAAGCTCCTTGTAGCAGTCAAGATTTGGGCTGAGGATGCTCGATTTGACACCATCCACGATGAAACCGTGAAAATTCTGATGTACCACAGTCTCCAGACAGCGGCGTTCGTTGCAGAATTTGTTATCGGTCAGAAATACATGGAGGTCAACCTGCTCCTGCGTCAGAACACTGCGAACCCCTTCGATTAATCCCGAATTGGCACTTGTATCCTGTCCCTGCAGGACAAGGCCGATTTTATAAAGGGCATCATCTGTGTTCAAATCCCGCGTCATTACTTTTTCCCGGTGGAAATAAGTCCCACTTCCCTTGAGCTTGTACACGAGTCCTTCTGCTACCAACTGGTCGATGGCCACTCGTATCGTTTCTCGGCTGACACCCAGCTTCCGGCAGAGCGCATTTTCCGAAGGCAAACGCTGGTTCCCGGAAAATTTGTTTTCGTCAATATAAGCCAGAAGCCAGCGATAAACCTGATCGGATTTTTTCTCAACAGCCGAGAGCATGGGCAAGCGCTCCTTTTCAGTCGGTGATAGTGGGGCGGCTGCCTTCCGCGTGCTGAATCCAATTCAGCAGACGTTCACGAAGTTCCGCCTTGACCGCAGCATATGCAGGATCCGCAACCACATTGTTCAGCTGCCACGGGTCTTTCTGCATATCGTAAAGGAAGTCGTCTGCATAAACATCGGATGCCGCAGCCTCGCCGCCGTTGACGCCGGGTGCATAGACAGAATACATATAATCTGCAGTACGGATGCAGCGTCCGCAACGGCTTTCCGAAATCTGTGCATAGACCTCATTGACTCTATTATGGTTTTTCTTTTCCACAACGTCAAGCAGATTTTCACCGATCATCTTATCACCGACATCCACGCCTGCCAGAGCCAGCAGAGTTTTGGGTATGCTTTCGGTGCTGACCAGGTCGGTGATCTCCTTGCCGCCCTTGAACGGGCCGCCACAGATGACCAGCGGCACATGCAGGCAACCGTCATGGCAGGAGCGCTTGTAATCATCATAGCCGTTCAGGTGCGCGTCACGGTTGCGGGTCTTGAAGTGAGAGCCATGGTCGGAAGCATAGAGGATAACTGTATTATCATACAGGCCTTTTTCTTTCAACTTTGACACCAGCTTACCAAGGTTTTCATCAAGGCTGGCACACTGGCCCAGATAATCCGGGTACTCTTCCGCTGCGTTTCCACCCAGAGCCTTCAGATCTTCCGGCAGAACAAAATCTGCGAATCGCTGCTTGGAACCGTTGGGGCCTTCGTAGTGATTATGGTCGTTCTGATGGTGCGGCTCGATCTGCGACACGGTCATGAAGAAGGGCTTTTCGCCGGCATACTGGTCAAGATAGTCCAGCGCAAACTGGTTAATGCAGTCGGCACGGTAGCCCTTGAAATCGATGCGGTTGTTGTTCTCATCAAACACATAGCCATCGTAGCCGTGGGAGGTGAACTCCAGCACATCCGCAGCACGCCAGTAACCGGTATAGCCACCGCGCAGCTCCAGCGGAACAGCGGTGATGGTGTGGTCAACGGTGGGCTTTTTTTCCAGCTCACCGTCCGAAGCCAGATGCCACTTGCCGATGTAGGCCGTCTCGTAGCCGGCATCCTTTTCCATGTACTCGCCCAGCGTCTTGATGTTGGAGGGCAGCATCAGATTATTGCGGAAGCAACCGGTCTCGGTGGGATATTTGCCGGTCTGGAACAGAGCACGGCAGGGGCCGCACACCGGCTGAGGCGAAAAGGCATTGTCAAACTTCACACCCTCTGCCGCCAGCTTGTCCAGATTAGGCGTGATATTCAGTGGCTGGCCGAAGCAGCCGCAGGTGTCCCAGCGCTGCTGGTCACTGAAATAGAAAATGATATTATATGCCATGGTTTTACCTTCCTTTACTGTTCTGCTTTGGTGTTCTTTGCTTCCTTCATTTTGCCGCGCAGAATGCCGAGAATGACCACCACGATCAGCGCAATGAAGATCCAGCAGTACACACTACTGACGAAAATTCTGGGGCTTCCATCCGAGATGAGCAAAGCACGGCGGAAGTTGGTTTCCGTCATGTTGCCCAGCACCATACCCAACAGCACAGGGACAGCGGGCAGTTCCAGCTTACGCATGAACCATGCCATCACGCCGAACACCAGCGCAACGCTCAGGTCGAAATAGCTGCTGTTCACCGAGTAAGCACCGGCAAAGCAGAAGATGACGATGATAGGGGTCAGGATCTGCTGGGGGATGGAGACGACCTTTGCAAACAGGCTGGTCAGGTACTTGCCCTGCAGGAACATGAAGATGTTCACAAGGATAAGACCCAGCATGATGGCGTACATGATCGCACCATCCGTGGTAAAGAGCGAGAGGCCGGGGTTCAGGCCGTTGATCATCAGAGCGGACAGCATAATGGCCACGCAGCCGTCGCCGGGGATGCCCAGCGTCAGCAGGGGGATGAGGGTCGCACCGCAGACAGCGTTGTTGGCCGACTCCGCCGCCGCAACGCCCTCCACAGAACCGTGGCCGAACTCTTCCGGGTGTTTGGACATATTCTTTGCAGTGTTGTAGGAGAACCAAGAGGCTTCCGAAGCGCCCGTACCGGGCACGATGCCCACGCAGGAGCCGATGAGAGAGCCGATGAGCACCGGGCGGAGCATCCGCTTGTACTCATCCTTTGTGATCTTGCCGTCGTCGTTTCCGATCTTTCCGGCGTGGAGGTTCAGCTCGCTCCGCTTCAGCTCCGCCTTGCCGATGATCTCCACCAGTGCGAACAGGCCGATGAGGGTAACGGCAAGGTCGAGGCCCAGATACAGGCGGTGGACGCCGAAGGTAAAGCGGTCGTAGCTGGTCATGGGGTCTGCGCCCACGCAGGAGATGAGCAGGCCGAGGCAAGCGGCGATGATGCCCTTGACGAGGCTCTTGCCCGAAACGCCTGCGATGATGGTCATGCCGAACAGGCAGACCATGAAGTACTCCGCCGTGCCCAGCTGTGCCGAAATTTTGGCCACCTGCGGGCCGAGGAAGAGCAGCACCAGTGCAGAGAAGATGCCACCGAAGGTGGAGGCATACAGCGCGATTTTAAGAGCCGCCTTGGTGCGGCCCATCTTGGACAGTGGATGACCGTCCAGCATAGTAGCCGCCGCGTGGGGCGTGCCCGGGGTGTTGATGAGGATGGCCGACACCGAGCCGCCGTATCCACCCGCACAGTAGATACCCAGAAGGAACATCATGCCGGGAATGGCCTTCATGGTGTAGGTAACAGGCAGAAACAGAATGATGCAGAGGATGACACTCAGGCCAGGAATGGCGGCAAATACGCAGCCGATGAAGACGCCGAGGTTGATCCATATGATATTTTCAAGGGTAAAAAGCAGCCCGGAGGCCGGGCCGATAAACTCAAACAAACCCATATTTTGCCTCCTCAGAAACTAACATTCAGCACGAAGTGGAACACGACCCAGATCAGCACCGCCATCGAGACGGTGATGGCGTAGTAGAGGGGCTTCTTGCAGCGGAAAAACAGCAGGAAGGCCAGCGCGCAGAACACGGCACCCACCACGAACAGACCTGTGATCTCCGCCAGCAGATAGGTGACCACCAGAATGAGGACGATGACCAGAGCTTTTGCTTCCACCAGAAGATTCAGCGTCTTCGTTTTGACCGGACGGTGCATCACCATATTGTATGCCTCCCGACCCACCAGAAGGGCGCTCATGGCCAGCATGAGCCAGACCAGCATCGTCGGGAAGGCGCGGCCGTTCACAACGTCCTTTTCTGAGATCTGCACCTGCTGGGGCATGATGAGCAGCAGTACAATGCCGATGACCAGAAACAGAATGCCGCAGATCAAATCAACAGGGTACTCGATGTTCTTCTTCTCGAGCTTCGCGCCCCAGTCATCCAGTCTTGCTTCGATGCGTTCTATCAGATTTTTCACCTGTTTCCACTCCTTTTTAAATATAAAAGCAGGGGACGGTGTCATCCCCTTCCCCTGCTTCAGCTTTTTGTCGCTATGAGGACTTTTTATCAGCCTGCCACGATGTCCTTATACTGCTCGACGATGCTCTTGACGTTCTCAATGTGAGCCTTCACATCGTCCTCGGTCATGGTATCGACTTCCAGCAGCATGGTGTCGTTCAGCCACTCGACCATCTCATCATCGGCGAGGATCTTATCATACAGCTCTTTCAGCTCGGCAACCTTTGCGGCGTCAGTACCTTTGCGAGCCATGACGAAGCAGCGGTTGCGGAAGTAGGGGTAGCCCTTGGAGCCAACGCCCTCAACGCCTGCGAAGGGGCCGTTTTCGATGGCCTTGTCGTCGAATGCGCAGACCACGTCAACGCCGCCCTGCTGGTAGGTCTCGAGGATCTGGGACTGATGCGAGACTGCAAAGTTCGTCTCGCCCTTTGCCACAGCCTGTGCAGCCTCCGCAGCGGACTGGTACGGAGTCAACTTGAGCTGGTCGCCAGCACCCATTGAACCGAACAGAGCCGCTGCCAGGAAAGCTTCAGAGCCGGTAGCGCCGTTAACGGCCACGGATACGGGGTTGCCTGCCTTGACATAGGCCTCCAGATCGTCCAGATTCTTGAGGTTCAGTGAAGAATCAGCGGACAGGACGAAGACGGAGGAGTACAAGTTCTCCACGAACTCGAAATCGTCGTAGCTGAACTGCAGCTTGGCCGGATCCAGAGTCTCGGTAATGGCGAACAGACCCTCACCGGCGAAGACCAGTTCCTTATCATTTGCCTTAGTACTGGACACCCAAGTGTTGACAGTAGCAGCATCGCCCTTGACGGCTTCAGCAACCAGTGTGATTTTATTATCAGAATAATCAGGGGACTTGGCAGCAGCCTTTTGGCTGACCATCGCTGCTACACCAGACGGTGCCCACGGGCAGGTAACTTTCCAGCTCTCCTGTTTGCTTCTGCAGCCGGTAAGCATCGACAAAGCAAGGACACCGGCGGTGACCAACGCCGCAATACGCTTTTTCATCATTTTACTCTCCTTTTTTGTTTTGCCTTTTCGTGTGGTAGCAAGCACTTCACCGTGCTTTTGTTACCAACAAGATAACATTTCAAGCAATTTCAAGTCAACAAATTTTTTTATTTTACAAAAAAAGTTGTCTGGTAAAAGAGCTAAATGACCACATCTGTATTTTGCTGTAGAAAACTTATTGTGCATATTGCACATCAGCTTGAATCATCTTTGTACAGCTTAAATTCTTTCATGATGTAAAGTGTATCATATTCATAATAGAAGTCTTACTATTGTCTCCATTCATAAATAATTTCTTCGGAATCATCTTGACGTACTCTACGAACCATGATATTCTCTATCACAAATCCCACTGAACTTGTAGATTGATTGCAAATCTTCTGCAAAAGTGGTTGGTTCTCACCGTGATAACCACCACTTTCAGCGGATGATTGCCCAGAAAGAACGTACCGCCCCGCAACACACCCGATCATTTTGCCGCTGTTTCACCCGACAAAATCCTTCGCCTGTACTGCGTAGGCGGTATTTTTCTTTTCTGGAAACTTCTCGGGGCGAGGCCCCTCCATCTTGCTGCGCAAGACCGTTCCGTTGCTTAAAAGCCCCACTGGGGCTTTCATTGCTGCGTTGCGCTTGCAAACGCAAACCGTACCTTGAAAATTTCATGAGCCGTCCGAACGTGATACCGGCTTTTCAGCCCACGTCGCTGCAAAACAGGGGCAGGAACTTCGTTCGGGTCAGCCGGCGATTCTATATACGAGTAGCGGTCCTCTACTTATTTTTGCGTCTTAACAATTCGGAAATAACTGTCAGAAACGTGTTTTGAGCGCAGCGGTAGAGGGCAAGAACCGTCCCGTGGCCACAAATTTTCAAT